>Ga0247831_1001175_pt1 | contig 51634 bp, 41 predicted proteins | sample LaCruzMarch2015__9_FD_192406 | JGI IMG/M metagenome (GOLD analysis project Ga0247831, IMG submission 192406) | Freshwater microbial communities from meromictic Lake La Cruz, Castile-La Mancha, Spain - LaCruzMarch2015_1m | ecosystem: Environmental > Aquatic > Freshwater > Lake | place: Spain...
GATATCTGTTTGGATGAATAATTTTCTTCCTCAACTTCTACATTGATGATTTTGGGTGTAGTAACCACATATTTCGCATGTTTTTATCCTAGATTTCATTGCATTTCAATGTCAATTCAAATCAGTATAACTAGATTCTACAAGGTATTCTAATTTTTTAGCATGATTTGTCGCATTCACTTTTCCCATTTCACATTTTAGTTCTTACTTTTGTTGCATGAGCGATGTACAAACTCCAGTAAAGTCTACCTTAACGGTAACGATCGACAATATCACGATAGAAGTTGCACCTGGCACCAGCGTATTGCAAGCTGCCCGTATGATTGGTGGCGATGTAACTCCGCCAGCCATGTGCTATTACAGCAAGCTAGAAGGCAGCGGTGGTAAATGCCGTACTTGTTTGGTAGAGATAGCAGCAGGTTCTACTAAAGATCCACGTCCTATGCCAAAGCTTCAAGCAAGCTGCCGTACTGGTGTAATGGATGGCATGGTAGTCAAAAATATTACAAGTGATAAAGTTCCCGATGCTCGTGCTGGCGTAGTAGAGTTTTTGCTGATGAACCATCCTCTTGATTGTCCTGTATGCGACCAAGCTGGCGAATGCCACTTGCAAGACCTAGGCTACGAACATGGCAAGGCTGGTACTCGCTACGAATTTGATCGTCGTACATTCGAAAAAGAAGATATTGGTCCATACATCCAATTGCATATGACGCGTTGTATACTCTGCTACCGTTGTACGTACGTTGCAGATCAGTTGACCGACAATAGATGCCATGGTATATTGGAGCGTGGCGACCATGCCGAAATCTCAACCTTGATATCCAAAGCTATCGACAATGATTTTAGTGGCAATATGATTGATGTTTGCCCTGTAGGCGCTTTGACAGATAAAACATTCCGATTCAAAAATCGTGTATGGTTTACCAAGCCTGTATTGGCACATCGAGATTGCGATAAATGCTGTGGCGAAGTAACCTTGTGGTACCGAGGTGATGATGTATTGCGTGTTACTGCCCGCAAAGATGAATGGGGCGAAGTGGCAGACAATACCAAAGATGGCAAAACAGGTTGGATATGCAATACTTGTCGTTTTGATAAAAAAGATACCAAAGACTGGGTTATCGAAGGTCCTATGACTGTGCATCGTCATAGTGTAATTAACCAAGGTCATTATGTCAAAACAGTGAAACCAAACGAAACATTTACCAAAGTAATGGATGGTCGAAGTCCAAAATTATTGATGGATATCCATAGCGTCAGCGATGTGAACAAAGACTAATTTTTCAAGATAAAAATCAATGTTTGAAAAATTAAAACAACGATGGAAAGTTGGAGGCACCCAATTATTCCTCATTTTGTGTGTATTTGCAATAACAGGCACTACAACAGCTTATATATCCAAAGCCATTACAGGATGGATAGGACTTACACCCGATTCGCCTCTTTGGCAACGTGCTTGTTTGAGAGGTGCTATTTTGATTTTTGGCTATCAGGTCATTCTTTTGTTGGTCTCTATTCCTTTCGGTCAATTTCCATTCTTTTGGAACTACGAAAAAAAAATATTGAAACGATTAGGATTTTTTAAAAACGAAACCAATGCGAACCCTTAGTCTTTTTTGTTTTATTCTTATTTCATTCTTAACATCTTCAGCAAGCGACACTATGAAACAGAAGCCCATTTTAATTTATGTATTTGACCCTATGTGTGGATGGTGCTATGGATTTTCGGCCGTGATGGTGCAATTCCAAGCCAAACATGCCAACGAATTTCAGTTTAATGCCATAAGTGGTGGTATGATTGTAGGCGACCAACAACAACCAATCGCTTCCATGCGCGATTATATCAAAGGTGCTATTCCTCATTTGGAAAAAACAACTGGTATTTATATTAGCGAAAACTACAAACAAACCATTTTAGAAAAAGGGACTTATATTTCATCATCCGAAAAGCCAAGTTTTGCTTTTGTTCATTTTAAAAATAGTTTTCCAGAACAAAGCATTGCCTTTGCACACGAACTTCAAAATCTGTTGTTTCAAGATGGGTTGGATTTAAATCAAGATTCGGTTTATATGTCGTTATTGAAAAAATTTGATCTTGAACCCACTGCATTTATACAAGAAATGAATAGCGAACGTATCCGAAAGCAAACCTTCGATGAGTTTAATCAAGTCAGCAATTGGGGTGTGAAAGGATTTCCTGCTGTGCTCTTGTTTCATGAAGGGAAAGGGTATATGGTAAGTAATGGCTATACCGATTTGGCTAGCTTGGAATCGCAAGTGAGTGAGATATTGAAAAAATAGTCAAACCTATTCAGAGCTTAAGGTGACTTATAGCAGTAAATGCTATTTGTATGACAAAGTTTTTGTAACTTTATCCTATAAACTATTTCACTTTTCAATCCTAACATATGAAATATATTTTATCTTTAATTCTGTTGTGTAGCATTCAAACAAGTTTTGCCCTTACCAATATCACAACACCCAATGTATCTGGTCAATGGACCTTGGCAGGCTCACCCTATATTGTGCAAGTCAATATCAATGTTCCTACAGCGGCATCTCTCAAAATAGATCCTGGCGTTGAAGTGAAATTTTATTCTGGAACCAAATTCAATATTTTTGGAAAATTGATTGCTAAGGCAACCGCAGCACAAAACATAATATTTCGTGCCAATGACACTACTGGTTGGAGCTTGCAAAACACAACTGCTGGCGGATGGAATGGCCTGCATTTTATGCAATACCAAGGTGGTGGTATAGATAGTTCAGCTATGGAATATTGCACCATTCGCGATTGCAAATATGGGTACAACAATGTGGTGAATGATATCAATCCTTTTTTGACCTATCGAAAACTCAAATTAAGTTATTGCACCTTCACCCACAATACTAGTGGACAAGGCATGTATACAGCTGGCGTAGTCATATTGTTAAACACAATGTCTGCCTCAGATACAATCGAAATGGATAATTGTATTGTATCCGACAATTCTTCTGTATTTGGTATTGTACGAATCGTTAATTATTCGGGTGGCTTTATACGCATCCAACGCACCCACTTGTTTGAAAACAAAGATGCTTCGCCGATATGGGGTTCGTGGGTCAATACCATTATCGAGAACAACGAAATCGACCACAATGAAATGATCAATGATGCATCACCCATTAAAATATCCATTGGTACAGCAGCTATTCGTTCCAACAAAGTGCATCACAACAAATGCGAACAACTAGCTGCTATAGGATGCCGTTCGGGCAAAATAGATATAGACAACAATCTCATTTGCAACAATGAACAACTCGATGGCAACTGTGGTGCTACCGGCGGCGGAGGGGGTATTCACCTCGCTCACAATGAAGGCGGAGCCAATTTTCAAGACACCTATTACCGTGTTCGCAACAATGTCATAGCCAACAACTTTACAGCTTATGGTGGTGGTGGTATCTATGTCTATCATGCTATAGCCGATATCATGAACAATACTATCGTGAACAATCGCGCTGCTACAGGAATGGGCAACGGCGTATTGATACTCGATCCGGCATCGGAAGTCAAGCTCAAAAATAATTTGTTTAAAGGCAATAACAATCAAGGTTGGCAAGATACCAATAGCATAGTGTATATGTTTTCATGCAACAAACTCCTATACGATTACAATTTTATACCTGCAAACTATTCGCTATCTGTTACAGGTACTCCTACACAATTGATCGGCGATACCAGCCATAATGTATTGGGTATGAATCCTTTGCTCGTAGCACCTACGGCCAATAATCTCGTCACCACAGATGCCACTGCTGCTAACTTCAATATCCAAGCTTTATCGCCATGTATAGACAAAGGCGATACAGTAGGAGCTTCACCTTTAGCTTACGATTATGTAGGTGGTACACGTATTATGGGACCTAAAATAGATATCGGTGCCTACGAAGTATTTAAAAATCCAGAAGGCTTGTTTGAGACTGCTACACAAAATTCTTTGTTTAGTTTTTACCCGAATCCAAGTCGAGATATTGTTCATATCACTACACCATTTTCAGCAGGTAGAATTGAATTGTGTACCCTTCAAGGTGCTGTACTGAAAACCTATGCGCTAAACTATCCATCCACATCTATTTCGATAGCAACACTACCAAAAGGCGTTTATCTACTTCGTGTAGCTAACACCACACAATCAAGTAGCGAAGAATTGGTGGTAGAATAGACTTTTCTAAATCTCTTTCTATAGGAGCCAAGCTTCATTTTACTATTCGACTACTTCACGCTATCCGGCGCGCACGGCGCTGCCTCCTATCGTGGCTAGTTTTCGGGGACATTTTCTTTATTAAGCTGATTGAATGCAAGGCTTTTGTTTAGACGGTTCAAAGAACAGTATTGATCTAACCTTCGGAATGCCGCTAAAGCGAACATTCCGAAGAGGGTAGACTGATGTTAGCAGTAGTTATTCTACTCATTCTTAAAATATACTTCTTTAAATTTGTAGTACAATTGCCATTTACAAACTCCACTATCTGAAAATTGAAATATCTTATTATTACATAAAACAAATAGTTTTTTATGTGTCGTACTGAAACAGTTTCCACCATTTTGTTCCACACTGTCTTGCAAAATATATGAAGTATTTACAAGGTCAAATAGTTTTTGTAAAATTGCATTATCTGTATGTATTTTTTTATAAGTAGGAATTTCTAAAACCATCTTTCTGCCCATTGTGTCTTTGTACGCAATGCTGTCTTGAATTAATGTACAGGAATAATTGTTGTCTGATAATCTTTCAATTATAATCTGCTCTTTATAATTGTGAAAGCATCCATCTGATTTATAATAAATGCTAATCTTGTCAACATTTGCATAAGGATTTAATTTTGATTTTTTTAAGTCAAGTAAATCGTATAGGTTTAGCAAAGTAAAAGAGGTGTCATTATTTATTGAAATTTTGTATTCTTTTAATTCGTCAAAAACAGTTTTAATTTCAGGGTGTAATTGCCTGGCAATAATTTATTCCAACTTAGTGTGAACATTTTAGTTACACTATCAATGTCTCTGTCTGTTTTGAACTTTTCTGAATTAAGTAAAAGCTCAACATCGCTTATAAGTCTAAATGAAACAGATTTGTCAATAGAAATTTTTAAAGAACAATATTTTGGTTTGTCTTTTGAATAAGTATTTGTTGTTAATCCAAATTGGAAAACAATAAAAAAACTCACTATTAATGTCTTAATTTTTTTGTTGCGCATTGTTCTTTATAATTTCAGCTAACGGTCGATGCTAGAGCTCGTGGCGGCTTATGGAAATCTTTTTTTCCATTGCCGACCGAGCGAAGTTATGAAAAAGAAACGCACAATTTACCGAAAAAATAGCCATGAGTTTTAGCATTTGTTAGCGATTGAGCCTCTTAGTAAGTTTGTATCAAAACATCAGTAGGAATGTTCAATCTGTCATGTAATTGACGAATCATTTCCAATGTCAATTTTCTTTTCTTATTTAATATTTCGCTTGCTCGACTTTTTAAACCAACTATATTAGCTAAATCAGTTTGATTATAACCCATTTGTTCCATTCGGAATTTGATTGCTTCAATTGGATCTGGTAATCCGATAGGGAAGCGTTCATTTTCATATTTGTCAACCAAAATTCCAAGGACTTCAAGTTCGTCGCCTTCAGGCGAACCTTTTTTTGCATCAAAAATTGTTTCAAGTCTTTCGAGAGCTTGATTATAATCTTTATCTGTTTTTATAGGTTTAATTTCCATAACTTTTAAATTTCGTTTGCGTTTATCTTATCATATTCTCCATGCGTTCCAATAAATCGAATCCAAACCATTTGGTAATCATAATTTATCTTTACAACTAATCTGTAATTGTTTCCTTTAATGTTGAAAACAATTCTGTTATCGTTTAGAATACTTGCGCTCGGATATTCATTTTTGATTTGATTAGGATTTTTCCATTCCGCATTACTTGCTTCCTGAAACCACGATTTTAGTTGTTGCTCACAACCTGAATGCTTTTCCCAAAAATCTCTCAATATTTTTTTCGCAATTACTCTCAACGTTCAGATTTTTGACGAAGATAATAAAAAGTTCCCATTATGGGAAATAAAATGCGGATTTATTTATTCTGTCTAGCTTTTTGGCATAATCGCGAACAGATTATTGTGGAATGTTTATGCCATTTACAAATAACCATAGACTCTTCTAAATGGCTATAATGATTTGTTAATCTCAGAATCAAAAATAGTAATTCATATTTACACTCCCTACAATCTCTTCTTAATCTCTTGTTCTATTTCAAGGAGTTGTTGCGGAGTTAACTTTTTCAATTCGGAAATCAAATCTTGTACAGGCTTTGGCTTGAGTGCTTGCAAAGGATGTTCGGGTATGTCCTTGATAGGATTGTCAGGTATCCACTCAAACAGGTCGGAGGGTGTACACCAAGCAGCCTCGCATATCGTATGCAGTACTTGTATAGGTACTCGAAGGGTAGGTTTGTGCAGAAGCTTATAGGCTGTGTGGTGATTAATACCGTTTTTGCTGAGCCATGTATAGGGTTTTTCAATGCCCTTAGCTCTCAATACTTTATCAATACATAAGGTAAACATATATTACGTTTATTTTAATTTGTTCAAGATTATCATTTCATATACCAAAATTAGTGTTTTTTGGGTCAAAATAGTTATTTTTTTTAAACAATGCGTAATATTAGTAAATCAATGCATAATTATAATTAATCAATACGTAATTTTAATCATACAATGCGTACTCTTATTCACGCAATACGTATTATTACTAAAGCAATGCGTACTCATATTTAAGCAATGCGTACTCTTATACAAGCAATAAGTACTATTGTTTAAGCAATGGGTAAAATAGCCTATTTGATAGATTTTGATGATTTTTAAAGAAAAGATAATCCTTGTATTGTGTTGTTTGCTTCCATTTTTCTTGACTTTTGTTTGAATATGTGTCAAGTTTTTTAGGGAAAGACACAGGCAGGCTGTTTTTTGCCTTACAGTTTTGCCATATGCTCTTCTGAATGTTCGCTTCAGCAGAATCTCGAAGTCTAGATAAAATAGTTTTCGGAACCGATTGACCATAAAACCCCTGCATTTCCTCAGCTCAATAAAGTTCATGTCCCTGATGGATAGCCTAGTCTGACGTGGAAATCCTTTGCCTTGCTCTGAAGGCAAAGATTGGAACAAAGGCTAGAAGTAGTTGAAAGAGGTTGCGTAGTTTGGCTCCGATGAGTTGGAATACTATCTGCTACCGTATAGCCATTTTGCCGCCTAAGTATGCAAACGGCAAAAACGCAACACAAGTTACTGCTGCTACCCAGATAGGATAAGGATAAAGGACAAAAAAGAATATGCCACAGAGCAATAAGATGAAGCCTACGGCTAAGCCAGCCCACAATTTTTGGGATTGCGCTGCACATCGCGAAGCTAAATACGCGCCCATAAAACTGCTGATAATAAAACCAATGATTACAATCAAATACGACTGAAAAGGGGCATGTTGTATAGCAAGGCTTCGTTCTTTCTCGGTTGGATTCATAATTTCGAGCGGATACCATTTGGTATTTAAGGATTCGAATAATACAATGACACAAAAGGCTAATACGGTGCCAAGGACTACGCCAAAGACTAATTTTAAGATTGGATGCATGTTTAGATATTGGCGTTAAATTGGCGTAAGTGATGTTGTGCATGTTTGTGCAACAAATGTGTCCATTCATCGAAATTTAAATTTCCGAAAAAAGGATTTAAAATTCTTTTGTCTGATTCGGTTTCGAATGTTGTTTTAAAATTTGCGATATCTTGTTGGAGTGCTACTATTGATTCCGTTTTGCTTGGATGTGTTGGTGCATCGGGCTCATCAGGCAAATATGGATTGGGTGTATTGTCTCTAAATGGTTTGTCGCTCATCATGAAGGCATACATTTTTTGAGTCGTTGTTTCATCGTTGAGCGGCGCTAAAGGCACCAAGCCACTAGCTTGCTTGAATGCATAACTCATGTGTTCAATCATTTGATGCACATTCATTTTGCCAAACAAAGGCGATGTATTGATATCTAAAGCTTCTAATTGCTGTATATAGTCGGTTTGTAAATACTGTAATTTATCCATGGCTTATTGTTTTGTGTCTTTCCAAATTTTGTAATTGATATCCTCTGCTGCTTGCTGCAATGCAGCATCTCGCAAAGGCTCGCATGCTTTTAATTCCTCATGGCAATCGAGTGCCAATTGTTGGTATACTTTTGTTCCTTCTGTCTTCCAACCTATCATTTCGTCGCTGACTTCTTTTATAATTCGTGCAGGATTGCCTGCTACCAAACTGCGTGAAGGTATGACTTCTTTGGCTTTGATAAAACTTAATGCGCCCACAATACATTCATCACCAACGACTACATCGTCCATGATGACAGCATTCATACCGACCAAACAATTCCGTCCTATTTCAGCACCATGAATGATAGCGCCATGGCCAATATGTGCATTTTCTTTTAACCGAACTGTAATACCCGGAAACATGTGTATGGTACAGTTTTCTTGAACGTTACATCCGTCTTCGATGATGATTTTGCCAAAGTCGCCACGTATAGCAGCGCCCGGGCCGATGTAAACATGTTTACCAATAATAACATTTCCTGTTACTGTAGCCATAGGATGTACATATGCTGTTTCGTGTACCACTGGTTTGATTCCTTTGTATTCGTAGAACATAATTTAGTAGAAAGTAGTTAGTAGAAAGTATAAAGATTTTAGAAATTGGTTTTAGAAAAAACTTTTCCCTGCTGATTTCATTTGTCGCAACAGCGGACTGCAACGGTAGCGATCTTCGTGATAAATATGATACAAATGATCTAATCGATCTACACAATCACCAATACCTAATTCATCAGCCCAAAGTAATAATCCTTTTGGATAGTTCACACCTTTGGTCATGGCAAGATCTACATCTTCTTTGCTTGCAACATTCATATGCAAAGCATGTGCTGCTTCATTCACCAACATGAGTATGACTCGATCAAAAATAGTTTGTAGTTCAGTCGTATCGGCATGGACTTCGTTTTTGATTGCTTGGTCCGAATAATCATAAAAACCCCTACCCGATTTTCGACCAAACCATTTGGCTTCTACTAATCTCTTTTGAGAAAAAGAAGGTGTGTATCGTGTATCAAAATAAAAGGACTTCCAAACCGTTTCCGTTACGGTATAGTTTACATCGTGCCCTATCATATCCATCAATTCGAATGGCCCCATTCTAAAACCGCCGATAGCTTTCATGGCATGATCGATAACTTCAATTGAGGTACCTTCTTCGTGTATGCGAATGGCTTCGCTATAAAATGGACGAGCTATTCTGTTGACAATAAATCCAGGTGTGTCTTTGGCTAATACAGTTTTCTTTTTCCAACTGTCAATGATGTATTTCGTTTGTAGGACTATTTCTGATTTAGTTTGCAATGCAGGAACTATCTCTACCAATTCCATTAAAGGTGCTGGATTGAAAAAATGAACTCCAATTACTCGCTCAGGCAAGCTACATGCTGCTGCTATCGAGGTGACTGATAATGATGATGTATTGGATGCAAGTATACATTGTTTTGAAACTATGTTTTCAAGCTCTGCAAATAGTTTTTGTTTTACATCAATATTTTCTACTATTGCTTCAATGACTAATTCGGCCTGGTGCAAGTCAGACAATTGAGTAGACCATACAATATTGCTACTGATTTCAGCAGACTTGGCGTCTGTAATCTTTCCTTTTTCAACAAGCTTGCTTAAGGTCTTTTCCAAATTTGTTTTGGCTTTGGTCAATGCCACTTCATTGGTATCGATGACAACAACCTTACAATTTTCTTGTGCAGCAACCTGCGCTATACCTGCACCCATTGTCCCACTTCCTATAATACCTACATTCATAATTTCGTTTGATTGAGGTACAAATGTAAAACAAGAAATCTCGCAAAGTGCGAGATTTCCAGATAAAAAACATTGTAAAAATTTATCGAACTAAGATAACGTCACCTTTAAATAGTTTCGTAGAACCATCAGGATAAGCAACGCGTATCAAGTAGAAATACGTAGCTGGATCTTGTGGTTTGCCTTTAAATGTACCATTCCATCCACGGTTATCAATAGCGGAGAACAACTCTTGTCCCCAACGATTCAAGACTTTAAATTCTTGAATATTTTGGAATGTCAAATTCGCTACACGGAACAAATCATTGTTACCATCACCATTTGGTGAAAATGCATTTGGAACATATAAATTATCATGATAATCAATATCTACATAAATGCTATCTACATTGCGGCAACCTTTTTCGCTCAATCCATATACATAATAAAGCGTAGGCTCAGCCGGACTAGCCAATGTATTTGGTGTATTTGGATTACTCAATCCCCATACAGGAGTCCAGTTATAAACTTGAGCACCTGTAGCCATTAAGTTAACTTCTTGACGTTGGTATTTAATTTTGATTGAGTCACCATTGAGTATAGTTACTGTAGGTTTTGGATTTGTTTTCACTGTGATAACAACGGTATCACCACATCCATAAGAATCAAGTCGAGTACATGTGTATGTAAACGTACCTGCACCAGGAGGTGTAATATATGGCATTGCACAATTTGTACAACTTAATCCAACTGAACCACCATTTTGATCATACCACAAGAATGTTTCAGATGGTGCATTGCCAAAGCCTTTTGCAATAGGTTGATACTTATCACCTTCGCATATAATAGTATCCATAGGTGTTACAATTAAATCATGTTGTGATATAGTCACTGTAACAGAATCATTGACTTCACATTTATTGCCACCTTTAGTGGTTACTTTAAAAGTAGTCGTTGTATTGACGTATGCTGTGGTAACACCAGCAGTAGAGTCATATACAAATGTACCAGGTTCCCAACGATAAGGCCAAGCTTTGGTAGGAATATCGCACAATGAGAAACGCATATTTGGTAACGATGTAGAAGCAATTGCAGTATTTGGAGCTTGAACCAAAGGAATATCACATCCTCCAAAATTTGAACTTTGGTAATAGAATTGGTTGTTGACCGTTGGTGTATAATTCACAGCATCAGAACCTATCAAACTATTTTGACCATTGAAGTAACAAATTTCTACAACAAGATTTTTAACACCATCCCATAAAAACGGATTGTTTAATAAGAATGTGTTCCAACCTAAAGCAGTTGTGTAGTTTCCATTAGAATAAACAGTTTTCAATTCATTGGAAGGAATAAATCCTGATAATTGCGACAATGGAGTACAACCCATTTTGATAGTAATATCGTATGGTGAAACACTATTTTTTGAAGCAATATCTAAAGCTAACTCACTTATTTTTCCTTTCAAAACACCTAGTGCATTCAAATCAGCTACTGTATATAAAAGTTGACTACGTGATCCAGCATATGCACCACCTAAGAATGGTGTTATGCTTAAGTTAGATGTCAAACCGGTTCCAGCAGTATATTGGTTAACAGGACCAGCACATGCTACATTTTCTTCACCACATTCGTATACTGGAGCTGGTCCAGCAGGTGTTCCAGTTAAAGTTACTAAGCCTGGCTGACACAATACTTGTGGGGATGCAGTAGCATCAACTGAGTTTGAGTTATCTACATTGACTTGAACTGTATCAGTAGACACACAATTTGGATTTGAAGCTGCTGTAACGGTTACAGTAAATATAGTGTTGTTAAATATGCCGCTAGAATATGGATCCTTGTCAGATGCATTATTTAATGTACTAGAAGGTGACCAATTGTAATTAAACGATCCTGTTTGACAAACATTGAATCGAGTATTTGGACGAACAGCAGCCAACAATGGAGCTGTAGCAGTTAGATTACATCCAAAACCAGTTGCAGCTGTTTGTGTCATAAATTGGGTATTGGTTGTATTTGAAGTAGTCAAGACATCTTGGTTGTTGAAGTTGCCGGTTACGTTGTAACAAACTTGAACGACTAAATTAGATGTTCCATCCCAGAAATAATCACGCTCAAATACATGTTCATTGACACCCAATGAAGAATAATATTTATTGGTGTCATAAACTACAGATGTACCAGCTATAAATCCAGTAAGCCCAGTCAATGAAGTTGCAGAAGTACAACCTAAACTGATGACAACATTTTTCATGGTATCACTTCCTTTAGAAGTCACTGTCCATGCCAACGATTTAATATTACCTGCTGTAACGCCAGCTGTTTTTAATTCATCAGCTGTATACAACATTTGTGTGCGGTATGCATCTGATGTATTGGTAAAATATGGTGTAAATTGATTTTGTTGAATATTGCTTGTACCAACATTGATATAAGAAGGTGCGCCACTACATGGGAAAACAGACAATCCACAAGGCATAGAAGATGCATTCGAGAATAACTGGAACGGATAACCAGGACAAACATTGTTTTCAGAAGCACTTGAATTTAATATAGCTCGAGATCCTGAAACTGTAACTACAGATACATCAGAATAATTACATCCAAAATCGTCAATGTAGTTCAACACAAAATTAGTCGTAGCCAATGGAGAAGCCCAAGGATTTAATACAGTAGAATCACTTACATCAACACCTGGAGACCACCTAATGATAGGATTAATTTGAGCGGGTGAAGCACTTGCTGTTAAGAGTACCGAATCGTTGGCGCAAATGGTATGATTCCCTCCTGCACTTAATTGAATACCAGGCACAACATTTACTGTTATAGTATCAACTGTTTTACAAATTAAACCAGCAGGTGGGTTAATAGCTGTTACGATATATGTAGTTGTGGCAGTAGGATAAGCCTGAGGATTTTTAATATTAATATTTGACAAACCAATATTGTTTGTATTTCCATTGATATCAGTCCAAGCCCATTGGTTTACGCCAAGAGGCCCAGTAACATTAAGTTGAGCAGAATCACCACCTACACAAATTGTTAAATCAGGACCAGCATCAACACCAGGCAATACATTGATCAAGATAACTGCATAGGATTTCAATACAATAGGTTGAGCTACTGTACAAGTCGAATCAGTAAAAGTTATGATAAGTGTATGAGGTCCAATTTGACCTGCAGTTGGAGTCCAGTTGAAAGTCCCTGTTACTGGATTACCACCACCTATTGGACTTGCACTAAATGTAGACCCTGGACAAGAAACTGTATTATTTGAGGTGGCCAAAATTTGATTGCTTCCAGAATTACTGATTGCTTGAATATCAAATGACATGGATGTACCTGGACAAACTGACAATATAATAGGATTAGGAGACTGCATTGTAGCGCCAGTTAAATTAATTAAGTTGTAGTTTTGAGTTGTATTCGGATCCGAAGGTGGTGCAGCAGCACAATTCAGTACATTCAATTGTACGTCGCGCATATTAGATCCTACCATTTGACCTGTAGGAATATCATATTCAAAACATGTAAATGCAACAACATAGGTACCCGTGATTGTTGGTGTAAATGATGCTGTTCCAGTACTTGGATTTACGACATATCCACCAGGAGCGCCTGCACCAAACGGATTTGCAGTTGTTGAAGTTCCTGCCCAAGCGATTGGTGCGCAAGCCCCTGAATTCAAAGGCTGCGATGCAACAAATACCAATGAATCTAAATCTGGATCCAAAGGTCCATTCAAATATGTTTTTGGTTGATTAACACAAACATAAGGAATTGGTTTGATAGATAAAAAAGCCGAGCTATTAACTGGGCGGATTACATTATTCAAAGTGGCAGAAACACATATACCTTGCCCGCCTGGTGTAACTAAATTACCAATGGCATTGTTTCTACAACACATAGTGTTATATCTGAATACCCAGTCCGTACATGCCATTGGCAATACGACAACTGTATCATAATGCCATTCTTCATAAGCAGGAAAAATACTTGCAGGATTGACACACCAATTGTCAATGTTTGGACATAAATCACCGTAGATTTTACGTGTATTCAAACCATTTGTATCTACCGTAAAATTAATATTTTGAGAGCAAGATGCAGAAACTGCAGACATACCAGTAGTGCCACCTAAACCTGCATTTCCGGGTTTACAATCTCGATATAGTATGAGGTGAACCCTATACGTCAAAGGTGCTAAATACTCATAATAAATATCAGCTGCTGCAACGTGGGTTGCATTTGAATTCTGTGTAGAACTCAACAAAAACAAGACTGCTAAGATTACAATTTGGTAAAATTTTTTCATACTTGGTTGTTCATTTCAAAATTAAATAAAGGGTAGAAATTCATCATTCACATACATGTGAATGACGAAAGACTGCTTTTACAAGACGAATATAAGAATAAATTAGTTTGAATTCAAACACATTTTTTTATTTACTATACGATATTAAGATTTCTAAGCTCTTTTTTTGGACTTTTTCCATTATTCCGTATCTTGTAAGCCATGATAAGTGTTTTATTAGCAGGACTTGGCTTAGGTTTGTTTTTATCGGTTTCGGTAGGACCTACCATATTTTCTATCTTAAAATACAGTATTAATTATGGCTGGAAAGCTGGTTTAAGTTTTGTGCTTGGGGTGTCGATTAGCGATTTGATTTATGTGTCCTTAGCCAATTTAGCTTCTGTTTGGCTCATAGGCCTATTAAGCTATTTGGATTTAATAGGCTATATAGGATCTTGTATCTTTATTCTTATGGGATTATATGGTTTTTTTAAAAAAATAAAAGTGAACCGAAATCGAAATGATGACGCCAAGATCAGTTCAAAAGACTATTGGAAAATAATGGGTAGCGGTTTTATACTAAATGCTTTTAATCCTGGTGTCATGATTACATGGTTTACAGCTGTTGCAGCAGTTTCTAATTTTAAAGCTTCTGCTATTAACCAACATGATGCTTCATCTTTTGCTTATCTTTTTTTTGGATCATGTTTAGCCTTGGTTTTTGGCTTTGATATCTTAAAAGTTTTTCTAGCTCAACTGATTCGAAAAAAACTAACGCCACGTAAAATTGTGTATCTCAATAGAATTTCTGCTTTATGTATTTTAGCCATTGGAGTATTTATATTAATTAAAATTTCTTTTGGAATAAAACTTGGTGGGTATTAGCTTGCGGCTTATAAATCCTTGTGTATGTCTTTTATCATTTTTGAAAAAATCGAATCCATAGCTAAAATCACATTGAATAGACCTGAAAAGTTCAACAGTTTTTGCAGAGAAATGGCTTTTGAACTCCAACATGCTTTAGATGACGCCAACAACGATTCATCAATTCGATGTATCTATCTAACTGGATTAGGTAAGGCATTTTGTGCTGGACAAGACTTGTCAGAAGCTATCGAGGACAATGGTATAGAGCTCGCTCAAATTGTTGCAGAGCACTACAACCCTATCATTGAAAAAATGAGAACTATAGAAAAACCAGTCGTGTGCGCTGTAAATGGTGTGGCCGCAGGTGCTGGCGCCAACATTGCATTAGCTGGTGATATTGTAGTAGCTACTTCAAGTGCTACATTTATACAAGCATTTAGCAAAATTGGCTTAATACCCGATAGTGGAGGTACATTTTTTTTACCTCGATTAATTGGATTTCAAAAAGCTACAGCTTTAATGATGCTTGGCGACAAAATAGGTTCTGATGAAGCTGAAAAAATGGGTATGATTTATAAAACTTTTCAAGATGATCTTTTTGTTAAAGAATCCTGGAACTTAGCTATGACATTAGCAAATATGCCCACAAAAGGTTTGGGTCTCACAAAACGATTATTAAATCAATCATATTCAAATACACTTAGCCAACAGTTGGAATTTGAAGGGCAAATCCAAGTGGAAGCTGCACAATCATACGATTATCAAGAAGGTGTAAATGCTTTCCTAGAAAAAAGAAAGCCACAGTTTAAAGGCGAATAATTTACTGGATGTAATCCTCCAACTCTTCAAAAGCCCTTGCTGCTACATTCTTTAAATTAATAATTAACTCTTCTATTTCTTGATGTTTATGAGTATGTGAAGCCATTTGTTCTAGCTCAAAAACATGAGACAATTCCTCTTTAACGCCCATATAATTCAACTGCGTTTTTAAGGAATGAGCTGCAATTTTGATCATTTCATAATCATGCTTATCCAATCCATTTTGTAATTGTTGAATTTGTTTTGGTGCATTTTGCAAAAAAATACTCACATATTTTTTTTGTTTTTCTTTATCGTTTCCTGCGAAAGAAATTAGAAATCGAGGGTCAGTAATTTTACCTGAATGAACAGGTTTTTCTATAACAATTTCAGATGTATGATGTGATGTATCCACTATGGGTTCCAAATACTCTAAAGTGCGAGTTGAAATAGTATCATGATTCAGATGCAACAATAATTTACGTATCAATTCTTCTTTCTGAAAAGGCTTTGGTATATGATCATTCATGCCTGCAGCTAAGTATAATTGAATATCTGATTTCATTACATTGGCTGTCATGGCTATGATTTTGATGTTGCGAATTGAAGGTTCTAATTCAGTACGAATTATTTTGGTCGTTTCTGTCCCACTAAGTTGAGGCATTTGTATATCCATCAAAACAATATCAAACGAATAGTTCTTTAATAACTCTAAGGCTTGATAACCACTTTCTGCCTCAGCAATATGCATGTGTGGTGCTACAGATTTTAGGGTATCTACAGCCAACATTGTATTAAATTCATTGTCGTCGACCAACAATATACTCGATTTATTGAGCACATCTATATCACGCTCTTGTATTTGAAACTGCTCTTTTAAACTTGTTAAAAATTGATCCCCAATCTGAAACGGTATCGTAAATGTAAACGTAGTTCCCTCACCCAATTTACTTTCTACCTCTATATTTCCATCCATGAGCTCTACCAGTTGTTTTGAAATAGTCAAGCCCAATCCGGTACCCCCATATTTTCGAGCCACATCGGTTCCAGCTTGGGTAAAACTTTCAAATATGCGACTCACATAATCTTGCGAAATACCAATACCTGTATCTATCACCTGAAATTCGATTTTGATAAAATGTGATTCAAGTACCAATGAGTTACATTGAATTTTTACAGAACCTTTATCAGTAAATTTAACTGCATTCCCTGCCAAATTCATCAATACCTGTGCTAAACGTGTAGGATCACCAACAAGTGAATCTGGCACATTGGCATCAATATCAAATCGTATCTCGATGCCTTTTTCTTCTGCTTTAAAACGAAGTAAGGTTACGACATTTTTCAATACACTTTTCAGCGAAAAATCAATAAATTCAATGGTAATTTTCCCAGCTTCTATTTTCGAAAAATCTAAAATATCGTTGATGATAACCAATAAATTTTCAGCACTTTGAGTAATGGCATTTAAATATTTGAGTTGATCTTCGCGTGGATTTTTTTCGGTCAAAAGCCTTGTCATACCTACGATCGCATTCATTGGCGTTCGAATTTCATGGCTCATATTGGCTATAAATTCTTGTTTCAGTTTGGCCGATTGTTCAGCTACTTCTTTTTCCTTTACAGCAAATTCAATTTCATGTCGTATTTGTAAATTATGAAGTTTATTGATAGTATTTTGTTGAAATATTTCTTCTTTGAGTTTCTCAAACTTTTTAAGATTTTCGTATGCTTCTACTATGTCGCCCATCTTCTCATAAACCTGCGCATACATTTCATGTATACTCATGATATCATGCTTGCGAGAATGCTCGTTAGCCAAATCAAAAGATACATCCAAATGCTTCAATGCTTCAATGTAGTTACCTTCATCAAAACAGATTCGACCTAAATAAAATTTAGAAATAATTATACCTTCAAAATTAGATAAGTCTTTGGCTTGGCTTATAACTAGATTTAAAAAACGTTGAGCTTTATCAAACATTTTCATTTTGTAATAAACTTTGCCTATACCACTATTGGCAAGCATATTCCCAACCGTATTTGTTTCGCTCAGTACCAAACTTCGTTTAAAATTGATTATAGCTAAATCATAAACTTCTTTTTTTAAATATATATTTCCTAGGGTATGGTATACACTAATCAATCGTTGTTTATCATCGTATTTTTTAAAAATATCCAAACATCTTTTAGCGTATTCCAAGGCATTTTCGTAATCAAATAAATCAAAATGTAAATTAGAAATGCTAATCATTACGGCAGACTGTGATAGTTCATCGCCTAATTCCTCATTGATTTCAAGTGCCCATTGGTAATATTTCGAAGCATTTGCCAAATCACCTAAATCGCGATAAATATTTCCGTAATTGTTGTAAATACGGGCTTTCAAGGCTAAAAATTGATGTTCTTTCGCAATCTTTAGTGCTTCTTTGAGGGTATTTAAACCTTTGTCATACTCTCCTTTGAGCCAATAGCAAGCTCCTTTATTGTTCAATCCACGCGCTACACCTTCCGGATATTGTATAGCGTAAGAACGTTCTATAATTTCGTTGGATAAAGTATATGATTCGTCTAAATCGTAATTTCTAATTTCTAATACAATTTCAATCAGACAATTGATACGCTCTTGTTCATTGTCCAACAAGTTGTATTTCTTCTTTAATTCATGGTATCGTTCTGTAGACATTTGGTACTTTTTTAGATTTTATATTGAGAAAGAAACTATAGTTTGTGTTTGTGATTTTATTCTAAATCGATTATCAGTTTTGAGCCCTATAATCCAGATTATTTTTTGATTCGATTCTAAAACCCATATATGTTCTTTTTCGTGCAAAGGTATCTTTGCATCAATCATGATGCGAGCAACTTTCTTTTTTTTTGTCATACCAAACGGGTACATATAATCACCTTGTCGCCATTTGCGAAGCAACAAAGGATATTCTAATTCATTAGCATCTACGTGGCATTCCAATATACTAGGATTTAATTTAAATCCTGCTGCATCGACTTGTTTAATTTGAAGTGTAAAATCAGCTGTAACTATATGAGTCGCATCTGCTGTAATTAAAATTTGTTCTGATGCTGTTGACTCTAGCTCAGTAATCACAATAAAGTTTCTGTGTCGTATGGCTCTGTATTGCGCTGTATCTATATGTGTTCCAGATTGTCGCTCTGTAAGTTGTAACACTTGACAAGCTTGTTGATAAGAAAATTCAAAAGGCTTCAAGATTTCATACAAAATTGTTTCTTGTGCTTGTAGTAACTTAAGCTTTAAGATAGGAATATAAAAATCCTTACCCCGCTTTTCAATCAACATCTTTTTATAGGTTTCAATTTGCTGTTGATAGATCAAATAAACTTGATTGAATCGTTCAATATTATGAGCAATATTTTGTTTTAAAGTTGGGAAATTTTCTTCTAAATTAGGTATTATAGAAAGTCTGATTTTGTTTCGTGTATAATCTTGTTTCAAATTACTAATATCTTGTCGATATGCTATGTTATGCTCTTTTGTATAGGACAGAATTTCACTTCGCTTTACATGCAATATAGGTCTTACTATACTTTCATTTTTGTACGGAATACCCGTCAAACCTTTTATACCTGTACCTCTAAAGAAATGAAATAATGTAGTCTCAATATTATCATCTTGATGATGTGCTGTGGCTATAGCATCAAATTTTTCATCCTCTATCAATTTGTTAAAGTATGCATACCGTAATTCACGTGCTGCCACTTGAATGGATTGATTATGTTGTATTGCATATTTGTTCGTATCAAATCTTTGTACAAAAAAACGAATAGCATGTTTATTACACCATGATCGAACAAATTGTTCGTCAAGCAAGGAATCTTCACCTCGAAGTTGAAAATTGCAATGAGCTACAGAAAATTTGAGATTTTGTTTTAAAAACAAATCACAAAGAATCATAGAATCCATACCACCGCTAACGGCAAGCAAATAATTGAGTTGAAGTTGTTCTAATTTCAGTACCATTGCATCTGTTCTATTATATATCCATTATATCGTCTAATGCCATTTGAAGTTCATTTTTGGCATGTTTATCATTGCATTTTGAGGCAATTTGAATTCCTTTTTCATACGTGACCATGGCTTGTTCTGTCTGGCCCAATTTTTCGTATGTTTTGGCCAAATGATAATATGTACCAACATAGTTTTCATCATTTAAAATCACATTCATAAAACACTTTAAAGCTTTTTCTATTTCACCCAATTTGATCCATTCCAAACCTAGTGCATGAAGTAAGAAACAATCTTTGGGTTGTTGCAGTAGCATTTCGCTCAGCTTTTCTATTCTATTCATAATTTTCAAAAAAATACGTACAAACTTACTCATTCGCTGACACAAATGTGGTCATAGATTAAATAAAGAAAGAAAAAAGGTAGTAATTACTTGCATTTATATCTAAAGCAATTTACATTTATTGGTTGATATTCAATTAAATAACCTGACATATGTTCACAACACAACCAGACTGGCTTTTTTTGGCGATGTGTTTAGTGATTTTAGTCCTTGTACTTATAGCAATTATTAAATACATTACTAGATTCAATTACGAAGCATTAGGGCATGTAGATCATATACCCAAACATCCTGACAAATACAGATTTTATTTATTAGGACTTGCGATATATGTTCCATTAACTGAGATTATATTGGAAATATTCAAAGTAAGGATACAAAGTGAATTAATGTCCAATATTATTTTTGGAATAGTTGCATTGGGACTATTTTTTTTAACCAATACTGTAAAATGGATTCGTACACATATTTATTCCATATTTCTGTTCTTTTTTAATATCTATTCGATTTATGTTATTTCAATTTTAATAGAAAATCCCTCACTAGTCGTTACAATGAGTGAATATACATTGTTGATTATGTTTTCATATTTGGTTTTTCATAAGCTATTCGAATTTGCTTTGTATAATTTCTGCATACTCTTCTTATTATTTACTTTCCATATATTGGGCTATTTTACTATTCAAGAATTGGTTCAATTCACAAACGTCATCGTTTTTGCAATAGCATTGAATTTTGCAAGTAACTTTATTAATCAGCGACTTTACAAAAACATATTAATTTCGCATACCATAGTCAATAGTGGCTCCATGTTTGCATTTTCGATAGACGAAAATGGTTTTATTGATTATACTAGTAATAATATTTTTTCAATATTAGAAATACCTGAAAGTACAATAATCAAAGGTAAATCGTTGGAGTCCATTTTACATATCAGTGGTTCAAAAATCAATATGATTTTAAGCCAAAAAAAACAAATAACGCATCGTTTTACGACTCCATCTGGCTCTGAAAAGAATTTTCAACTTGAAAAACTAAACATCAATGATGCTAAAGTATTTATTTCGTGTACCGATATTACTGATTATACCAAATTAAAAAATACGCTTGAAATTCAACAAAATAGATTGAAAACTATCTTAATGAATACAGGCGATTTGATATTTGTATTGAATAGCGAATTAGTTTTTACAGAAGTATTTAATCGTAATATTGAAGACTTGTATAATATTCCAGAGTTTTATATTAATAAAAACTTGAGCGAAGTTGGGTATACTGAGCGTGTTAATCATAAACTAGAACATGCTATTTTCCAAGCTACACAAACCAATTTGCCGACTAGTCTTGAATATAGTGTTAAGCTACATCATGGTGTCCAATGGTATGACATGAAAATCTATGTCATTAAAGATTATAATGGTAGAACTATAGAATATGTTTTAGTTTCAAGAAATATTTCTGACAAAAAAGAGGCTCAAGTTGCTCAATCCAAACTTCAAAAAAAAATAGAAAAACAAAACAAAATATTAGTTGATTTCTCCCTCCAAAAATATAATGAAACGCACTCTATCGATAATATCGCTAACACAATTGTTCAAGTATTGGCTGAAATGCTCAATATCAGTCGAGTTAGTATTTGGATGTATAACAACAAGAAAATTGAATGCTATAAATTATTTTCAAATCATATTATTGAAGATTTTCCAGACTTGGAATTAATAGAACAAGAACATCCAAACTATTTTTCTGCCATCAAAAATGGTTTAATTGTACTAGCCGATAATGCACTGAAACATCCTGACACAGCTGAATTTAGCCAAGACTATTTTAGTGCATATAATATTAAATCACTGTTAGATGTACCGATTCGAAATCAAGGAGAATTGATGGCTGTAATTTGCTGTGAACAAACGGATACATTTAAAAATTGGACTATAGACGATGCTAACTTCGTGAAGCATATAGCTGATATATTTTCTATAGAATTGATACAACACAACCGTATCATTGCCGAAGAACAACTTGAACATACCAAAAAAATACTTGACCAATCCAATAGAATAGCTAAACTTGGTGCTTGGGAATATCGTGTTGAATCAAATGAAATCATATGGTCAGATATCACGAAAGAAATATTGCACCTCCCATTAGATTACGCCCCCTCACATGCATTATGTTTGGATTTAATTCCTGATCAACAAACAAAAAATAAACTAATCCAACTATTCAATGATGCCATTTTATACGGACAATCGTTTGATGTTGAAGTACAAATCTTACTTAATTCAAAGGAAAATCAATGGTTGAGAATTATTGCTCAACCAGAAAGCATGAATGATAAGACAACATTTATTACTGGTGTATTTCAAAACATTCATGACCAAGTGACCTCTCGAATTGCATTAAACCAAAGCGAAGCCTATTTTAAACAAATAAATGAAACCATTGAAGATGTATTTTGGCTATACGATATCGAACGTAAGGAAATTCTTTATATTAATCCAGCATGTAAAAAATTATTCGGGCATGACCAAGATGAATATTATGCTAGACATGATCTTTGGAAAACATACACTGTAGAGGAAGACATACCAAAAGTGATGGAGGCCCATCAGAAATTATTGGATCAAAAATATTTCGAAATTGAATATCGCTATGTCAAAAATGGACAAATTAGATGGCTATTTGAAAAGTCTTTTGGCATTAAAAATGAACAGGGAAAAATAACAAAAAACTCTGGACTCATTATCGATATCACCAAACAGAAAGAAATTGAATTTCAACTTGAAATTAATAAATCCCTAGAAAGCGAACATAAAGCTAAAGCTGCTTTCTTGGCCAACATGAGTCACGAAATCCGTACACCTTTAAATGGCATTATAGGGTTATCAGACCTACTCAAAAATACACCTTTGAATGATACCCAAACAAAATATATCCATACCGTAAACGACTCTGCACATCATCTCAACGACCTCATAAATAATATTTTAGATTATTCTAAAATAGAAGCTGGAAAATTCGAATTGAATCACAATTGGTTTGACCTCAATGAACTTTGTCAAAAAATAACCAGCATGATTTGCTACCAAGCAGAAGTAAAAGGAATTTCTTTCATACTCAATATAGGGGAACAAGTGCCCAAGTATATCGACACAGACGAAACTCGATTAAAACAAATTTTACTTAATTTATTAAGTAATGCCATTAAATTTACTTCATTTGGTTCTATTCAATTTGGGATAGAAGTGATCGAAACTGAGGAAAAACAAAAAGTTAGATTCTCGATAATAGACACAGGTATAGGGATAAAAGCATCCAATTTAAAAAGAATATTTGAAGCGTTTACACAAGAGGACTCTTCTACCACAAAACTATATGGTGGCACTGGTTTAGGTCTTGCTATTGCAGAGAAATTGCTTAATCTCATGAATAGTACAATCCAGGTTCATAGTGAAGTAGGCAAAGGAAGCACATTTTATTTCGATTTGGATTTATCTATGTTCAACACCACCAATTTGGATGATTTAGATATTATCAATAAAACCAATGATACTATTCAAATAGAGCCCATAAATGCATTGAGCAAATCCTTAGTTTGTCTAATTGTAGAAGACAATACAGTTAACCTTTTTCTCCTAAAAGCTATTCTAAAAGATATCGTACCTACTTGTACCATTTATGAAGCAGTAAATGGACAAAAAGCAATAGATATCATTCACTCCATTGAACCTGATATCATTTTTATGGATATTCAAATGCCTATAAAAAATGGCTATGAAACAACTCAAGATATTCGCAAACTTGAATCCAAACAACATATTCCTATCATTGCTATTACAGCAGGCACAGTGCTTGGCGAACAAGAAAAATGCTTGCAATGTGGTATGAATGATTTTTTTAACTAAGCCTATTGTCAAACAAACAATATTTAATATTTTGCACAAATGGTTAGGGACGAAAGACTCAATTAACAACATTCCATTGTCTGAACTACCCCAAATGAATCATATCGATTTTTCCAAATTGGAAGAAATGAATCTCAGCAATGGAGTCTATCTAAAATCTGTATTCCCTTTTTTGAGAGATTCTCTTATAGATGGGATAAACGAATTGAAACTTCATCAGCAAAATGAAGATTACAAATCCATGGCCATTGTTGCCCACAGACTCAAAGGTACAGCACTTACTGCTGCCTTTACCACGTTAACCAAATTAACCAAAGACCTTGAACACCATGATTTCAAGGATATAAACGCAGTTAATCAACTGGTTCAAGCTATTGAAAACGAAATCAAGTATCTTGTTCCAATACTTTAATTTTTTTCTATCTGAAAAGTCCAAGCTCCTTTTTTAAGTTTTCCACTATTCAATAGACACTTTTTATGCCTTTTTGAAACCTTGTGCATTATATTTGCGGTTCAAAATTAGACTTCTATATGAAAATATTGGTTTGTATAACAAAAGCACCCGATACCACGACTAAAATTGCCTTTACCGACAATAACACTAAGCTCAACGAAGCTGGCGTTCAATGGATCATTAACCCATACGAAGAGTGGTACGCGCTTGTGCGTGCATTAGAACTCAAAGAAGCTGGTATTGCTTCTGCTGTACATCTAATAACAGTTGGTAAAGCAGATACAGAACCCGTAATTCGCAAAGCATTGGCTTTGGGTGGCGACGAAGCTATCCGTATCGATGCAGATAGTAACGATAGTTTTTACATCGCTACGCAAATTGCAGAATATGCCAAGTCTCATCAATATGATCTTGTCATGATGGGCAAAGAAAGTATCGACTACAACAATGCCAGCATAGGCGCTATGGTGTCTGAATTGATGGACTTACCTTATATCACACATGTATGTAAGTTAGATGTCAATGGCAATACAGTTTCTGTCAATCGTGAAATCGAAGGTGGCGAAGAAACTGATTCTTGCGCTCTTCCGCTCGTTATTTCTTGTCAAAAAGGCATGGCTGAAGCTCGTATACCTAACATGCGCGGTATCATGGCAGCTCGTACTAAGCCTTTAAACGTAGTGGCTCCAGTAGCTGTAGACGAATTGACCAATATCGTTTCTTACGAAATGCCAGCTCAAAAAGCAGGCATTAAAATGCTTACAATTGACGAAATGGACGAACTCGTTCGTTTGTTACACGAAGAAGCTAAAGTAATCTAAAGTCTAGTAGAATAATTCAAATCAATTTCTAAACGTTCTTTCGACCGAAAACGTTTTCAAAACAAAAAAAACAACATTTATGATACTCGTATTTGCAGAACAAACAAACGGAACATTCAAAAAAGCTTCCTTCGAAGCTATCAGTTATGCCGCTAAAATCGCAAAATCCAATGGTGCACAAATAGGCGCTATAGTACTTGGCGAAGCTACAGACCTTGCACAGCTAGGCAACTATGGTGCTAACCAAGTCATACACGTAGCAGATGCTCGTTTAAATAATCTTGAAGCTAAAGCATATGCCAAAGCTATAGCTACTATTGCTACTCAAGAAAATGCACAAATTCTTGTCTTTTCAAACAACAATACGGCAAAAGCCGTTGCGCCACGTGTAGCAGCTCGCCTCAAAGCAGGCTTGGTAGCAGGCGCTATTTCGTTGCCAGATACAAGCAACGGATTTGTAGTTAAAAAATCAGTTTTTTCAGGTAAAGCATTTGCTTTTGTCAATGTCAAATCGGCTGTAAAAGTCATTTCTATTACACCTAACTCCGCTGGAATCGAAACAATCGAAGCTAGTGCTGAAATCAAAACCCAAACTATTGAATTTGCAAGCAACGACTTTGCTGTCAAAGTAGAAAGTGTCAACAAAATAACCGGTATAGTTCCTTTGGGCGAAGCCGAACTAGTCGTTAGTGGTGGTCGAGGTTTAAAAGGACCTGAAAATTGGGGTATATTAGAAGATTTGGCATCTGCAGTAGGCGCTACCCTAGCTTGTTCACGTCCTGTTGCCGATTCACATTGGCGTCCACACCACGAACACGTAGGCCAAACAGGTGGTACCATTCGTCCAAACTTATACATTGCCGTAGGTATCAGTGGTGCTATACAGCACTTAGCAGGTGTCAATAGTTCTAAATCTATTGTAGTCATCAACAAAGATCCCGAAGCACCGTTTTTCAAAGCTGCCGACTATGGCGTTTTAGGCGATGCATTCGAAATTGTTCCCAAACTGACTGAAGCCTTCAAAAAATTCAAGGCTGCTCAACACGCTTAATATTTCATATTTCCTTTATTACCTTTGTCCCGAAATCATGAGTTCGAAAAAACTAGAGTTGGAAATTGTAGCCTTATCGCATAGTGTCACACAGTCGCATTCGTATGCGGTAGTACTAGGCGAGGTCAATGGCGTGCGCAAGCTACCTATCGTCATAGGTGGTTTTGAGGCTCAAGCCATAGCCGTTGCCCTCGAAAATATGCAACCTACACGCCCACTCACGCACGACCTCATGAAAAACATGATGTCTGCCTTCCAGGTCCAGCTTGTAGAGGTACTCATACATCGCATACACGAAGGTATTTTCTATGCCAAGCTCATTTGCCAGTCAGCTACCGAAACCATCGAAATCGATTCGCGTACATCCGATGCCTTAGCATTGGCCGTTCGTTTCGATGCACCTATCTTCACCTTCGAGTCTATCCTCGATTCGGCTGGTCTCCAAATGGACGATACCACACCCAAAGCTGTTGGTACAGACGACGACAAAAAAAGCAAAACAAAAGTTTCAGCTACACCTAAAAATGATTTGGCTGCGCTCAGCGTTACAGAACTTCAAAACATGTTAGAGGAAGTACTCGAACAAGAAGACTATATTCGTGCCGCTCAAATCCGTGATGAAATCAATACAAGGAAATAAAATACCAGTTCTCCGCTAAAAACATTCTATTTAAAATTTAGGAGCCAAGCTATTCAATTCTATTAAACTACTTCGTGCTATCCGGCGCGCACGGCGCTGCCTCCTATCACGGCTACCATTCATCGTCACATGCATTATTTAGCTGAAGAATGCAATAAAAAAAGGGGCTGACTCAGTTTCGAGCCAGCCCCTTTTATGTTATATTGAACTATTTACTTCTTAATGGTTAGTTTTCCAGTATACTTCTCACCTAAGTTATTTGTAAGTGTATAAATATAGTTACCATTACTCATAGTACGAGTGTCCCATATATGCTGACCTTCTTTGCCATTGAGTTTTTGAGTATATACTTTTTTACCTGTCAAATCCATCACTTGCAAAAGCACAGCTTCATTACCTTCTACTAGGTTATAATAAAAAGTCACATAATCCTTAGCAGGGTTTGGATATACAGTAACTATTTTATCCAATGCTCCTTCTTTCGCAATTGGTGGCATTTTGCTTGAAGTAACAGGCAATTCTCTTACTGTATCTGGGTAACAAATATTATAAAAAAAGCAAAGAGCGCTTTGTGCCATAGTTCTTGCCATAGTATATTCATCTGCATCCCCCAATAATTTCAACTCACGTATTTTTGTACTATCTAATTTATTAATACCCATATGTGCATTTAATATAGATACCTTAAAATCATACAAATTTGAATAAGCCGCATACTCTATACTATCTTCTGGTGTAAACGCAAATGTATTAGGTATTGAAGCTAATAAATTAGCTGCTTCACTTATTTCACCTTTGTTTAATAAGTAATCAACGTTTGTAATTGAATTTTTTAAAGATGGATTTTTTTGCATCCATACAAATACGCTATCTGTATTTTTTAATTCATTATTTTCCATATAAACTCCTAACACATGATTAGCTAAAATTGATTTCGAATAGGAAGCAGATGAAATTGAATTAAACAATTCTCTTCTTGGATTTGAGCCTGACCACGACAGTCTAATTAGGTTTATCATATATAAAGGCAATGGGTTCGGCTTCTCATACATTAAATAATTAATAAATTCCCCATCATTCGTTGCATTTGGGTTTAATAGTAAAATTTCTAACAAAATTGGATTAGACACTATCTCTTGTTGGGCAAGCTCTCTTAAAGCAGATAAAGTAACATAAGGAGATATTTCTATAAATTTTTGTCGAGTTATTAACTGATCGTTTATTGTTGCATTTTGTATTTCTTCAACCAAAGAGTCTGTATTACCATTGTCAAGTAATTGTATGTACAATGTATTTAATGCACCATAATTTGAGTCAAGTTCATAAAACGCAGTTCTTAATGTATCTAATTGCGATTGAGTAATCTCATTGTATGCATGATTCTCTAATACTTGCATGTTTGATAATGGAAATGGAAATAACATATCGCAAAATGGTGTATTGGTATAAGGCATTGGTATAACATTCGCACTTAAAGTATTTAAGTGATGTAATGAATTTGGTGAATAATAGTAATAATAGACTGGTGCATTTCCAGTACCTCCTACCATATGATACCAACTTACAACGCCTGAATTTTGCGATAGTGTATTCCCTGTTGGTGTACTTTGGTTAATTCCATTTATTCCACCAAATTGAATTTTACGTATTCGGACTGGTACTCCTTGAAATATAAAATCAAACTTTTGATTATTTGCATTTTGATTACATTTATAATTTAGACCTGATATTCCGTTTGCGCTAGCACATGTAAATGCTGCATCATTTCCTATAGTCAAACCATTTTAGTCGTTTTCTTCTATATTTTCTTCATTAGCACCTGTATTATATACTTCAGTTCCGGCAGTATATTGTCCTAGTCCCGAAGTTGGCGGATACGCCATAATATGTTGGTTATATCTATATTTGAATCTACTTACAGATTCCATTTTTGTCCCTAATGAGAAATATTGAGTTTGACCAGGGGCTATAGGAGTTTGTTTTTTTCCGACATTAATTATATTGCCCAATATTCTTGGGTAATTTAGGCTTTTCAAATGTATGCTAATTTCATTCTCATTAAAATGATTATCACCTATTTCTATTGGGTGCAACATCGCAGGTGGAGAAAAATTAAATTGGCTTGATTCAATAGCTTTATAAAAACCAGTAAATGTATTTGATGTAGCCTTATATGAGGCATCTATGGTATAAATAGCTTCTCTATGATGGGTTTGAGCATTTTGCAAATTAATAAATGAATTACTTTCAAATCCAACACCTCGTACAGCCCACATGGTTACATGAGCTAAAAAAGGATCTTTTATATTATCGTCTACTACAAATGTATTTCTTTGAAAAAGAGATAAATCAGGCAACAATACTCCACCATTTACATTGAAGTAATTTAGCATAGCTACAGAACGCATGTTATTATAGAATTTTGAATCATTGATTAAAAATATTCCACCATTATTAGGATTATCTATTCCTCCATAGTTATTCAAAGCATCTTCAGCATTTTCTATAATCGCTTTATTCATTTCTACTATACCATGATGCGCATCCAGACCTGAAGTAATTACTTGTGGCTGCGTTCCATCACCAAAAGCATAAATCCCATGCCAATTCTTAATACAGTCATTGGTAATATGCGCTCCATTTACAACCAATTTAGCACCCTTCTCCACACGTATTTCACCATATTTAGGCATAAAGATTGTCGTATTCGAACTATTAGTTGTCATGTTTGGTGTTCCTTCTATAGTCAATGTAGCAGGTGCTTGTATTAGTATGCTTCCTTTTATATATTTTGTTGTTGGCGTTGTTAAATTACCCCATGTTGTATTAGTTGTTATAATGTCGGTGTTGCCAGGTATTACAGCGGGCTCATACAAATCCGTTTCCCATACCCCTCTTCCATAGCTTCCCATTACTAATTTTCGTGCACAATAGTCTATTTCTAAATCATGAACCAATACATTTGGCATTGGGTCTCCACTTGGTGTGCCATTAAATTTCACCCAACATCCAAGTGGTTTATCCCATCTGTATACCCCCGCATCCGTACCGGCATATATAATATCATCGCTACCATGTTGATACACCAAACTAACTACAGGTAATTCAGTTAATCCTTGACTCATATCATTGAAAACCCAAGTATTTACAATTGGATCAAATTCTCCAACTAACACTCTCATTAGTCCAGGATTGCCATGGTTTACTCCACCCAAGCTCACAAATACGCGATCTGGATTATTATCATCTACAGCTAAGTCAAGTATTGTTCTATCATTACCTTTTATTGGCCATTCAGTTATATTTTTCCAAACACCTTGATATTTCACAAAAAGCTTTCTATTACTTTGAGCAGGAAGTGGAGGAGATTGATGAATATACTTAAACGCGAAATATTGTCTATCGTCTGGCATACTTGGCGCTAATGCAATTGCTCTACAGTTATTATACATTAACGTTGAAGTTCCTGGTAAAGCACCATTAATAGTAGTATTAATAAATGGATTATAACTATTTGGTTGCGACACAAACAAATTTCTATTAGCCATATACATTTTATCATCTGCAAATCCATGGGGGAATAAAAAAGACCGTCCACTTCGTTCCCAATTTGCTACTGTAGGCGATATCATTGGTACACCGTTATTAACTGCGTTGGTATTATTATGTACAAATCCATCCCAATAACCTGCATTAATACCAGGATTGGGATCAGAATTGCCATTATAATACAATATTTGCTGATTATCATGTGGTGTTCTATCATCATATATACTATTAAAACCATCGCCCTGTGCTTGATTTTGCCATAAATTTGGATTATTCGTAGTATTATACATTCTATTATGCATGGCTGCTGCTATACGTTTTTTTCCTGCAGTACTAACATCCACATCATAAATTTGTTGCGTTAAAAAGTTGCTCCCATTTTTGTTTATACATGTACTCCCGTTAGTCATACTTACGCCACCATCATTACCCCAAAAAACTATATCATTACTACCTAATGGGTTGGAATTAACAGATGTCAATATTTTTACGCATCGGGTATCATCATGATAATCGTTTTGGCCTGCATAAGCTATATCTGTTTTAACCCATACATTTGTACCAACTGGTTTTGAAACATAAAAAGGTCTTAATCCGCCACAGTAAAGAATGTTTGGGCTAATTGAACTAACCGCCAAATTCATAAAGTGTCTAGTCTGATTATTTACCAATTGCATGCTTATTAAGGTAGATGTTAATGGCACCAATGGAAGATTTGCTGCTGTACTTTGATATTCTAACATATTCCAACAGCCTTCTTTAAAGTTTTGCCCTGCTGCTCCAATATACATTTTCCCACCTCCTACATATGCTAAATCATACCGAAAGGCTGATGTAATATTTGTAGTTTCATAAAAAGGAGCTAATGGATTGGGTACAAAATTAAATTGATGTAAGGTTGTACTATTTGCTATCACAATTGGTGGGCCTACAACACCCGTAGTTGTATTGTATGTAAATTTATAAACGTAAGCAATCATAGATGGCGCTGCATCCGTTGATATATAAAATACCCCAGGTTGGTCTGGTGGAAATACTATTCTTGTTACATTCAATGGTGGAAGCCCTACAGGTGTTATATTAGTCCAAACGCCTGCCCCAATTTTTTGCAGTAATTTGTTTCCTATAGTTGGGTAAGTAGGTTCTAGTTCTACTGCCAACATCATTTCTTGATTTGTGGTAAGTAAATTTGGGCAATAAGTTATAAAGGAAACTCTTGAAAAATCATCTAAAACTCCTGGAGAGGTTTGCAATGTCCAAGCAGAACCATTATTAGTACTTTTCCACATTCCATGACCATAAGCCCATGCTATGGCATCTCTTGGACCTGGCCCATCAACGTGTGTACCAAAGTATAGTTCATCCGAGTCAAACGGACTTCTTACAATGCTTTCAACCCCTGTTCCAGCCGGCAAAATATTATCAGTTACACAATTCCAATTACCATTGGTGACCCGCCAAAGACCTCCAAACTGAACACCTACCCAATAATTATTTTGATCTTCCAATAATATATCCATTACAAGACCCGATGCCTGATTAGTAATTTTCGGCCCTGTATTTTCCCAATTACCATTAAAATCTCCTACCTTAGGCAAACAAGGATATGGATTTACTGCAATTTGAGCTTGACAATATTTACGAAGTGGATCCATAATACCTTCACCCCGAGGAAGCCTGTCAGACCAAAAACCAAAAGAACGGCGAAGCTGTTTTCCTACCCCAGACTCAGCGGTATCTAATTCAGTACTATCTATCATACTTTGTAAATATTGAAGATAAGTAGAACCAGGATCATTACTGACTTGCAAACTATCCATTATGTTTAAATAGCTCTGCCATTGAGCATTTCCATTTAATGACGAAAACAATAATGATGCGATTAATATTAATTTTAAGTTTTTCATCTAGATTATTTTTTAAAGTTTTAAAAATTGTTTTGAATATTGTTGTTTATTTGATTGTATATGTAAAATGTAACTTCCAGGTGCTAATGAAGAAATGTCTATTTGTTGTTCTTCAAGATTTTGATTGTACTGGCCTTTTAAGCATGTTTTACCTACTTGATTTACGATTTTATATTTTATTGTTGCACCATTTTTAGAATCTTTTATTTGCACAAACAATTGTCCAGAATTTGGATTTGGATATAATTCAAATCCATCCTTTTTATTATAAGTTGTTAAACCTAGTGGAGCGACACCTAAATTAAGGATATATGTTGAAATTAATTTACCAGTACAACTCATATTATTATTTAAAGAAACTGTGTAGCTGTGCAAAAAAAGTTCTCCATTTTTAGAAAAAAAATCAATTGGAGTATCGTCTCCAACATTACCTATTGTATATTTTCCTACCAAATTTGCCTGTGTATCTATCATGCCTATCCAAGTGTTATTATTACTTGTAGTGCCTGTCCTAGGGTCCATATCGGCCCCTCCACCTCTTGAAAACGCAGTCACCCATACATGTCCATTATGCCAAATGGCATCAACAATACTCATTTCCTCTGTGCCATACCCTACTTCTTTATTACCATAGGATTTCGAATTTACTATATTACCGAGTGTATCTAGTTTCACAACCCAAACATTCATGCTAGAGTCAGCAGTTTGGTATTGAACATCCAAATCACCATATTGGCTATTCCCTACTATATAGATTTTTTTTTCTATTGGGTCTACCAAGCATTTTCTAACATCATTCAGGCCACTACTACCTAATCGTTTAGCCCATATCGTATTTTTAGTACTATCTATACAATAGACCAATACATCAAAAATTCCTTTAGCTTGATTACCTAGCATTTCGCTATTTGTACCGGGACTGCTTATGCCTACTATAAACATATTCGGGGTTACTTCTTCTATACTAAATCCAGCCTCGCTAAAATTTCCGCTAAATACTCTAATCCAAACTATATTCAAATTGGTATCCAGCTTAGCAGCCCAAACATCATTGTCCAGCCCACCAAACGAAGGATGGGCAAAATCATAGTCATTTGCTAAAGTTTCTCCGCATAGATACAAATATCCGTCGGTACTGAGTATCGTAGAACGCATATCGCTTCCATTACTACCTCCAAATGTATTACCATCTAAAATATTGCCAGATGTATCGACTTTTATTACCCATATTTCCTTAGCAGAATACGTATGCCCATAGGGAACATCACCATCATTACTGCTAGTGGTACCAGTTAAAACCAAATTCCCGCTGGGTAGTTCTTTGATTGAAAAAATCCAATCGTCCTCACTACCTCCTATTTGTTTACTCCAAAGTGTATCAAATTGTGCATTAAGTTTATACAAGAGTACATCATATTGAGTGTTAGCTCCCGTCCCAATTAAAACTGGTCTTATTGCATAGAAGTTTCCACTACTATGAGCTTCGATATTCCAATACCAATGTTTTAAATCAAAATTTGGAGGAGGATCACCATCATATACACACTTCTTATCCTTAAAGTATATACTATGCTTTATATCAGGTTGTGCTTCAGCTTTTAAGCACATCAATAGGCAAATAAATAAAAGTAGTTTTTTCATGTAACATATATTTTGTTACTCAAATTTAATTTTTTAAATTTATTTAACAAAATATTTTGTCAGTTATTTGTTTTTATAATTTTTATCACAAGTCTAAATACATAGCTATGTATTACTATTAAATATCTTCTAAAACTAAACATTTAAGCTTTTTTGCTTTTAGCATTCATTATGCCCCTTCGCTTTCAAAATATCAATGCAATCATAAACTTTTAGCATACACCAATCAATTCAAAATCTTATCCTCTCTCCCCTAAAAACAAAAACGACAAGAATTCAATCTTGTCGCCTTTTTTCACAATTAAATATAGCCCCTACTATGGCTACACATAAAAACCCAACCAAATTATTCCTTCACCAATTCAAAGTTTAAAGTTTTAAAACTACCTTTTTCTATTACCATACTTATGCTTTGGCTTACATAGCCAGTAGCGCTAGCATTTACAGTATAGTTCCCTTCTCCCAATTGTATACTATACTTTCCATCTATATCAGTATTAAACAGCATAATTGGTTCACTTGGTTTTTGTACTCCTATTTGCGCCCCTGCCAAAGGTTCAAAGCTTACATTATCCTTCACTATACCTTTTAACCCTGCCCTTGTAGGATTTATAAGGTCTACCAAGTTTTGAAACACAAATTTAGTTTTCACATCAGGTTGCGTCGAAAATATCACTTGAGCATCCTTCAACATATCCATACATTTCACAAAACAATCATTAGTAGCTTTTATCTTAGTAGCGGTAGTTTCACTTGTTTGCTCAGCCAATTTAAAGCTAGCATACAAAGCCGAAAATTCATCCGAAGCAGTCGTATAATTCGTTTCAAAAGTTGCAGGCATATTATCACCAGCAGTCAGTATAGTTTGGTTTGCACTCAAATAATTCATCGCACTTTGATTCATCATTTGCATACTTTCCCAATCCTCATTTGCCGCCTCTTCATAGTAGTTATCGCCAGCAGCTTCATTCTGTGGTTTTTGCACTGCCTTATTCGGAAATGCAGTTACAATATACCGTTTCAATCGTTGAAAATTATTTAAGCATACCAATCCCTTTTCCTTCACTGCTATTCTTAGCGTTTCAGCCTCACTACTTCTTGCCTCATTATCAGGCAGTGCCTTAGCATTCGCTATTTCGGTTTTGGCGGCATCACTATAAGTTACCTTATACAAGCCTTTAAAATCTTCAAATTCAGCTTGGTGAGTATCAAAATTTCCCCAAGCGGTTTCCATTACGGAGTAGACGTCTTTCTGTGCTATCGAGTACAGAGCTTTAATTTGTTCAGCCATTTTATATGATTTTAAACCAAATTTAAAATATCCATTTTAAACTTCAACAGCCCAAAAAACATATTTTAAAAAAACTACATAACTTACTCAATCTCAATTATTTATTTTTTTCATTCTTCCCTCCATTTATGTCCTTGCCTTTTTCATTTTCAAAAGCAAGTTTTCAGCTTATAAAAATCCTTAAAACGTCTCTTTGTCATATTTTTTTTCTTCTAAATCCCAATAACTGACTTCTAGGCATAAGTAATTCATTTCTAAAGAGCAGTAATTCATTTCTAAAAAGCCGTAATTCTCTTCTAAACGACTATAATTCGTTTCTAAAGAGCAGTAATTCACTTCTAAACGGCCGTAATTCTCTTCGGAAATGACATCTTTGGCTACAACTTTTCTATCACTAAAATACATTGTCCAGTTATTCAAATTGTAATGTTCAGTCGCAAAGTATTAGTATTAATATTAAATATTCATCAAACTCAATTTACTCCATAAGCTACTAAGTTGTCAAAACCACTTTAAAAAAGTCAATTTGTAATAATCCCATTTCATACTTTTCATTGACTCTTAATCAATGATTCTTATCTAAATCAACCCATTTTACTTTGTACATTTGTATCCTAATTCTAGTCTAATGCGTTCCACTCCCGAATCTATCCATAGCCTGCTTGCTTCAACTCATATCAACCCAAGTTTAAAAGCCATTGGCGAAAAAGTACTACGTCACGAACGCATCACTTCCGAAGAAGCTTTGGTCCTTTTCGAACAAGGCGAAATCGGTTTTTTGGGTGCTTTGGCTAATCATATTCGTGAAGAAAAATACGGCGATAAAACATTCTTCAATCGCAATTTTCATATCGAACCTACAAATCTTTGTGTGTTTAGTTGTGCCTTTTGCTCATACTCCAAATTGTACAAACACCGCGAAGATGGTTGGGAGCTAACCACCGAGCAAATGATGGATATTGTCCGAAAATACGATGGCATACCTGTCACCGAAGTCCATATCGTAGGCGGTGTGCATCCAAAATTGAACCTTGAATTTTTCTGCGATTTATTGCGTAAAATTAAAGCTCACCGACCGGATTTGCATCTCAAAGGTTATACCGCTGTCGAATTGGATTATATGTTTCGTAAAGCAAAAGTATCGACCGAAGAAGGTCTCAAGATGCTCAAAGAAGCAGGTTTACAATCCTTACCAGGCGGTGGTGCTGAAATATTTGCACCACATATTCGTACGCAAATATGCGAAGATAAAGTAGATGGCGCTGGCTGGCTCGATATTCATCGTACAGCACATAAACTTGGCATGCATAGCAATGCAACCATGCTTTATGGCCATATCGAATCCTATGCCGATTGTATCGACCACATGAACCAACTTCGTACCTTACAAGATGAAACGGGTGGTTTCAATTGCTTCATTCCTTTAAAGTTTCGCAACCAAGACAATGACATGAGTCACATATCGGAAGCAAGCATCATAGAATCTATCAAAGTGTATGCGGTAGCGCGTATTTTCATGGACAATTTTGCGCACCTCAAAGCCTATTGGCCTATGCTTGGCCGCAATAATGCACAATTGATGTTGAACTACGGTGTTGATGATTTAGATGGTACGATTGACGATAGTACTAAAATCTATTCTATGGCGGGTAGCGAAGAGCAAACGCCTGCTATGTCTACCGAACAGTTGTGCGAATTGATTCGCACATCGCATCGTATACCTGTAGAGCGCGATACGATTTACAACGAAATTAAAGTGTACGAGTCTGTAGAAAATTAGTTTTTAATAACCTAGATTGTTATTCTTTTTTCAAACCAAATTGCTTAAAGTAATACACCACTGATCCATCTTGCAATACCATTTCTTCTCCATCTGATTTTATGATTTCTAAAGACATTGTTTTTAAATCCTTAGATTTTAATTGAATTGATTTAGAATTTATTTTCACTGACATTGGTACATAATAAAGACTATCCATTGAGTGCAAACTTACTATTGCATCATTATCACTTCCTTGAATCGATTTGATGTCCAGTTGCTTAATATAGAATGTAGTTTTAGAAAAACTAGGATCAGTTTTTCGATAGCAGGACCATTTACCAACAACCGACAGTTGATCAGTTTTAATTTCACCTTCATTTGCACCAGGAATTTTTTTCACAATAGGCGCATTTGTAAATTGTTGTTGAGGTTTAAATACATGCATCACCCCATTCCTTTTAGCATATAAATCGCCTTGCTTCAAATACACTTGTGTAAATGTTATATCTTTTACTTTAAACTGATCTTGATTGATTTCTGCTTCGCTTATTATAGTTACACCTTCTTGAAATCGAATCATGGTTTGTCCTGAGGTTAGACATTCGAAGCGCAATGTATCCGTAAATTCTATTGGTTTTTGTTGCTTAGATAATCGTTGATATTCCTGCCATTTGCCTTGAATACTGCTGAGTGTGATTTGGCTCCAAACAGCTTGAGGTAATAGGATAAAGCCCAAAACAATTAAATATTTCATAGAAAGAATAGTTGAACAAAATTAATTCAATTCTTTCAAAGATGAGCTAATAAAAATTAAGTATTGAGTTGTCTCAAATAGATGAAAACAAAAATTGAAAATAAGACAAAAATGTGAAGCGAATTATTTCAACTCAAACGATTCAATAAACTTAGTTGTAAAGTTTCCATTTCTGAAATCTTCATTTTGCATTAACTGCTGATGAAAAGGAATGGTTGTTTTAATCCCTTCAATAACATATTCACTCAAGGCTCTACTCATGGTATTGATAGCTTCTTCGCGTGTTTGAGCAACTGCTATTATTTTAGCAATCATAGAATCGTAATATGGCGGAATGGTATACCCTGCATAAATATGCGAATCGATACGTACACCATGACCTCCAGGTGTATGCAATACAGTTATTTTTCCTGGTGAAGGTCTGAAATCATTGTAAGGATCTTCGGCATTGATACGACATTCTATAGCATGCATTTTTGGTTCATAGTTGTTGCCCGAAATCGGTACACCTCCAGCAATTTTGATTTGCTCTTTGATCAAATCATAGTTAATGACTTCTTCCGTAACGCAATGCTCTACTTGGATACGCGTATTCATTTCCATAAAGTAAAAATTGCGATGCTTGTCCACCAAAAACTCAATGGTACCAACACCTTCGTAACTAATTGCACTTGCTGCTTTGATAGCCGCATCCCCCATACGTTTACGCAAATCGGGTGTCATGAATGGTGAAGGGCTTTCTTCTACTAATTTTTGATGACGACGTTGTATAGAACAATCGCGTTCGCTCAAGTGACATACTTTGCCGTATTGATCACCAGCTACTTGGATTTCGATATGACGAGGTTCTTCAACGAATTTCTCCATATAAAGACCATCGTTCTTAAACGAAACTGCCGCTTCTGCTTTAGCATTATCAAATGCTTTTTCGATCTCGTTTTCGTTCCAAACTATGCGCATACCTTTGCCACCACCACCAGCAGTTGCTTTGATGATGACTGGGTATTTCATTTTTTTGGCTTCTTTTTTGGCATGTGCTACACTTTCAAGTAAACCTTCACTTCCAGGCACTACAGGCACGCCAGCTTTGATCATAGTTTCCTTTGCCGTTATTTTATCACCCATGGCATTGATCATTTCGGGTGTTGGTCCTATAAATTTGATTTTATACTGACCACATATTTCTGCAAATTTTGCATTTTCAGCCAAAAAACCATATCCTGGATGTATTGCATCAGCATTGGTAATTTCGGCAGCAGCCATGATATGCGGAATGTTGAGATAAGAATCCGAAGAAGATGGCTTACCAATACAAACAGCTTCGTCGGCAAATCGAACATGCAAACTATCCTTGTCGGCTGTAGAGTATACTGCTACAGTAGGAATACCCATTTCACGACATGTACGAATAATTCTTAAGGCTATTTCACCACGATTGGCTATAAGTATTTTTTTAAACATTGTATTTAATTTGAAAATTTGATGATTTGAGAATTTGAGCATGAATCTGACGTTTTAAACGTGCATTCATTTTTTTCAAATTTTCAAATTCGCTAATTAATTTAAGGTTGTACCAAAAACAAAGGTTGATCGTATTCTACTGGTGTAGCGTCGTCTATCAATACTTTTACTATTTTACCTGATATTTCACTTTCTATTTCGTTGAACAATTTCATTGCTTCGATGATACAAAGTACTTGACCTGTTTTGATTTCGTCTCCTACATTGACAAACAACGGTTTGCCTGGGCCAGAAGAACGGTAAAAAGTACCAATCATAGGCGATTTAATTGTGATCAAATTATCAGCTGCAACTTCAACAACTGGTGCTGGTGCAGCTGCCGCTGCTATAGGCGCTGGAGCAGAAGCTACAGGCGCTTGGGCAGTTTGTTGTACTTGTAATGTTTGTGTTGGTGCACTAGCTACTACTACGCCACCTTGTTTGATTGTAATTTTAAAATCACCCTTTTCAAGTTTCAACTCATTCACATTCGAATGGTTTACAGCTTTCATCAATTCGGTGATTTCATCAATATTAAATACTGGTTTTGGCGTAACATCTACCGATTTTGGTACTGCTGCTTTTGGAGCTATTGCTTTTGAAGCCACTGCTTTTGGTGTGGATGCTTTTGGGGTGGGTGCTTTTTTAGGAGCAGCTACTTTAGTGGGTGCCACAACTTTCTTGGCAGAAGGTTTGGTTGCTTTTTTTGCTGATGCCATATAACGTATAGTTTTAATTATTTTTTAAAAATAGAAATCTAAATGATAAAATTAGTTTTTAACACGCTCTACGTACTCACCAGATTTGGTGTTGATACGAATGGTTTCGCCTTCGTTTACAAACAAAGGAACATTAACGGTAGCACCAGTCTCGATAGTGGCTGGTTTCAAAGTACGAGTAGCCGTATCGCCTTTCATACCTGGTTCGCTGTAGGTTACAAGTACATCTATTTTTTCTGGCAATTCTACACCAATTGGCATATCTGTTTCGCCATTCACCAATACGATGACTTCTTGACCATCTTTCAAAAACTGTGGCGCATTAACTAAAGATTCTGCTACTGTAATTTGCTCAAAAGTTTCATTATCCATAAAGCTATACCCTGTCTCATCTTTATATAAGTACTGGTAAGGCTTTTTTTCTACTCGAACTGTGTAAATCGTTTCACCACTATTCCATGTTTGTTCAATGGTACGATTGTTATCTACACCTTTTAATTTTGCCCAAACTTTAGCTGCAGCACGTGCAGTTTTATTTTGACCAAATTCAACTACTGAATAAAGGCTACCATCTAATTTGATGATTAAACCTGTTTTCATATCACCTGTATTTGCCATAGCGAAGTTATTTTTTAATTAGGGGTGCAAATATAACAACTCAAAGTTAATAAAATCTAAAAGATTCCGATATAAATAGATTCCTATTTTGTTAACATGTTACTCTTATCGATTTACATATATCATTTATTTTTAATAGATTAGAAACATCTATTTTTTCTATGTTTTTGTGAATGTTTTTAGTTTTAAAAAATAAAATTTTGCATATATCCTGAATATATACCTTTGCCAAAATGAAAAAATCATTGACAGAACTGAATCATACCGAAGGCGAAACCTTGCTTACAGATAAACCATATGGCTGGACTTCGTTTGCAGTTGTAGCCCAACTCAAAAAATGGACCAAAGCAAAAATTGGACATGCTGGAACACTTGATCCCTTGGCAACTGGTTTAGTGATATGCTGTACGGGAAAATCAACCAAAAAACTGACTGCTCTATTAGGCTTGAAGAAAGAATACACTGGCATTATTCGAATCGGTGCTGTTACCCCTACATACGATTTAGAAAGTATGCCACAGGACGAAAAAGATTTTTCAAACATTACACCTGAACAAATAGAAGAAAGTAGGCAAGGTTTTTTGGGCGAAATTGAACAATTTCCTCCTATACACTCAGCTATCAAACAAGAAGGCAAACCTGTGTATGAACTGGCTCGCGAAGGCAAAGAAGTGATTATGAAAAGTCGACAAGTCACGATTGAAGAATTTGAATTGACCAAAATCGCCTTGCCTGAAATTCATTTTAGAATTGTTTGCACTAGTGGCACTTATATACGCTCAATTGCAAACGATTTTGGCGCACGCTTAGGTTGCGGTGGATTTTTGCAAGCGCTTAGAAGAACTGCAATTGGTGAGCATCGAATTGAAGATGCTTATACCATACCCGAAATGGGCGAACATTTTGGCAGTATCATGAACGCAAAAATTATTGTTCCTAAAGTAGAATATCCGAAGTAACGAATTTAGTTTTTCTTCAATTCATTTAATCCAAAATAAAAAAGAAGACATCAGAATTTCTTGATTTAATGCATTCTCGTGTTCATTGTTTTATGTGTATAAAAGTATACGAATCGGACATCACTTTATTCCTATGAATGTCATTACATTTGCCCTCCTTAAAAAAATTCAAATCGCAACATGCAGCTTAAATATATACAATACATTGCTCAAAAATTATCAATCAAAACCAAACAAGTCGAAAGCATACAAGCCTTGCTAGAACAAGGTTCTACGATCCCATTTATAGCTCGTTATCGCAAAGAAGCCACTGAAAATTTAGATGAAGTGGTTATCGAAAATGTAAAAGACCAAATTCAATATTTTGATGATTTGGAAAAACGCAAAGAGACCATTTTAAAGTCGATAGACGAGCAAGGAAAACTTACACCAGAATTGACCAAAAAAATAACGGAATGTATGGAAGCCAATATCTTAGAAGATATTTATTTGCCCTACAAACCAAAACGAAAAACACGAGCTACGATTGCGATTGAAAAAGGTTTAGAGCCATTGGCAAATCTCCTATTTGAACAGCCTCTGAAAACAGACCCTTTACTCGAAGCTGCTAAATTTATTAATGATCAAGTCTTGGATACTAAAGATGCCCTCAAAGGAGCCCGCGACATCATGGCAGAGTGGATCAACGAAAATGCAATCGTTCGCGAACGCATTCGTAATTTATTTACACGTAAAGCAATCATCACCTGCAAAGTTTTTAAAAGCAAAGAAGCCGATGCTATTAAATACAAAGATTATTTTGATTGCAATGAAACCTTGTCCAAATGCCCAAGCCATCGAATGTTGGCTATGCGCCGTGGCGAAAAAGAAGGCTTTCTGGGAATAGACATTTCCGTAGATGAAATAGAAGCATTGGAAGCTATTGATAAGGTCATTTTAAAAAACGATAGCGAATGTTCCAAACAAGTTCAACTCGCTATTGATGATTGTTACAAACGTCTATTGAAATCTTCCATCGAATTGGAGTTTAGAATGTCGAGCAAACAAAAAGCCGATGAAGAAGCCATACAAGTCTTTGCGACAAATACTAGACAATTATTGTTGTCGCCACCATTAGGACAAAAAAATATTCTTTCACTCGATCCTGGTTTCAGAACAGGTTGTAAACTAGTGGTGCTCGACAAGCAAGGCAATCTGCTTCACAACACGACTATCTATCCGCATGCACCACAAAATCAACACGAAGATGCTATCTATGCCATTAAACACTTGGTAAATAAATATCATGTAGAAGCTATATCCATAGGAAATGGAACAGCTGGAAAGGAAACCGAACAACTTTGTCGTAGTATTTCGTTTACAAACCCAGTTCATATTTTCCTCATCAGCGAGGCAGGTGCTTCGATCTATTCGGCATCTGAAGTAGCCCGAGAAGAATTTCCGGATTATGACTTGACTGTTCGTGGTGCAATATCCATTGGTCGCAGGCTAATGGACCCACTAAGCGAGCTAGTTAAAATTGATCCAAAATCAATCGGTGTAGGACAATACCAACACGATGTGAATCAATACAAACTCAAAGAATCATTGGACAATGTGGTAGTAAGTTGCGTTAATGCAGTTGGTGTCGATGTCAATACGGCATCCAAACATGTATTGGCTTATATATCTGGTTTAGGTCAGACCTTGGCCAAAAACATTGTTGAGTATCGAAAAGAACATGGTGCATTTCAGTCGCGCGAAGAATTAAAAAAAGTGCCACTAATGGGTACCAAAACGTATCAACAAGCTGCTGGATTTTTGCGCATTCAACAAGGCGAAAACATCCTCGACAATTCGGCTGTTCATCCCGAGAGCTATGCAGTAGTGAAACAAATGGCAAAAGATATGAGTTGTAGCATTGAAGATTTAATCAAAGATGCATCGCTCCGCAAAAAAATAGATGTCAAACAATACATATCAGAAACAGTTGGACTTTTTACACTACAAGACATTTTACAAGAACTAGAAAAACCTGCACGTGATCCACGTAGCACCTTACAGCACTTTGAATATGCTGCTGGTGTCAATACTTTAGACGATTTATTTATAGGCATGGTATTGCCTGGTATTGTGACTAATATTACCAATTTTGGTGCGTTTGTCGATATTGGTGTCAAACAAGATGGGCTTGTACATTTATCTCAAATAGCCAATAAATTTGTCAAAGACCCCAACGATGTGCTCAAACTATCTCAACAAGTGATGGTTAAAGTTACAGACATCGATGTAGCACGCAAGCGAATACAATTGAGTATGAAGGAGGTGTAAAAAGAAATGAACGACGGCTACTAGATAAAGATTTCTCATTACATTTGCCCTGTGAAAGAATCATCAACCATTCAGGTCAAATTTGCCAAGGTCCTATCCGTCATATTTCATCCTGTTTTTTTGCCCTCAATGCTATTTACTTTTTTGGTCTATTTTAGTCCCAATGTATTTTATGGTTTTCCGGAGGATTTAAAAAATTGGTGGCTCATTACGATCAGTTATATCACCATTACGTTTCCATTGGTAACTGTATTTTTACTTTGGCGTCTTAAGTTTATCGAAAGCATGCACATGCATGGACTCAAAGAACGCTATGGCCCATTGATTGCTTCAATGTTATTTTACTTCTGGGTATTTTGGTTGTTTCACAAGCAGTTTCAAGCGCCTTTGTTGGTGCAAACATTATTGCTCGGTACGTTTTTAACTACAGTATTGGTTTTTATGTGTAGCATTTTTTTCAAAATCAGTATGCATACTGCAGCTTGGGCTAGCGCTATTTCGTTTGCTAGCATTGCATGTTTACTCTACGTAGATAAATCGTTGATATTGCTCATCGCTACTATCCTCATTGGCGGACTAGTTGGCAGTGCTCGTTTGCTTACGCAAGCTCATACCAATAGACAAGTTTGGTTGGGTTATATCATGGGCGCTATAGCTATGCCCATTGCTTACTTTTTCGTTCAACTTATTTCATAATTTTTTTTATGCCAAAAATTGAAACTTGTTTTTCGCCTTCTCTACTGCATCTCTATGATATATCGAACAGTATAGTCGTGATTATAGATGTATTTAGAGCCACCTCTACTATAGCAGCAGTGCTGCATCATGGTGCTAAAGAAATCATACCAGTATCAGCAGTAGACGAATGTATTCGACTGGGTAGTACACTTGAAAATGCATTAACTGCTGGTGAGCGAGATGGAAAAGTTGCTCCTGGTTTGATGCACGGCAATTCGCCATTGGAATATCCCCGCGAGTTTATAGCAGGTAAAACTTTAGTGTTAACAACCACCAACGGCACACGATTGTTGCATATGTGTGGCGATGCGAACGAAATTATTACGGGTTCGTTTTTAAATCTTGGTGCTGTTTGTGACTATTTATTGGCCCAACAAAAGGATGTCTTGTTGGCCTGTGCATCTTGGAAAGACCGCTACAACCTTGAAGATTCTTTGTTTGCCGGCGCAGTTTATGATGCTATAGGTCATGCCTTTGACATGAATTGCGACAGTACACGTGCAGCAACACATTTGTACAGACAAGCTAAAAACGACTTGTATGGTTTTATTCAAGACAGTTCACACTTCTTGCGCTTGTCTAAATTTGGGCTAGAATATGATATGGAGTATTGCTGTAAAATAAACGAACACAATGTATTGGTGAAACTACAAGGCGATAAGTTGTTGTCATACTAGTTATATTTTCAAATTGATTTTTATAAATTTCCAAATTTTGAATTACATTTAGTTTTTCAAATTTATTTTTATTTAAAAAAACTGTATTCAGTAATTAAAAAACTATGAGTTTATTTCTCAAAAAACCATTAAGCCATTTATTGCGCGAAGCAGACGATGCCGAAAAAGGAATGAAAAGAACACTTGGTGTTGGAGCGCTTATATCTTTGGGCGTAGGGGCAATTATAGGCGCAGGATTATTTGTACGAACTGCTGCTGCAGCCGCCGAACATGCAGGACCATCAGTTACCTTTGGTTTTATCATTGCAGCATTAGGCTGTGCTTTTGCAGGTTTATGTTATGCTGAGCTTTCATCAAGTATTCCGATTTCTGGCAGTGCATATACTTATACCTATGCAACAATGGGCGAATTTATTGCATGGATTATTGGTTGGGATTTAGTACTCGAATATGCAGTCGGTGCTGCCACAGTTGGAATAGCATGGAGTGAATATTTAAACAATTTATTAGTCAATGTACTGCATGTTGGAGCCATACCTTACGAATGGTGCCATTCTCCCTTTCAAGTCAGCGATGCAGGCGTTAGAGGATTTATCAATATCCCTGCATTGTTTATAATTATTGTATTGAGTTTTTTACTTATCAAAGGTACACAAGAAAGTGCTTTGGTAAATAATGTAATAGTAGTTACAAAAGTAGCTATAGTAATACTCGTCATTATATTAGGTTGGGGTTTTATTAATGATGTAAATCATACACCATACATTCCTGAAGCTACAACATTCACCAACGAATCGGGTATTACCCATAAATTTGGAGGTGTGTGGGGCATAGTAGGCGCTGCAGGTGTTGTCTTTTTTGCATTTATTGGATTTGATGCTGTGAGTACAGCTGCGCAAGAAGCTAAAAATCCTAAACGTGATATGCCAATCGGAATTCTAGGCTCATTAGCGCTTTGTACTATTTTGTATATCCTTTTTGCACACGTACTTACAGGTATGGCACCAGTAGAATTTTTCAGAACAAATGGTAAAGAAGCATCCGTTGCTGCAGCTATAAACACTTACATGATTGGTTATGGTTGGTTGGCCAAATTTATTACAGTCGCTATTCTTGCAGGATTTTCATCTGTAATATTGGTCATGTTGTTAGGACAAAGTCGTGTATTTTATAGCATGAGTCGCGATGGATTATTACCTACAAAATACAGCACTTTGCATCCTAAATACAAAACGCCTTACAAATCAAATTTATTTGTGATGCTAATTGTTGGATTTTTTGCGGCTTTTATTCCTGGTGATGTAGTTGGTGATATGAGTAGTATTGGTACTTTATTTGCATTTATTCTTGTGTGTGCGGGTGTCATTATTCTTCGTAAAACTGAACCAAATTTAAAAAGACAATTTAAAACACCATTGGTCCCTTTAGTTCCTATTTTAGGAATCATTTTTTGCACAATAATGATATTGGGTCTTGGTTGGGCCAATTGGTTACGACTCCTTGTTTGGTTGCTTTTAGGCGTTATTATCTATTTTGGATATAGTAAGAAACACAGCAAGCTGAGACAAATCGAAGAAACTGATTTGAAATTATAAATCCCCTTCGATCTTTTTTACTTTCTTTGCGTTGACTAAATAGGCAATGCAGACCATTCATTCTATACTAAAACAATATTGGCATTATGATGCTTTTCGTCCTAAACAGGAAGACATCATTAATCATATATTAGCTGGGCATGATACATTGGGCATTTTACCTACTGGCGGTGGTAAATCTATTTGCTATCAAGTCCCTGCTATGGCTATGGAAGGCACTTGCTTGGTAGTATCACCTCTGATAGCCTTAATGAAAGATCAAGCACTGGGATTGGGTAAACGTGGCATTCCTACCCTAGTTGTCTTTAGCGGCATGACTAAAGAAGAGGTTAATATCGTCTATCAAAAAATCAGTACAGGTACATATAAATTTTTGTTTGTTTCGCCGGAACGCTTGCGTTCTGCGCTTTTTTTAGATTACCTCAGCGATTGGAATATTAATTTACTCGCAGTCGATGAAGCACATTGTATCTCCCAATGGGGATACGATTTTAGACCACCCTATTTGCAAATCGCAGAGCTAAGACCCTTATTGCCGAAGGTCCCCATTCTAGCACTTACAGCTAGTGCAACGCCTTTTGTTCAACAAGACATTATTGAAAAACTTCATTTCAAAAACCATGAAACCTATTTCACTTCCTTCGAACGAAACAATATATCATTAAGCGCTTTTGACGTTGATAACAAAATAGTCAAAGTGATCGATATCCTTCAAAAAGTACAAGGTACTGCCATAGTTTATTGTAGAAATAGAAGACGAACAAAGGACATGGCCGAAACATTGAAGGCACATGGTTTTTCGGCAGACTATTATCATGCAGGATTAGAGCAAGATGTTCGCAACAAAAAACAAGATGACTGGATACAAAATCAAACCAAAATCATAGTTTGTACCAATGCCTTTGGCATGGGTATAGACAAGCCCGATGTTCGAATAGTCATCCATTACGACCTACCCGATACACCCGAGGCCTACTATCAAGAAGCTGGACGTGCGGGTCGCGATGGATTAAAATCGTATGCAGTACTCTTGTATCAACAAAAAGATTTGCGCGATTTGGCCAATGGAATTTCACTCAAATATCCAAGCACAAGCACAATGCGCAAAATTTATACTGCACTTTGTCAATACCTACAAATCGGCATTGGGAGTGGTATGGACGAACTATTTGATTTTGAGTTGGCTTCCTTTTGTCAAAATTTCGAGTTGAATGTGATAGAAGTAATGAGTACAATTAAATTGTTGGAAATGCAAGATTATTGGCAACTTAGCGAAAGTGTGTATTTACCTTCTCGGGTAAGTGTTACATCTACAAAAGTAATGGTAGCCGAAATCGAAAAGCATTATCCAAAACTCGATGAAGTCCTTAAACTTTTACTTCGAATGTATGGCGGTATTTGGAATCATTATGTACCAATCAATGAATTTATGATGGCTCAAAAAGCCCTCGTAGCCAAAGATTATATTGAAATGCTGTTGGCACAATTGCACGATCATGGCATTATCGATTATGTCAAAGCAAAAGACAAACCTCAGTTGTTTTTTCAACATGAACGTGTCGATGAAAATTCCCTTCATATTGATACCAAAACGATTGAGGTACTGAAAAAACGCTATGAAGATAGAGTACAATTTATGTTACACTATACCCAAAACGAAACCGTATGTAGGTCAAAAGAATTGATTCAATATTTTGGTGAAACCTTGCAAAACAACTGTGGTCAATGCGATATCTGTCTTTCAAATGAAAAAAAACGAAAACCAAGCGATTTTGATAGTATAAAAAATACTATTTTGCACCAAATCACGTTAAAAGGCTCGCTCAACATTAAGCAATTTTGTAAAAGTTATCCAACAGCAAAGCAAGACGAACTGCTCAACATCATTCGTTTTTTGCTCGATGATCATCTTTTGAAACTGAATGAATTGGGGGATTTAATTTATAAATAATGAGTAAACTAAAATTTGCAGTTGTTGGCTATGGCAATATTGGCAAACGACATGTGCATCATATCCTAGCTCACCCTGAAGCTGAATTGGTCGCTATTTGCGATGTACACGAAAAAATTATTGAAGAACAAGCTTTGCAATCCATCAAGAGATATACCAACATTGAACAAATGTTGCAAGAAATTGATGCTAATGTCATCAATGTTTGTACACCTAATTATCTACATCATCCGCATACTATAGCAGCACTGAAAGCTGGTTTTCATGTGGTATGCGAAAAGCCAATGGCTATCAGTAGCGCTGAATGTGAGGATATGATACAAACAGCATCCTTATCAGACAAAACCATTTTTGTTGTCAAACAAAATAGATACAATGAACCTGTACAACAAGTGAAAACCTTATTGCAAGACGGTACCTTGGGCAATATCTTTTTCATCAATGTCAATTGCTTTTGGAATAGAAACGAATATTACTACACTGAAAGTCCATGGCGAGGTAAAAAGAATTTAGACGGCGGATGCTTGTTTACTCAGTTTAGTCATTTCGTTGATATTTTATACTATTTATTTGGCGATATTGCTACTTCACAAGGTCAGGTTTTTAATTTCGATCACGCCTACACAGAAGTAGAAGATACAGGTAGTTTTATTCTAAAGACAGCCGAAGGTGCTTTGGTCAATTTTAATTTTTCAACTTGCAGTTACGAAAAAAACATGGAAGGTGCCATTACGATAATAGCACAGCATGGAACCGTAAAAATTGGCGGGCAATATCTCAACACAATTGAATACCAACATATCAAAAACAAAGTCCTGCCTGCAATCAATATTACTGCGAAGTCTAACGACTATGGTCAATACCAAGGAAGTATGAGTAATCACGACCGTGTCATAGACAACGTAGTTAAAACATTGCAAGGAAAAGAACAGGTCATGACCAATGCTTTTGAGGGCAAAAAAGTCGTGGATATCATTGAAATGATGTACCATTCTGCTTTATAATCATAGCATTTATAGCCTTTCAAAATATATTAATTTTTAATATTATTTTTAATGCTATATATCAAATTGATTCCTAATAATTTTGGCATACAAGTTGTTCATAGATAGGTGTTAATACATGGATTATGAACAAAATAACTACTACTTTTTTAATCTTGTTGTTGAATTTCACTGCATTTGCTCAAGTTGAACATCGGGTCTGTGGCGCTATGGATCATCTTCATCAGTTGGACCAAGTAGATCCTAGTTATTCTGTTCAGCGTCAATTAATAGAAAATCATACACAACAATTTATAGCAAATCCTACCAAACAACGCACTGTCATTACCATTCCTGTAGTTGTGCATGTAGTTTACAATACAGCTTCTCAAAATATTAGTGATGCACAAATCCAATCTCAAATCAATGTTTTAAATGCTGATTTCAGAAGACTCAATGCTGATTTTGTCAATACACCTGGACCATTTCAAGGTGTTTCAGCTGATTGCGAAATACAATTTGTGTTAGCCCGTCGAAATCCTAATGGCGATTCTACCAATGGAATTACACGTACGCAAACTATTGTGACTTCCTTTTCATTTAACGACAATGTCAAAAAATCACAATTTGGCGGTAAAGATTCTTGGCCAGCGACTGACTATTTAAATATTTGGGTCTGCAAATTGAATAATGGGTTATTGGGATATGCTCAATTTCCTGGTGGACCTACATTGACAGATGGGGTTGTATGTTCATTTCGTGCATTTGGCACCATGGGTGCTGCATTAGCTCCTTTCAACAAAGGTCGTACTGCAACACACGAAGTAGGTCACTACTTAAACTTGTTCCACACTTGGGGCGATGATGGTGGTTCTTGCAATGGAACAGACTTGGTCAATGATACCCCTAATCAAGGGGCTGAAAACTATGGCTGTCCAATTTATCCGAGAATTTCGTGCAACAACACACCAACAGGTGATATGTTTATGAATTTTATGGACTATACCGACGATGCTTGTATGTCTATGTTTACAGCAGGACAAAAAGCTCGTATGGATGCTTTATTTACAAATGGAGGCGCCCGATATTCGTTACTCAATTCTCTAGGTGGCTTATTTCCTATTGGAGGTGCAGTTGCCTGCGGCACGCCTACTAATTTGAGTACATCATCTATTACTCCAACCACTGTGACACTCAATTGGGATGCCGTGGCCAATGGCAGTAGTTATGGAATACAACTCAGACCCATCGGAAGCAATACTTGGATAAATTACACCTCATCCACATTATCCTATTCGATTACTGGATTAAATGCCAACACAACTTACGAATATCAAATTCAAGCAACTTGTACGAATGGTACAGGTCAATACTCTTCGTTGTACTCATTTCAAACACCCATGGCTGCACCGCAAACTTGTGGTATTCCGATTTCATTGAGTGTTAACAATTTGCAACACAACACTGCAACTGCCGAATGGCAGGCTGTACAAGATGCGACACAATACACTGTTCGTATACGCGAATTGGGCGATACCAATTGGGCAAGTTTTACAAGTCAATCTAATTCAATTGCCCTTCAAAATTTAATTCCATTGACAGGTTACGAATA
>Ga0247831_1001179_pt1 | contig 51518 bp, 62 predicted proteins | sample LaCruzMarch2015__9_FD_192406 | JGI IMG/M metagenome (GOLD analysis project Ga0247831, IMG submission 192406) | Freshwater microbial communities from meromictic Lake La Cruz, Castile-La Mancha, Spain - LaCruzMarch2015_1m | ecosystem: Environmental > Aquatic > Freshwater > Lake | place: Spain...
CTTGATACGTTCGGAACCGGACACAGGTATATTAATCCAAATTGTCCTATTCATGGTTAAACTTATTTGGTGATTTCATGTATAAATTGGAGTAAAAATCCAATTATGCCAGAAGCACCAGAGATAAGAATTATGTCTGATTTTATAAATCAGAATTCAAAGACTAACAAGTTTAAAAAACTCTTTCATGTTGAAAAGGGTAATAATGCCGTAGATTCTAACTACGATGAATATGTTGTTTCTGCTGACTTCTATGGAAAACAACTTCAATTAAAGTTTTTTAATAGATTAAACCAATCCATGGATATTTCGGTATTTATGGGTATGAGTGGTAATTGGAAATTAGTTCCGACCCAATCTTGGTCAGATACTAAATTTACTCGTATGCGTCTTGATAGAGATGATGGAATGAGTTTACTTTTATATGGTGGGTATATGGGTCCAAAATATAAAATAGGTGGGTTTAATACAAAAAGAGGATTTGATATTGTTAAAGATTTTGACAAATTTAAAGAGAATGTTTTAGATAATCTATCTACCAAAGTATTTGATAAGCCTATTTGTGAGATGCTTTTAGACCAACGATATTTTGATGGTGTTGGTGCATACTTAGTTTCTGAAATTGTTGGTAGGTTAGATGTGGATCCTTTTAGAAATTTGAAAAGTTTTTCTAAAGATGAATTAGATAGTTTATTTAAAATGATTCATAAATGTGTCTCTGAATCTTACACATTTGGTGGTGGTGAATTAATAAGTTGGACTAATCCTATGTATAAGAGTAGAATAGACGAATGGATTAAATTCTATAATAATAAAGAGATTTGCCATAAACAGAAATTTGGAACAAGAAATATTTGGATCCAGAATAAATTCAAAAAAAGTTTCTTTTAACATTTCTGTTAAATTTAGAGCAAAGTGGTTGTAAATTTAAATAATGATTTAATTTTATTAAATCTTCCTCTGTTTTTGCTGATGATAATGGAATAATATGATCAATATCCCATCCATAATTGAAATCACCATTGTATAAACTTTTATTTTCCCAATTCATCCAATTTTCAAATTTGCTTTCTAAGTATATTTTAAAATCTTCATACGAACAACCTAAAATCTCACATGTTTTGGACTTTTTACTATATCCCTTTGATCTAAATGAATTATAAATTAAATTTCTTATAATTGATGTCAATTTAAATAAATCATCTGTTTTTTTCCTATCAATTCTCTTCATATTTCTCTTTTTTTTAACCTCTATATTTGAAAAATATTCTTTAATACTATCTGAATTTTTTTCTCTATATTCTTTGTATTTTGGCTTTAATTTTTCTTTATTTTTATTATAATATTCTTTATTTTTATTCTTAATTATATCAATATTTTCTTCTCTATATTTTTTTTTGTATTCATTTATATTCTCTTTGTTATCTGAATAGTATTCTGACCATTTATTTTTATTCTCAGTATAATATTTATTTCTTTCTTCTTTACTTTTCTTGTATTTTTCTCTGAAGCAAATTTTACAAATAGTTAATACTCCATTTTTTTTATATTTATTTTTAACAAATTCTGTAATTTCTTTTTCATTTTTACAATTATAGCAAGTAATTATCATATCTTATTTTTCTTTTAATATATATCTGGTTTTACCAGTCCCTTAGTTCAAAACTTTTAATATAACGATTTATATAAAATTAAACAATTAAACAATTAAACAATTAGTATGGAACTTATAACGACTTATATCTGTAAGAAAGGTGATATAGGTGTGCATGATAATATGTTCGGTGGAACAATGATGTCATTAATTGATGATGCTGGTGCTTCTTATGCTGCTCAAATTTGTGATACCCCCAGAATAGTAACTATTAAAATTGATGAATTAGTCTTTAAAAGACCTGTTAAAGTTGGTAATTTAATTAAAATATATGGAAAGGTTTTAGAGTTTGGAAGAACATCTGTATCTCTTTATATAGAAGTTAGAAAACATAATGTATATACTGGTGAGCAAGATGTAGTCACACATACAAATATTAAATTTGTTAAAATCGATGATGATGGCAATTCTGTTCCAATTCAGGAATATGTTAAAAAAAGATATTCAGATAGATTTAATAAATTCGGAAGGGGATTATTATCATCTGATGAAATAAAATCTAATCTTTCAAGTGAAGGGTCAAATTAATAAAAAGGATGTTGTGAATATTAGCGAACATTATGGAATGGATATAGAGAGTGAATTAACTTCAATGTTATCTGATGAATTAGCTAAGTCAATAGATGCTGAAATTATGAAGAATCTATTTGGTGATTTCAAAAAGGATAAAATTAATAAAATATTAGAAAAAATTAAAAAATTTAATGAACAATCTGGATAAAATATACGAATGGATTAGTTGGGAAACATCCACACACTACTGCATTTCTCAATGGGATGGTGACACAATCAAAAACAAATGGATTAATAAATGAACAATCTGGATAGAAAATATACTGAACTACTTCAAGATATTCTCAATAATGGTATTGAAAAGAAAGATAGAACTGGTACTGGAACAATATCAGTATTTGGTCGCCAAATTAGACATAAGATGTCAGAAGGATTTCCTTTACTTACTACTAAAAAAATGTATATGAAGGGTATTATAACTGAATTACTATGGTTCTTACGTGGTGATACTAATATTCAATACTTGGTTCAAAATAATTGTCATATTTGGAATGGAGACGCCTATAAGAACTATTTAAAGAATAGAGATTCTTTTTCTAATAGAGATAATGTAAAAGAGGATGTTGTTATTAATGGAATGAATGGTTCTTATAATAGAGCATATACTATGGAAGAATTTATCAACACAATTAGAACTAATAATGTTTTTGCTGAGAGATGGGGCGATTTGGGTAAGATATACGGGCATGGTTGGCGTAACTGGAATGGCAATACAGAAAATGAATTATATGACGAATATTTAAAAAAGTTAAAAAATAGTTAGTATTTTCCATTTATTACCATTTATATATAGTAATAAATGGTAATAAATATGGATTATAAAAAAATACACGACAATATAATTGACATGGCAAGAAATAGAAAATTAGAAGGATATGCTGAAAAACATCACATTATACCAAAATGTATGAATGGAACTAATGATCCAAATAATTTAGTTAAATTAACTGCAAGAGAACATTTTTTAATTCATTGGTTATTACACGAGATATATCCTAAAAATACTGATTTAAAATATGCATTTTGGTCAATGTGTCGTAATTCGGATAACCAAAAAAGATATAAACCATCTTCGAGAATATATGAATATGCTAAACATAAAATGCTTGAGGTGTGGACGAAATTTAAACCTTCAGATAAACAAATAATATCTATTAAAGAAAGTTTAATAGGTACTAAATGGTATCATAAATCAGACGGTAAAAATTTACGAACATTTCCTGATGATCCTAAAATAATTGAAGAAGGGTGGTTACAAGGAAGGTTTGGTGGTAAGTCAATATCAGATAAAGCAAATAGAGATAAGGGAAAAAAATATGAAGGAAAGAAATTACCTTCCACATCAAACAAAAGATGTTCAATAAATGGAGTAGAGTTTGAATCCGCAAAAGCAGCGGCTGATTTTCTTAATATGAATGAGTACTCAGTAAGATGGATACTACAAGGTAGAGGCAGGTCACAAAAACACAAAGAAAAATATAAAAATTGGTATTATTTAAATTAAAGATATGAAATATACACACGAAGATGGAACTCCGTTCTCAAAAAAAGAGTTTTTAGAGAAGTTAAAAACAGATAAAGAATTTAACGATAAATTTGGTAATAAAGGTATAGACCAAATTGCAAACCTAATTAACGACCTTAAAACAAATCCAGACTCAAGAAGATTAATGGTTAATGCTTGGAACCCATCGGATTTACCGAATATGGTACTTCCACCTTGTCACTATGGATTTCAAGTTTATACAAGAGAGTTGAGTTTAGATGAGAGGCATCAAATTCATACAGATAATGTTTCTAAATTAAATGGTAGGTCAATGTATGTTATTTATGATGGTCCAGAGAGTGAAAGGGTAAATTTTTACGATGAACATAATGTTCCTAAACGAGCAATCTCTTTAATGTGGAATCAAAGATCTGTTGATACATTTCTCGGTTTACCATTTAACATAGCTTCTTATGGTTTGTTATTAGAAATACTTGCTAAAGAAGTTAATATGGTCCCAGATGAATTAATTGGAAATTTAGGTGATGTACATTTATATTCAAATCATATTGAGCAAGCCAAAGAACAAATTGGTAGAAATATTACTGAAGAAGAAATACTAGAACATTTACAACAAAGTGGTATTGATTCGGCTAATTACGAATATAGAATGCAATATATTTCAAAATTACCAAAACGAACAAGAGAACCATTTCCACTACCAAGACTGAAGATAAAATCAGCAATTGGTTTATATGATTTTTTTGAATATATAAATTCAGCAGATAATACTGACTTTCAATTAGAAAATTACCAATCACATCCAACAATTAAAGCTCCTTTAAGTAACTAAAAAATAAAAATAAAATATGAGTAAAGAATTAGAATATAATCCAATTTACGATAGTATCGTTCAACAAATAAAATTAATTGAAAGAGATGATCTTTCAGACGATGTTGATCAAGGGCCATTGAGTTCAGAAGTTGAAAAACAAAAAGTATATACATGGATTCGTCTGTATATAAAAGAAGAGATGATTAACCTTAAAGAAGGTGATAATTTTAAAATTAAATATTTATCTTCTGGTGAGGAATTAATCACTAAATTTATTTGTTTTGGTAAAAAGAACTCATTTAAAGACTCTAATGATTTTGAACAAATTCAAATTACAGCTGAAGATGATAATAAATGTTTATGTTTAATGGTAGATGAACAAGAAATACAAACTTCCGAAGATATTCCATTCATAAGAAGTTTATTTAGAATCTCAAAACATTTTCAGTACCAAGTTTATAAAAGAGAAGAGTTAGTATTTACCAATACAAGAACCGGACAATCAGTTGAATATATTGATTGTGATTTTTAAATAATGGTAACTTTAGAATTAATAACTAATTTCATGCATTATCGTGGATATACCAAAGATATCATGTGATTCATTTACTATACAGAATAAATGTTTAGAAATTAAAGTTAAAAATTTATCAAACTCTGTAAGAGGATTTGGAGAAGTAATTCAATTAGAAAAGGTTACAATCAGTTAGAGAAGAAAAAATAAATCAAATTTTATGTTCTAAAGACGAATATAAACCTTGATGTTGGTATACCTTTTGATTGAAGGTAAGGACTTCCATATGCTGTTATTAATTCACAATTAAATTCAGATTGAAATCTATTTAATAGATCTTTACAATCATTGTTAAATTCAAATAGAGTTGTATAAAAATCATTAGGTCCAGTTAAATCCATGTATATTACTAGATAAACTTGTTCTATATCTTTTATTTCTTTACCTAACATTAAAAATTTATGAAAAGATAGTATATCTTTTTTTTCTATGAAAAAATTATATCCAATAGCACCAGAATCACCTTCAAATATCATATCCCATTTATCAACTAAATCCTGAAAAATATCTTTTATTTCTTCTATATCTGGTTGGTTAGAAAAACTTTCAAATTTTGAAATAATATACATGACATATATATAAAAAAAGTATATAAAAAATATAATTAAAAAAATTGCTGATAGATACACAATACTTAACAAATACAAGGAAATTAGTTGTAAGTTATGTTGATAAAACCGGAGATATTAAATTAAAATATTATGATTGGGAAAATCCTTTAAAATATGTAACTTGTGAGGATAATGATCCTCAAAAACATCCAGATTATAAATCTTGGGATAATAAACATGTTAAACAAATTGATGTAAATCATCCTGATAGATACGCAATTTATGAATTCTTAGATGCTCTTCCTGAAAAAGAAAGAAATGAAATTTTTGAATTTAATTTGCCTAAAATATTTTTCATAGATATTGAAACTGAAATAGTAGATGGATTTCCAGAAGCAGCTGATATATTAAATGCTGATGGTACAGTTAAAAAAGAAGGTGCATCTACTCAAGTATTATCTATATCTATTGTATATGATGATAAAATAATACTTTTAGGATTAAAAGAAATGCCTCAAGATATGCAGGATCGTATTCTAAAGAATACAAATAAATATTTTGAAAAATCAAAAGTTGAATATAAATTCAAATATATTAAATATGATGATGAATTTGATATGTTATATAATTTCTTTTATAAAATGGTTCCAAAAATGCCACTTATTACTGGTTGGAACTTCTTAAATTATGACTGGTTATATCTGGTAAATCGTTCTAGAAAATTAAGTAAATCATTTAATGGTAAACAAATAAAAATTGATCCAGCTGTTTCATCTTTTACTAAAAGATTAAATAAAATTTGGTCTACTGAATATGAAGTTCCTGCACATCGAATGATATTTGACTACATGCAATTATATGAAATATGTGATACATCAATTAAAGTTAAGGAAAGTTCATCATTAGATTTTGTTTCTCATAAATTAGTTGGAGTAGATAAAATTAAATATACTGGATCACTTCAAAAGCTTTATGAGGAAGATTTTGAAACATTTATGTATTATAACGCGGTTGACTCTGTTTTGGTTCAGAAAATTCATGAAGCTAGAAATTATATTTCAATTATATTTGCTATTTCATCTCTTGCTAAAATTAAAGTAGTTGATATTGTTTCTCAGATGAACAATGCACTTGGTTCTCTAGCTATTACAGAAGGTGTATTAAGAAATAGATTCCGTGAAATGGAAAATATAATCTTATTTAAAGATGAGAATGCTGTTCGTGGTGGTGAATCTGGAATTGCAGGTGGTTGGGTTAAAGATCCAGTTGTCGGTATGAATAAATGGTGTGTGATTTATGACTTCGCAAGTTTATATCCCACAACGATGTTGCAGTTTTATATTGCTCCAGAAACATTCATTGGTGTTAAAACAGAAGAAGAGAATGATTATTGTTTTAATGGTAATCAAAGAATAAAGATTGATCTGGATAAGCATGTTGTTTGTATAAATGGTGTGGTTTTTGAAAAAAGATTGTCACCAACTCTAAGGATGATTGAAGATGTTTATCTAGATCGTAAAACAAATAAAAAAATCATGATGCAAAAGAAAGAAGAATATAAACAAGTGATGGATGAAATCAAGAGATTGGAGAGTGAATTATAATCAAGTCTTTAGTGTAGTTATATTTTGAAATATATCATTTTCAAGTATTTCTGGTATCCTATTAAATTCTGTATATGGTATTCTTAAAAGTCCAATATTGTTTTTTTCGCAATAATTATTTTTTATAACGTCTCTTTTTGTCGTTTCTTCTAAGTATTTTATACCAAATATTGGTTTGTAGTGAAATTCACCATCATACTCAATGCAGAGGTTCATTTCTGGTAGGTAAAAATCAAAATAAAGAAGAGACTTACTTTTGCAATTATCAAAGGTTTTTTGTCTTGTAAAATTCATCTTTCTTTTGGATAAGTATTCATTTATAAAAATTTCACCTTTACTCTCCTTGCAGGATGGGCATCCCTGGCCTTGTAAGTGAGAGTATGCTTTTTGTGTAAAAGTTCCGTGTTTTTTACATAATATTTCAACTTTTGTGTGAGCGTTCTTATAATTACAATTTGGATATTCATATTTATCATAATGAATTTTTTTAGATTTTTCAATAAATTCTGAATTTGTATAATTATATCTACCACTACAAATTGGACAACCACTTCCAGATAAATGAGTGTTTGGAGTTTGAAAAAAAGTCCGTGTTCCTTACAAATAATTTTTACTTTAGTTCTATCATTTGTATATTCGAGTGATGAGTAATCATACTTGAAATTGTGTACAATATTTGCTCTTTCAGTAAATAAAGACCTATCTATTTTAAAATTTTTGATTTCACATTTATTGCATCCAGATCCTCTCAGTAAAGATTGTGTAAATTTCAAGGAATCACCGTGTTCGCTACAATTGATAGTGACTTTATGATTTTGTGATTTATATTCTATTCTATCATAATTAATTTTATTTCCAAAAATCACTTTTAGTTTTTCAATAAATTCATCATTAGTAGGATTATAGTTATTTGAACACTTACTACAACCAAATCCTTTCATATGTGATTCTGGGATTTGTTCAAAATTTCCATGTTTTTTACAAATTATAAATACTTTAGTTCTGTTATTCTTATAGTTTACAAGAGAATAATCATAATTATCACCGTGATGTATTTTTGATCTTCTTATAAATTCATCTTTGTCTATTTTTTTCATATAATATATATTAGATATTGAAAGTGTAGAATCTTAACTTTTGTAAAAACATATCTTTATTTTAAAATATAATATCAATGAGTTTAACTAAAGATCTAAATAAATTTATACCAAGACAACAACAACAAGAATGTATCGATTTTATCAATTCTGAATATATTAAGAATAAAGAAAATAAATTCTTTCTTCTAAATCTTCCTGTCGGGGTTGGAAAGTCTCACTTATCATTAATGATTGCTGATTGGTATTCAAAAAATGTCAATCGTAGTGCTAAATTTGATATTATAACTTCTGGAAAATTATTACAGGATCAGTATGTTGAAACATATGATTCTATTAATGACTTAAAGGGTAAGGAAAATTATGAATGTGTTCAATATGGTTGTTCTTGTGCTCAAGGTAATGAGTTTAATAGATTAAATAAAACAAATTGTGAAGCTTGTCCACATTCAGGTGCTAGAGATGGATATGTTTCTGGTAGAATTTCACTTACCAATTTTTATCTTTATATTCTATTTCAACTTTACATGACAAAAATGATGGATTCTAGAGGTAGTAATGTTTTAATAGTTGATGAGTGTCACGATTTTGATGATGTAATGTCGGATTTTATAACAATTAAAATAACAGAAACAGTAATTAAAAAGCTTAAATTTTCAAATGAAACTTCAATAATTAAAGAATTAAAAAAAGTTACTAGTATTAGTACATATATTAATTTTCTTAAAGAATTACAAGGTGAGATTGGAACAACTATTAGTGATGTTGAAAGATCTTTAAGTGCTGAAAAAAGAACATCAAAATCAATTAAAAGAGAAAATTCTGTTAATAAAGTGTTGGGTGGTAAAAATCCTGATATTAAATTAATGCAAATTATAACTGATTTACAACAATATCAATCTAAGATTGAAATTTTTTTAAATGAATATAAAGTTAATCCAGATAATTGGGTATTAGAGTCCAACTATAATGAGAAAACTAAACAAAAAGAATTATCATTAGAACCTATTTGGGCGTTTGATTATCTCGATAAATATGTTTTTTCAAAATATGATATGGTTTTTTTAATGTCAGGTACTATTCTAGATAAAAGTTTATTCTGTCAATTAAATGGTTTAGATATTGATAAAGCAGTTTATTATTCAATTGATTCTCCTTTTCCAGTTAAAAACAGACCAATTTACTATATGCCACTTGGTAAGATGTCTTATAAGTCGAAAGAAGATACATTTAAAAATTATATACCATTTATTCAAAAGATATTAAATAAATATCCAGATAAGAAAGGAATTATACATACTAATTCTTTTGAGTTGGCAAGTTGGGTATCTCGTGATGTTAGAAATCCTAGATTAGTTTATCATGATTCTTCTAATAAAGATTTAGTTCTACAGGAACATTATAATACAGATAAACCAACTGTTATAGTTTCCCCAAGTATGGATACTGGAGTTAGTTTTGATGATGATAAAGCTAGATTTCAGGTAATTGCTAAAATTCCATATCCAAGTTTAGCTTCTCAAAAAAATAAATTAAGGCAAAAAATGAATCCTGATTGGTATAGTTGGAAAACGGTTTCCGGTTTAATTCAAATGACTGGTAGAGCTGTTAGATCAAATGAAGATTATGCTGATACAATTATTATTGATGGATCTTTTTCAGATCTTTTAAAGTATTCTGGTCATTTTTTCCCAAATTGGTTTCAGGAGGCTATTAAAAGGGTTAATGTTAAAATTAACGCTTAATTATTTTCATAAATTATATTTAATAAAAAAAACTCCACTTAAAGTGGAGTTTTTTTTTATTAAATTTTATTTTTTATTCTTTCTAGCTTCAATTGCTTTTCTTAAACCTTCTGGTAGCTTTTTTTGAGCAGCTGTCAATCCTTTTTCTTTACCACCTTTAGCATCTTTAGAGTCTTTAGAGTCTTTAGAGTCTTTAGTTGCTTTTTTCATAGTTTCTTTCTTATCACCATCTTTATCAATGTCTAAAAAATCTGGCTTAGATTTTTTACCTTTTTTATATGATTTTTTAGATTCATCAAACTTCATTATGTGTCCTCCTGGAAATTCATCATTATGATTAAATTCATCTTCACCACCGAACTCATCATCAGAGAATTCATCATCAGAAAATTCATCGTCAGAGAATTCATCAGTACTGAACTCATCATCACCAAAGTCATCATCAGAAAATTCATCTTCACCACCGAACTCGTCATCAGAAAATTCGTCATCAAATTCATTATCATCAAATTTATCAATCATAGTGTGAGGAGAAGTATGTCCTCTTCTATTAGAAGGTCTATCATTTTGATCCAAATCTTGGATATCAGACATATCATCAAGATGTTCTGAAGGTTCAATATTATCTATCGAATTGTTTGTAAATTCCTCATCAGAATTAACATCTGGTGAAAGATAAAAAGATTCGAATTTTTTTAAATGTTTCATTTAATAGTTTTTATTTTTTATTATATATTAAACATTTAAAATCAATTTATTCATTTTTATATATAATGAGATGAATATTCGAAACTTTTTTGATTTTATTTTAGAAAATTATAATAAAATTGAGGTGCCTTTTCAATTTTGCCAAGAATTTGATATGATTTTAAGTAATATTCAATCACCTATTTCTTACGAAATTAAGAAAATGAGACTTAAACCATATGAGATTTCACTACTAAATGTAGGAGATGAAAGTGATATGATTTCATTTACAACCTCACAAAAATTATCACAACATTTTAATACAAAAGATCAAAGACAACTTAATTTATTAATACAACCTTTAACTAGAAATGTTGAAATATATCATAAAAATAGAACTAATATAAAAGTTGGTAGATTAATTAAAAAATTATTTGGTTCAAAATTTAATGATTCAGAAATTGAAAAATTTGTAAATCAATATAAATCTATTATGGATCGTAGAATATCAAATTTTGAAATTTGGGAAAGTAATAAAATAATCGATGGATATAGTTCTATTAATTATACATATGATGGTATTTCTTCAAATTCTCTTTTAAATTCTTGTATGAATGATCAATTTAATTTAATTGAATTTTATAAATATGTTCCTGTAAAACTTTTGGTTCTAATTAATAGTGATGGTCATATTCTTGGAAGAACACTTATATGGGAAACAGATAATGGTAATTTTATGGATAGAGTTTATTTATCAATTGACCATGATTATTATAAATTTATTGAATATGCTAAAAAAAATAATATAATTTATAAAGCTGAGAATAAAAGTGGATCTTCTGTTAAATATGTAAAAGATGGCAATATAAATTGGTTTCAAATGGAAATAAATTTGAAATTTAATATTGGAGATTTTAATAATGGAGAAAAAGTAGTAGATATTCCATATATGGATACTTTTATTTATGGTCAAAATAATAAATTAACTAATTATAAGCCGTTAGATGGTAAATATTATTTATTAACTGATACAGATGGAGAACCATTAGAAGTTATACCACAATATGACGTAGATGGAGAAATAATAGATCCAGATAGAATTGAATATTATGACTGGTCTAATACACAGAATGGATGGGTATATAGAAAAAGTGGAACTTTTGTGAATTCAGTTATGGATTTTTTATCATTAGATTATTTAAAAGATCCTGAAAATGGATTTATTTTTAATGAAAAAGATGGTTGGATTAAAATTAAAATTTAATATATAATTAATGAAAGTTTTAAGTTATAAACAATATCAAATGGCGGAAGATTTATCTAACTTTATAGTAAATTCCCCGATTAATGAGTCTGATAATAAAAATAATCAGATTGATAGTATTCTAAAAAAATTATCAAAAGATTTAAAATTTAATTATGGATTAGTATTTACATTTGGAGTTGGTGTTAGAGTTATGTATCCAATTGTTGAAGGATTAATTAAAAATGGTGTTTTAAAAATAGAAGCTACTATGGAAAATATTATACTTATTTCTATTGCTGCCATAACAATAACTTATTTAGAAGAATCTAAAAATAAGGTAGGTGATTCTGAATTTCCTTGTGATTGTAAAAACAATAAAGATTGTAAAATTTGTGGTGGAACAGGAATAGTTAAAAGTATTGTTTCTAAACAAGATACTAGGACAATTTTAGAAGAACTTAAACTTAAAGGAATTGGAAATGGAATAATTAAAAAAATGGTTGAATGTTTTAAATTTTTAGGATCTATTTTAAAAGATTTATTTAAAAATACTCCATATATTATAAATGGATTAATAGACATGTTAGCTTATACAAGTATTCTTATTCCAATTATGAATGGTATAAGCACAATAGTTGGTAAATATGATTTAACGATGGATAGTCTTATTGGTAATTCATCAGCTATTATACTTGGAATATCAACATTTTTATCAAAATATGGATTTGATTGGTTGATTAAAAAAGTTAAAAATAAATTTGGATTTAATACTAAAGGATTAGATACCCCAACAGTTGTAAATACGTACAATGGTATATCTGATTCAGAAATTGATGAAAAAACTTTGGGAAAAAATAAATTAATAAAAGAACAATGATGCATAAATATTTCGATTTTAGATATTTTTCGATTTTAGAGTCAATTTTACAAGTTGATCCAGAATTTCTTAATTTGATTAAGTCAATAGCAGATAATGGAAATCCTGTGGGTAGTATGTTAAATAACTTGATAAATAAAGATATTAAAACTAATACAAATTATTTAAAAACATCTGATAAAAATGATTATTGATGCTGGTCAAAATCCATTTGATAAAGCTACAAATATAACTAAAATTGGAAGAGCTGTCAGACAAATATTAAATAATAATAATATTTCAGTAACTGACCAAGAAATTGAAAAATTTGTTAATTTATATAAAAATATTTGGGATAAAAAATTTAAAAAAGAAAATGAAGGTATAAACTTAGTCTCTGGTGAAGATATTAGAAATTGGTATCATCATGAGAAATATGTTCCAGGTGGAGGACAATTAAATAATTCTTGTATGAGATATGATACAACTCAAGAGTTTCTAAATCTTTATACCGAAAATAAAGAAGTTTGTCAATTAGTTATTTTAGTTAATAATGAAAATAAATTACTTGGAAGAGCTTTACTTTGGAAATTAATAGATGGTGGGTACTACTTAGATAGGGTCTACACCAGATATGATAGTGATATGAATAAATTTTATGATTGGTATAGAGAGTATATAAATGCAACAGATAATAATTTTAAATCTTTTATTACTAATATGAATGATCTTAAAGTACAATTAAAAAAATTTAAATTTAAATATTATCCTTATATGGATAGTTTATATATTATTGATTATGAAACTGGTATTTTAGGTAGAGGAGAAATAAGAGATGATGAAAAATTACAACTTCATATTCAGAGCACAGATGGTATACCAAGTGCTCCAAATCATAGATGGTCAAATTTTTACAATACTTGGTTAAAAAATAGTGAAAGTAGATATCTTTCTTATAAAGAAGATTATTATCTAATATCAGACTGTTTACAAGATTATAAAGGCAATTTTATCTATAAAGGAGATGCAATCTATTCTCAATATTATCAAGGCAATTTTATCTATAAAGGAGATGCAATCTATTCTCAATATTATCAATCATATATTATTTCAACTAATGCTGTTGAATTAGAAGGATTTGGATTAGTGGATTCATCAGATGTAATAGATGTATATAATTCTATCGAAATTGATCCTAAAAGCGGAATGTTAATTGATAAAAAAGGATTTTTAAAATCTAAATTATCAAAATCAAATTATGTTAAAACTAAATTTAGATCTTCATATTATTGGATTAATAAAAATATTTGTTATTATGATACTTTCGAGGGTAATTATTTTGTAGATAACCTCGATAGATATACAAAACTATATAAAATTACTACAAAAGAGTACGATGAAACTAATATTTTACTTAATTCTGCTGGTCTTTCTAAAATTGAGGAGTTTACAACTAATTATAGATCATATGGATTAAATGATAGTGTGTATAAATATAAAATTCCATTTTTTCATTTATTTCACGAAAGTCCACAAAGATTAGAAATTGATATGTTTGCTAATGAGGAGGTGATAAAATATCTAGGATTAGAATTAGAAGGAAGAAATTCTGTTTATATTATGAATGGTGAATATTTCAGAGGATTTGGTAAAATGTGTTATAAACATACAATTAAAATACTTAATTATTTATCTGATAAATTAAAAAGTTATGATATTAATCCTCTATTGATATTATTGGAAAAAATTCACAAATATTTATATATTAATGAAATCGGAAACTATAAAATTATAAATGATTCATATGATGAATTAGAAAAGCATGGATCATATACAAATTATCTGAATAATATATTAATAAAATATTTCAAAAAACAAAACATGATAAATAGAATTACAAATGAATCATCTATTAGGATGTTTGCTAATTATATTAAAGATCATGGTAGTGAATGGCATAGTGAATCATTTTTTTCTAATGACATTTCAATTATGAGATCTAATTTAATTGAATTATTAACTAAATATAAAGATATTATATTATGTTTTTCTTATTGGTATATTATTACATATTCAGAATCTAAAACTAAGATTAAAGTTGATAGTTTTATAAAAAATAATAAAATTGAAATATCAGATAAAATAATTAATATTCTTAGATATTTTTATAGGTATACTGATGTTGGTGGTGATTATTCAGAATATGTTCATCTAACTAAAGATAGAATTACTAATGATTATGATACTTCAATTTTTTTACAGGAAAATCAAGGAGAATCCAATGATTGTTTTATTAAATTTATAAATTTATTGGATCAAGATAAAGAAAATTCGAAACAATAAAAAATATTTTAACTATAAAAGTCAAATAAAAATATTATGACTTCATCCTTAGAAAAAGTTTTTTTTAATTATATTTTAAAATATAAAAAACATTTTGAAATTGTTAGACCGTATTTTTTTAGAAACTCGGAAGTTCAATTTGTATTCAAAATAATTAGAGAATATATTATTAAAAATTCGGAAGCTCAAATACCTACACCAAGACAAATTTTAGAAATGGTATCCTTAGAAGATAAGGATAGTATAATTACAAAAGAGATTCTTAAATCTCTACTTACTGATAATTTAAAAGATTATGATGAAAAAAACTTTATTGAACCTAATTTTAATGCCTGGGTTTTGACAAATAGAATAAAAACAGGAACAGTTGATATAATAGATGAAACTAGAAATCTTGATAATATATCTGACTTTGACACAGCTGTAGAAGCAGCAAATAGAATACGAACAATAGTTGATGATATGTCATCAACAAGTTTTATTGATGATGATGACATGGGTTCTGATTTTGATGATGCTGAAATGCACACACAAGATAGTTCCAGATTTAAAATTAAATCAGGATTCGAAACAATTGATCATATTTTAGGAGGAGGTTGGGATATTGGAACTTTTAATTGTATAATGGCAGAGACTTCTAATGGAAAATCTCTTTGGATGCAAAATTTTGCTATTAAATCAGCTGATATGGGTAATAATGTTCTTTACATAACTCTTGAAATGAGTGAAAGAAAGGTCATTAAAAGACTTGGAGCAATGAGACTAAAAATACCTATAAATGATTATGATGTTATTAGTAATAATGTTGAATTAATCCGTAAAAAAATAAAATCACTTGGAACAGAAAAAGAAGGTGGTGATTTATTTACTAATAAAGTTGGTAAAATATATACTAAGTTCTGGGCAGCTGGTACAACGACTATAACTGATTTTGATAATTATATCCAAAAAATATCACAAAAAAAAGGAATTAAATTCGATTTAATAATTGTTGATTATATTACATTAATTGCTGTTCCAAAAGGATCAGCTGATAATCTTTATATAAAAGGTAAACATTTATCAGAAGGTTTAAGAGCACTAGGTTCTAAATATAAATGTCCTATTATTACTGGTGTTCAAGTATCAAAAGATGCTTGGAATGCCTCTGACATAACACTAGAAAGTGTACCAGAAAGTAAAGCTATTGCTGAAACAGCGGATACATTTTGGGCTATTATTAGAACCGAAGAAATGAGAAGATTGAATATGTATCGATTCAAATTATTAAAACAAAGGGACGGTGATTTTTTGAAAAGTCAAATAAAACTGACTTTAAATTCTACTTATTTAACACTAGAGAATGACCAATTTATAGATTAATATAAACCTATTAATTATATGATTATAACTTTTACATATACTTTCATATAATATATATCAAAACCCCTAAAAATATAGGTCTTTTTGAGTAATTAAATAATGAGTAAATCATTTTTAAAAAATAAAATATTTTAATGAGTAAAAAGAAAAAATATGACGATGATGAATTAGAAAACTTTGATGAATTAGAAGAAGATAATTCTAAATTTGAGGAAGATATACCGGAAGAAGATTCCGAATTATCCATGGATAATATAGGAGAGTCTATATCTGATGATATAGAAAATATTGATATAATTATTGAAATATCCGAAGATGATTCTGAAACTGAAACTGATTCTGATATAGAAAATTCAAAAGATGATGTAATATTATCTAAACATAAAGTTCAAGGAAAACATTCCTTAAAATATGATTCAATTTTTAAAGGAAAAAAAGATGAAAAATTAGAAGAAGACGACGGTGACCAAGCTAATATGTATTTTAATGAAAAATTTGAAGTTGATAAATCTTCATTTTTTTATGTAGAATCATATGATAATGAATTTTATATTAGACAAAAAAATATAAAAGAGAAAGTTTACAATGTATTATTGGATCATACAAGTATAAATTTTCTAAATAATCGTAGAAAACCATCAAAATCTGATTTTAATCATTATTATTATTTATTAAAAGCCAATTTAGAACAAGATGGATTTACAAATATTGAATTATTTAATGAGTTATCTGTTTATTTTTCTGATAATCTATTTAATATGTTTAAATTACTTGATAATAAATGGAGAAATTTAATTATAGTAGAATTACAAGAACATATTGGTAAAAATACAAATTCCAAAGAAATAACAAATAGAAATATTTATGTTGGTACAGAATTAGAATTTTCACATTTAGATCCGTTAGGTAATGAAAAAGTTTATACTGGGGTAGTAGTAGAAACTGATTATGATGAATCAGTATTTAAAATAGATTCTTATGAAAATATCTATGAAATTCACATTACATACATTGTAAAAATACTAAATAATACAAAATTTAAATATAATTTAAATAAATTAAACAATATAGATTTTCTTTAAAAAATAGTAGAAGTTATTTTTAATTATAAATTAATAACAATATATAAAATTCTAAAAATAAATATTATAATATGCAAGAAACAATATCGAAAGATGTTAAAAAATCAACTCGTAATGAATTGATTGTTAAGAAAAGAAATAATCAAAATGAAGTTTTTGAAGCTGAAAAAATTAATAAAGTTTTAATTTGGGCAACATCAGGTATAAGTAGTGTATCAGCATCTGATGTGGCAATGAATTCTCATTTACAATTTTATCCTGGTATAAAAACCTCAGAAATACATAAAGTTTTAATTCAATCAGCTGTTGATTTGATATCTGATAAAAATCCTAATTATCAATATGTTGCTTCAAACCTATTGAATTATTTACTTCGTAAAGAAGTTTTTGAAACAAAAAAAGAACTACCATCTCTTTTAGAATGTATTAATAGAAATATTAAAGTAGATTTATATGATTCATTAATACTTAAGAAATACACCAATGAAGAAATAGATAAGTTCAATTCATATATAAAACATGAACGAGATTATGATTTAACATATGCCGGCCTCCAACAATTAATTGATAAATATCTTGTAAAAGATAGAAGCACTGGTAAATCTTATGAAACGCCACAATTTTGTTTTATGATGATTGCAATGACAGTCTTCTCAAATTATGATAAATCATTAAGAGTTGAATTAGTAAAGGAACTATACGACATGATTTCTGAACATAAAATTTCTCTTCCTACTCCAATAATGGCTGGTATTAGAACACCAAATCGTCAATTTTCTAGTTGTACTTTAATTGAAATTGGAGATTCATTAGATTCCATATTTCATGGAAATGTTGCAATTGGACAATATGTTGCTAAAAGAGCTGGTATTGGAATAAATGCTGGTCAAATTAGAGCTCTTGGATCAAAAGTAAGAAATGGTGAAGTAGTACATACTGGTGTTATTCCATTTTTTAAAATGTTTCAATCTACATTACACTCTTGTTCTCAAGGTGGTATTCGTAAAGGTTCTGCAACTCTTTATTTCCCTTGGTGGCATAAAGAAATTGAAGATGTTCTTGTATTAAAAAATAATAAAGGAACTGACGATAATAGAGTAAGACATATGGATTATGGTATTCAATTTGAGAAAATATTTTATAATAGATTTATATCAAATGGTGAAATATCATTATTTTCACCTTCAGATGTTCCTGGTCTTTATGATGTATTTGGCCTTCCGGAATTTGAAGAATTATATTTGAAATATGAATCAGATAAAAAAATACCTAAGAAAATTGTAAAAGCTAGAGATTTGATGAATTCTTTCGCTCAAGAAAGAATTGGTACTGGACGTATGTACGTTATGAACATAGATAATGTTAATACTAATTCTCCTTTTATTGAAAGATTAAAAATGTCTAATCTTTGTTTAGATATAGAAACATCATTTGTTAATTCTGTTGAAATCGATGGTGTTCTATATGAAAAGATGCAGTTATCTGAACTAATAGAGATGTTTAATAATGGTAAAAACATAAAAGTTTTATCTAAGAATTTAGATAGTAATGAAATGGAATTCAAACATGTTGAGAAGGCTTGGATAACTAAAGAAGACGCTGATGTTATGGAAATAGAAGATATTGATACTGGTTTCAAAATAATTTGTACACCAGATCACTTAATTTTCACAAAAAATAGAGGATGGATTGAGGCTCAAAATTTAGATGAAAGTGATATTTTAGATTTAATTTAAAAGGTGGGTAGTGTTATTTAATATATAAATAAAAATAACACTACTAACTTATGAAAAAAGAATATAAAGTCTATAAGATAGAAAATATTATGAATAATAAAGTTTATATAGGATATACATCACTTAGTATCAATGAGAGATTACATAAACATTATACTAATGCTTTATATGGCACAAAATCTAAGCTATATGATTCTATAAGAAAAAATGGAATTTCAAATTTTAAGATATCCGAACTATTTTTATCCGAACTAAGAGAAGAAGCTTTAAAAATGGAAATATTATTTATTGAAAAATATGATTCATTCAAAAGAGGATATAATATGACTTTAGGTGGAGATGGAGGTGATTGTACTTTGTATATGAATGATGAACAAATTAAAGATTATAAACAGAAATTAAGTTTGTGTAATGGTGGTTATAAAAATAATACTTTTTCTGGATATACTGATGATGAAATAGTTGATTTTGGAGCAAAGTGTTATCTTGATAATAATAACTGGATTCAATCACATTGGTTAAAAAACTATTGTTCTAAATTTAATATACCTAAATCTTACTCAAAATTTAGATTTAATGGTGAAGGATGGTGTGGATTAAAAAAAAGAATTATAAATAAATTGAATGAAATGGGATATGATATTAAAGATTTAAAATATAAAAAGACTGATGATCATAAAAATAAATTAGCCTCTCTTTATAAAGGAAAGAAATGGTATCATAATGATAAGCTTAAACTAAACAGACAAATATCCAAGGAGGAAGTAGATAATAATTGGTTCACTGGAAGAAAAAAATATAATTAAAAATATGTTAAAAATAAAAAGAATATCTCAAAGGAAAAATGTTGGAGATTTGACAGTCAAAGACAATCATAACTTTTACGCCAATAATATATTGGTTCATAACTGCGTAGAAATTGTTTTACCAACATCACCGATTGAAAATATCTATGATATTGATAATAAACCAGAAAATGAACAATATTCAGATGCTGAAATTGCTCTTTGTACACTAGCAGCATTCAACTTGGGTAATATTAAATCTATGGCAGAACTGCACAAAGTTGCTGAATATATTGTAAGAATTCTCGAATATGTTATTGAAAATCAGGATTATCCAATCAATGCAGCTAAGAAAATGTTAAAGCGTAGATCAATTGGTGTTGGTGTTACAAATTTTGCTTATTGGTTAGCTAAACAAGGAATTAAATACTCTGATAAAGAAGCACTTTTTTATGTTGATGAACTTTTTGAAAATATTCAATATTCTTTATTGAAAGCTTCAAATAAATTGGCTCAAGAATTCGGGAAATGTGAATGGTATGATAAAACAACTTACTCTAAAGGAATTTTACCAATTGATAGATATAATAAAAATGTTGACGAATTAGTTAAAAGAGATTACTCTTGTGATTGGGAAACTTTAAGAAAAGATATTGAAGAATTTGGTTTAAGAAACTCTGTATTAACAGCTATAATGCCAGCAGAATCTTCAGCAGTTGTACAAAATGCAACTAATGGTATTGAACCAATACGTTCATTAGTTATTACTAAAAAATCAAAATCAGGTTTAGTAAAACAAGTAGCCCCAGAATGTATTAAATTAAAAAATAAATATGAATTAGCATTTGAAATGCCAGATAATCGTGGATATACTAATATTTGTGCAGTAATTCAAAAATGGATTGATCAATCTATTTCAGCTAATCATTATTATCAGTATTCTTCTGATGGTATTTCAATTGGAGGAGTTATTAAAGATGTTTTATATTCATATAAATATGGTTTAAAAACTTTGTATTATGCTAATACAGATGATAAAAAATCAGACGATTTAGATTCAATGGGTATAGATGGGGATTGTGCTAGTGGCGCCTGTTCCATCTGATTTGTGAAATAGGGACTTGTGGTTGTCTAATATATATTATATGATTATATGTAATGATATAAATATTAATAGTCGCAAGTCCTTAATTCTTTTTATAAAAAGTAATGATATTCATTCATTTTCAGGAGATTTGGAGAAGGTTTTAAAAATTGAATATTTTATTGAAAATAAAATAAAACTTATCAAACTATTAAAAGAATATCTTTTCAAGATTGAAACATTTATTTTATTTATTAATTCTAATAATTTTAACGATAAATTATTAGAATTAGATAGATTGAAAAAATTTATTAATTATGTTCAAATAAAACCAAAAGATAGAATGTCGGATGATTATCACTTACTCAGATTTGGATTTATTAATAAGGATCATAGGAATAAATATGGACTATCTTTGGATAAATTTATAAAAAGATACGGTGAAGAAAAAGGAGAGATTAAATATAAAGAATACTCATAATTACAAAAAAATAAATCAAGATATAGTATTAACTATTGGATGGAAAATGGACATTCAGAGGTAGATTCATATAAAATATTAAGTGATTTACAATCTAGTCATACTAAAAAACATCTAGAAAATAAATCAAAAGAATATATTCAAGAATATCATAGGTCTAATTCACCTTGGAGAGTTGAATATTATTTGAATAGAGGATATAGTGAAAAAGAAGCTAAAGAAATTATATCTAAGATAAAAAAAGAGTCTTCTATGTTTTGTTCAGAATATTATCAAAAGTTAGGTCATCCACTAGAAGAGTCCAAGAATCTGAGCTATGAATATTGGAAAGATAATTGTTTTCAATTATTTACGAAAGAATAAAAAACTTGGATATGTGTGTTTATTTTGGTGATTCTAATATTGGAAAAAAAGAATACTTCCTTTACGATAAGAATGAAAGTAGATATTACTTTTATGACTTTACAATATTAAATGGTGATATAAAGTTGATAATTGAGTATAATGGTGTAAAATATCATCCTAGAAAGGAAAAACTAACCGAAGAAGAATGGAAAAATTGGAAATGTTTATTTAATGAAGGTGTTGATGCGGAAACTAAATATAAATATGATTGTAAAAAGAGAGACTTAGCTTTGTCTAATGGATTTCAATATTTAGAAATATGGTCCGATGATGATTTTGATTATAATATTCAAAAATCAATTGACTTCATTCTACAATCACTTCAAAGTGTGGTTTAAATTTGTTCACTGATTTTATTAAAGGATTTGTTTCTATTTGTTAGTTCTATTTCTTCAAAGTATTTCAAGTATCTCATATTCTATATATAAACAATTAATGGTAGAATTTATATATAGAATATGATAAACTGGATTAAAAACTTATTTAAAAAGAAAGAGGAACCAATCGATCCTATTTCTATAAATAATTGGTCAATTAGTAGAACTCAAAATAAAATGGTATTTAAAATACCTGTTGGTAATTTGTCTAAAAAAGAAGCTGAAAAATACTTAAAAAAATTAATGAATCATTATAACACTCCAATTCAGAATTATTGGTTTCCTAGTCCATTTACTAAAATTAAAAAAATTGAAAGGATTTTAAATAAAATACAACCTAAAGAGGAAAATTAATATAATAAAAACAAAATTATAAAATATGAAGTCAATAATTAACCTAAATACAGATTTAGATTTTACAAAAGTACCATTATTCTTCGGTGGTGACTTATCATTACAAAGATATGATAAATTTAGATATGAGAAAATTTTTAATATGTTTAAACAACATATCTCTTATTTCTGGAGACCCGAAGAAATTAACTTATCAAAAGATAAAGCTGATTTTCAATCATTAACTGAACATGAAAAATTCATTTTTACTAAAAACTTAGGATATCAAATTCTTTTGGATTCAGTTCAAAGTCGAGGTATTTCTAATTTATTAGCAGATTGCTCAAATCAAGAAGTAGAATTATTTTCAAAAACCTGGGAATTTTTTGAAACAATTCATTCTTACTCTTATACTTATATTATTAAAAATATATATTCTAATCCAAGTGAAATACTTGATAATATTTTAAAAGATTATGAAATTGTTAAAAGAGCAACTTCTGTAACCCATTATTATGATGAATTAATCAATTCACTTGATAGTGATACCGAACATGATAAAAAGAAGAAATTATACTTAACTCTAGTATCAATAAATATTTTAGAAGGTATTAGATTCTATGTATCATTTGCTTGTTCATATTGTTTTGCACAGAATAAAAAAATGGAAGGAAATGCTAAAATTATTTCATTGATTAATCGTGATGAGAACCTTCACATGGGATTTACTTCATTTTTATTAAAGACATTAAAAGAAGAGTGGTCTGAAGGATTCCAACAAATTGCAAAAGAATGTGAACCTTTAGTTATTAAAATGTACGAAGATGCTGCTAAAGAAGAATTAGAATGGGCTGAATATTTATTCAAAGATGGTTCAATTATTGGATTAAATGCTGAAATTTTAACACAATATATGAAATGGTTAACAAATAATCGTATGAAAATTATTGGATTAGATCCACTTTTTGATAAAGTTCAAAATCCAATTTCTTGGATTAATAACTGGACTGGAGGATCAACTAATGTACAAAACTCACCACAGCAGACCCAAATTCAAAGTTACATTTCGGGTTCGTTCAAACAAGATGTTGATGAAGAGTCTTGGGATGAGTTTTCTTTTTGAATAATCTTGAGGAGCAACTTGTATTTTAATATATAAAAAATATGTTGGAATTTATAGAAAAGTTTGAAAAAGTTCACAAAAATAGATTTGATTATTCACTTGTTGATTACAAAAGGAGTGATGTGAAAGTTAAAATAATTTGTCCCGATCATGGTGAATTTTTAAGTTCTCCATCAGTTCATTTAAGAACTAAAACTGGCGGATGTCCCAAATGTATAGGATATAAATCATTAACGGAATTTTTAAATCTATGTAGAAATATTCATGGTGATACTTATGATTATAGTTTAGTAAAGGATATTAGAAATAATAGATCTGAGTTAGATATTATTTGCCATGAACATGAGCAGATATTCAAATTTACTCAAAGATATTTCAATCACATAAACCGAAAACAAGGTTGTCCTTTATGTGCTGGGAGATATTCTTATGATTATAAAGAGTTTATTAGTAAAGCTAATAAAATTCATAATTTCAAGTATGATTATAAGTATCTTGAAGAAGATTACAAAGATAATAAAACTAAAGTGAGGATAGTTTGTAGAGAACATGGAATTTTCATTCAAAGTCCTAATTCTCACTTGAGAGGTGATGGTTGTAATTCCTGTGTGAGAAGAGATTTCAAATCAATTGAAAGTTTTATCATGGAATCTAATAAAGTTCATAATTCAAAATATGACTATTCAAAAGTTAATTTTGTTTCTGTTAAATCTGATGTGGTTATAATTTGCCCAAAACACGGTGAATTTGAACAAAATGCCTATAATCATATCTTAGGTTCTGGATGTAGAAAATGTTCAGAATGTGAAAAATATACTCAAGAATCTGTTTTGGATAAATTTAGGGAAGTTCATGGTGATAGGTATGATTATTCATTAGTTAATTTTAAATCTATAAGAGAAAAGGTAGAAATTATTTGTAAGAAGCATGGTTCTTTTTTACAAGATCCTTTTTCACACTATCAGAATCAAGGTTGTCCAAAGTGTAAATCTTCTAAAGGTGAAGAGAGAATAATTAAGTATTTAATTAGTAATAAAATTCAATATGAATATCAAAAGAAATTTGAAGGATTGAAAAATCAAAACTATTTACCAATTGATTTTTATTTACCAGATTATAATTTATGTATAGAGTATGATGGTAAACAACATTTTGAACCGGTTGAGGCTTGGGGTGGATTAGAATCGTTTGAGATTTTAAAGGAAAATGATTGGAAGAAAGATTATTTTTGTCAAAGTATGGGGATAAATTTATTAAGAATTGCTTATTATGATTTTGACAATATCGAAAGTATAGTTGGTGAATATCTGCTTAAATTGCCAAAAAAACTAATATTTAATTATAGATTGCCAAAAATATCAGATGATTTTTCTAAGGTTTTAGACCTATTTGGTAAAATTCCTGTAAAAGTCAAATTAAATGTTAAGCCGAATTGTTTAGAAAATAATTGTCATAATAATGTTGATAATTATGTCAATATGTATGGTGGGATTAAAATTAGTGGATATTATTTAGTTTATGATGTTGATTATGATAGATTTATTGCTATAAGACATTCTGTTTGGAAAAATACACATGGTGAAGTTATAGATATTACACCTTTTTCTGATGGTAGAAAATGGAATTTGTTTATTGAATCCGATAAAAAAGAAACCTATATTAATATATAGTATATGAAAATTAGGAAGATAAATGAATCTAATAGTGACCTTAACCTTGATTTAATAAAGAATATTGATGATTTAATCGATAATCATGATTATCTGAAAAAATTCGTTTCAAGATTCAAAGAAGATGATATTCAGTTTCATTTTAAAATTAACACAATAAAAACTGATATTCAACTTCTTTCTGGTAAATTAAATTATAAGAAATAATGGAAAAAATTATTACCATATTTAGTGGTGATATCGGCTCTGTCGGTATCATTTTCTGGGACATTTAAGCAAGATGTAGATTAGGAGAGTTATGATGAATTTTCTTTTTAATATCATTACATACACCTTGTTGTACTATTTCGGGTAACGATATTCAGATATATTTCAGGTTTTCTTTTTAATATATACAATAAAATAATAAACGAGTATGAAAGATTTAAAACACATAAGGAGATTTAACGAGTCAAAAGAAAACTTGAATATATCTAATGTTAGTGATAGTGATTTTTTAAAAAACTTAAAAAGTGTTAAAGGACATTGGTTTTCAGATACTTTTAAACAAGATATTTTTGAAAAATTAGGAAGAGATGGGTTAAAAGATGATACACTTTTTAAATTGGTAAATGATATTGATAGTGAAACCGCAATAAAAATACACAATGCTCTTTTTAAAAAATAATTATCACTAACGGTTACAAATATGAGAAGTAAATCTTTTCATTAAAAATTAGACAAAGTAAGATTTATTTCTTATATTTGTTGTTATAAATATGTAAAATTAAAAATAATAAATTAGATATGAAAACATTAAACTTAGACACACTGAATACAGATGATTTTTTTGATTCTATGGATAGAGAGGAGTTAAATTCTTTTGAATCATTATATATAGATTACTTGAAAAGAACTACAAATGATGATAATTTGATGACTGATAAAAAATATACATCAAAAGAATTGAAAGATTTACATGATATGTGTAATAGAAATTTAAAAAAAATATCTTTGATTAGAAAGATGAAGCATTTTTAATTTTATTATTTGTAACGATAATCAGATATATGTAGTTTTTTCTTAAATTGAAACACAAAAACTTAAATAATATGGATAATAAGAACACAGATGTTGATAACACAGATAAAAAATTACATATATCTGATGTTATGTGTAGTTTACCTGTTTCGGTAGTTAAAGATTTAGTGAAGGCGTATTGGTGGAACTCTTCTGAAATGAAAACTTCACAAGGAATACCGAAACAGATACAAATTATTTTAGCTGAGGTGAAGAGAGTTACAGGAGAAGAGTTCGATTGGTGGGAAAACGGAACTTGGTAAATTACACATAACGGTTGGGTGTATATGTAGTGGTGGATTAAGAGCAGAAATGTTTGTTTAACCACAAAAATCCATAGAAAGCACTAATGTTGAAATTACGGATGAAGCCACCATTACATATACACCTTGTTATGTACAGGTGTGGTTAATTTTAGACAAAACTCGATTAGAAGCACTAACAAAAACAATTATAGGGTGGAATTTTAATTTTCAAATATTTATATATAAAGAAAAGATGAAAGATTTGAGAAAGTTTATAGCTACTACCATAAGAGAATATTTGAATGAAAACACGTCAACATTCAATCCACATAAATTTAATTCATTTTCAGAATTAACTGAGCAAGATTTATATGATATGGCTAAATGGGGATTAGAGAACGATTTATCAAGTGGTGCTTGGGATGATGCAGATACGTTAGATGAAGCGATAATAAATGTTGTTAATAGCTTTAAATTACTTTTGAAAGATAAATTTCCTGATGGGTTTAATGGAATGCCAAATCCTGTTACAATTTATAGATTTGTTGTATTAGATAATCCAAAAGATTTGAATACTAAAAATCTTGGATATTCTTGGTTTACTAACCCAAATAGGATTAAAGACCCCGATTTCAAACAACAACTTTTTCATCTAAAAACGAAAAATTTATATTTAATAACTGCTGAAATACATATAAACAAAATAGATATAACAAGAAGTTTATTTCAAAGGGATATGATTTGGATTGAGAATGAAATTGTATTAAAAAACGATTCAAATATTAAAATTGTTTCATTAGATAAAATTATTTAAATTTGTGCGTTGGAAAAATTCTTTTTGTTTTCTTCACTGAACTCAATTAGAAGCACCAATGTAGCACTTGTACATAACGGTTGCGTGTATGAAACGTAACCTAACCACGAACTTTGATATTAAGCACTGAACTATAATAGGTTATGTTTTATACACCTTGTTATACACAGTACGGTTTATTAAGGTAGAATGTTGATACGAAGAACGAATAAAAACTTTTTAAAAATGTGGGTTGGAAATTTAATTATAAATATTTATATATAAACTAAAATTATGAGTGAAGAAATGAGAAAACATATAGATACTTTCAAAAAATTCAACTTAAATGAAGGTAAACAATCAAAAAATTTTATAGAAATTAATTTCTTGGATGAAATTTTAAATTCGGTAAAACATTTTCTACCACAAGATTTTAAATATATCAGAATATTTAATGAAACTGTTGGTTTTGAACAAGGTTCATTAGATTTAAAATTTTATAATTCTGGATGGAAACAAATTCAATTAGACAAAGATTTTGATGAAAATGAACAAGAAATATATGGTGAAATTTATTTACACGATTATATTTTAAACTCTTTGGTTGGTATGGTACAAGATTGTGATTTGATTAATTGGAAACATTCTGATGAATTTTTTGAAAAAGTAAGAATGGATAGAGAATATTTCTACGAATATAAAGGGTAGGAAATTTTTAAAAAGCTTTTTACACAGAACTATGATTGAAATACGGATGTAGTATTGTGTATAACGGTTGGGTGTATATGTAGTTTTTTATTTGGAAATGTCAAAACTATTTACTACCTTTGTAAAAAAAATTACATATACACCTTGTTATGTGTAGTAATTTTGTGAGTGGGATTTGGACTAAAATTAATTTCTAAATATTTATATATAAAGATAAAACTATGAGTAAAGAAATGAGAGAACAAATAGACAGAGTAAAGAACTTTGGTCAGTTTTTGAATGAAAGTAAATTAAATAGAAGTCAATTATATGATATAGTTGAGAAATATTTTAATGAACATCAAGATGGATATGTTAAGTTAAATTTTGAAATAGAACATAATTACAAGAAATTACATTTTGTTGAATTATACAAGTATGATGGTGGTCTTCATGGTGACGACTTTACATTCTATTTCAAAACAGAAGATGGGAAACAAGCGAGTTGGTATTTTTCAACTATTGATACAACAACATTAAATGATATTGTTCAAAAAATGGTGGGTAGGTAAAAAAATTATTACACATAACGGATTGGTGTATGAGAAGGTTTGCTTGTAGTACCTTTCAAATTACCACAAATGCTGATAGCAAACTTTCTTATACACCTTGTTATGTGTAGGTGTGGATTATTAAGGTAGAATGTTTAATCGGAGAACTGAACAAAAATTTTAAAAGAAAAAAAGGGTGGATTTTATCATTTTAATATATTTATATATAAAAGAAAACAATGAAAGATTTGAAACAATTTATTAAAACCACTATACGTGAGTTTTTGAATGAAAATCAAAATAACGAAAGTGTTGAACTATTAAAAAGAAAGTTATTATATCATTTAGCTGGTGGAAATATTAAAGATTCTGTTGAGAATATTGAAATATTCATAAACTATTTCAATGGTGATATACCAAATGAATTAAAATATGAAGGAACTTTATATAGAATAGTTCAAACAAACAGTAAGGAATTATATAATAAATTTTTGAAACAAGGATTTAATTCATTACCTTTACAAAAATATTATGCTTGTTCTAAAACATTGAATGGTATTGATGAAGTAAAACAAAAGACATTAAAAAATAGATATAAATACTATGTTGTTTTTAAGTTTGATGTAACTTTTGGTGATGTATTGTTTGATATAAATAAACTTATTGATTATGTTGGTTTAGATGAAAATAGATTCATAAGAGAAGAAGAAGTTTTAGTATTAAGTGATAAGATACCAACGATTAGTAAAAATAATGTTATTGATTATGGTATGTATTAAAAAATGTGTGTGGTTTTTTCTTTTAAAATTTTAAACCGAAATGTTGATTAGAACGATGAACCGAACACTTACACATAACTATTATATATACACACCTCAACTTTTTTACTTGATTTTACTATAATTCATCTATGAAAATTCTTAAAATATTTGAAGAAAAGCTAAGATATAGAAATTACTCTGAAAAGAGTGTTAAATTATATCTTTCTTACTTAAAATTTTTTCTTACAGAACAAAGGATTAAAGATCCATATCAAGTTACAACTAAACAAATTGTAGATTTTATTCATTCTAAAACTTATTCTTCAACTAGTCAACAAAATCAATATATTGGTTGTCTCAAATTATTCGCTAAGTACATACTCAATAAAAAGAATATACATCTGAGTAAAATTGAAAGACCGAAATCAGAAAAGAAACTTCCAAAAGTAATCGACCATAATCATATCATTACACAATTAGATAAAATCCAAAACCTTAAACACAAATCTATTTTATCTTTAACATATTCGGTAGGGATTCGTGTATCAGAAATCACTAACCTCAGAATCGAGGATGTCGATTCCAAAAGAATGTTAATTCATATAAAAAACGCTAAAGGTAGAAAAGATCGAATAGTTCCACTATCTGAAAATTTACTCCTACTACTCAGAGAATATTACAAAAAATACAGACCCAAAGAATACCTTTTCAATGGTCAAAATTCAAATAAATACTCTATACAATCCTGTCAGAAGATATATAAACTATATATAGATAGTAGTTCATCTATTCACACTCTTAGACATTCTTCCTTTACCAACCTTTTAGAGGTTGGAACAGATATACGTATAATCCAAAAATTAGCAGGTCATAACTCTTCAAAAACAACTGAAATATACACTCATGTTTCAAATGAATTACTTAGTAAAGTAAAATTACCTATCTAATATATATAATAAATGGAAAAAAAATTATTACCTTATTTAGTTATTATATCTGCACTTTCTGTATCACTTTCTGCCGCATTCTATTCAGTTACAGGTCTTAGTAAAATGTTTTCGGGAGCTAGTCTTCAAGTGATGATTATGATGAGTTCACTTGAGATTGCTAAATTAGTTTTAGCTTCATTATTATATCAATATTGGGGTAAATTAAATAAAGCATTAAAATTTTATTATTTTGTTGCACTATTTGTTCTAATGGCAATTACATCTGCTGGCATTTATGGATATTTATCATCAGCATACTCTGAGACTTCTAATAAAGTTGAAAATATTGATAAACAAGTTAAAGTTCTTGACACGAAACGTGAAATGTTCCAAGTTCAATTGAATGATGTTAGATCTGAAAAAGAAAGAATTAGTTCAAATATTTCAGAATTAACAAAAGCAGTTTCTAATAATTTTATTCAGACAAAAGATAAAACTGGTAATATTATTACCACAACATCATCTGCTAATAGAAAAGTTTATGAAGAACAACTTAAATCTTCACAAAAAAGAAGAGATGATATTTTACTTAGTGAAACTAATTTAAATGATTCCATTACTAAAATGGATTTAAAAAAATTAGATCTAGAAACTAATAGTGATATTGCTGGTGAAGTTGGTCCTTTAAAATATATTTCAAAGTTAACTGGTAAATCAATTGATCAGGTTATTAATTGGTTTATTATTGCTTTAATGTTAGTATTTGATCCATTAGCGGTATCATTAGTTATTGGAGCTAATGTTATTTTTAGAGATAAGAGAAAAGAAGAAGAGAAATTAAAACTTAGTAAAGAAATTGATGGTAAAATAAAAGATTTCAAAATTAAAGAAAAAGAATTTGAAAACAAATCTCTTAAAATTAAAGATGATGAGATTAAATCATTAGAAAAAGTTTCTGAAAGAGAGAAAGAAATAATAGAGAAAGAAAAAGAAGTTCTAGATTTAGAAAATCAATTTAAAATTAAAGCTGATCAAATAAATTCTAGTTTTAAAACAAAAGAAAATATATTTGAATCATATGTTCAAGAAGAAAAATCTAAATTAGAAAAAAATAAACAAGAATTAGAATTATTTGAAAAAGAATTAAATCTAAAAACTGATAATTATCGCGAATTAATATTAAAAGAAGAAGAACAATATAAACTAAAATTAGAAGAACAAAAAAATAAATTAGAAAATGATTCTCATATTTTAAAAAAAGAAAGGAAAGAATTTAATGATTTTAAAAAGAAGATTTTAGAAGATAAAGAAGATTTAGATTCTTTATCTATTAAATTAAAAGATAAAGAAGAAGAATTAAAAGATAAAGAAGATAAATTAGAAAAGATAAAAGAAGAATTAGAAAACATTGATAGTGAGATAAAAGCATGGGAAGCTCAGAATTTTAAAATGAAAAGGATGAATAAACCACCATCTGCCATATAAATAATCCACACTTAAAATTTTTTAATTTATTAACATCATATATAAATATGATTAAATTTTTAAAAATATTAAACTTTTTAAAATTTAAATATAAAATATAAACAATTAAAATAATCCAGTAGCAATTTTGAGGGTTACTTCGTATGGAAAATGAAAAAAACACTCTCGAAAAATTATCTCTGGTCCATTATATATTGAATGCTAAGTAAACATAGTGATAGATTTGAGTTACTTCGATAACTATATCTGAAAAATGAAAGCTTATCCGGGCAATCAAATTATTTGTAAAAATAATTAAAAAGGATAGAAATGATAAACTTAAAATTATCCAAGAATTTACCACTTCTTGTAAAATAAAGAGTAGGATAAGATGTAAATCCTAAAGAATATCGGTCCCAGATTTCAGGATGAAATCCGGACGACGCCTCAGTCTAAATTTACTTGTTTACAACATTAATATTAAAGACCAGATTTACAAATGAATCTGGTCTTTTTTATTGAAAAAAAAATTAAAAATTAAAATGAGCAAATTTAACACAACATCCCCAAAACAAAAGACACTTACAACTAACCTTGCAAATGGGCAAGCTTATAAACAATCAAATGAGTTGGAATTAGTATCAATTCTTTTAACTTCATTTGTTAGTGATCAATTTTATAGATCATCTAATGATACTTTAATTAGAGTTAAAGAACTTCTGGGAAAAGTTGATCCTAAATTTGCAGCAAAAGCTGCAATTTTTGCTCGTGATAAATTTGGTATGAGAAGTATTACACATGCTCTGGCTGGTGAATTAACATCAAATATTTCTGGAAAAGAATGGTCTAAAAACTTTTATGATAAAGTAGTTATTCGTGTTGATGATATGACTGAAATTATGTCTTATTATCTTGAAAATAAAACTGATAAAAACAAGCCGAAGTTTCCAAATTCTCTGAAAAAGGGATTTGCTTCAGCATTTAACAGATTTGATAATTATCAACTTTCTAAGTATAAAAGCGATGGTAAAGATGTTAAACTTATTGATATTGTAAATTTAGTTCATCCAGTTCCTAATTCATCAAATAAAGAAGCACTTTCTAAACTTGTTAAGGGAGAATTAAAATCAACTGATACTTGGGAATCTAAACTTTCTAAAGCTGGACAAGATGCATCTAACGAAGAAGAATTAAGTCAATTAAAATCTGATTCTTGGGGTGAGCTTCTTACAACAAAAAAAATTGGATATTTTGCACTTCTTAAAAATTTGAGAAATATTATTAATCAAGCTCCGAAATTCATTGGAATCGCATGTGATATTTTAACAGATGAGAAATTAATTAAATCAAGTAGAATTCTTCCATTTAGATTTTCAACAGCTTATGAAGAAATATCTAAATTAGGTTCATCATCTGATGTTAGAATGGTATTAACTGCTTTACAACAAGCTTTAGATATTTCTGCAATCAATATTCCTAAATTTGATGGAGAAACACTAGTAGTTCTTGACGTTTCAGGTTCTATGGCTGGTAAACCATCCGAAATATCATCTTTATTTGGATCAATGATAGCAAAAACTAATAATTGTGATGTAATGACATTTGCTAAAAATGCAAATTATAAGGCATATAATCCTATGGATTCAATTCTTACTATTAGAAATGAATTTCGTTTCTCTGGTGGTGGTACAAATTTTAAAGATATTTTCTTAAAAGCTAATAAAAAATATGATCGTATTATAATACTTAGTGATCTTCAAGGATGGATTGGTAATACAACACCAGCTTCCGAGTTTAATCTTTACAAAAAGAAATTTAATTGTAACCCATATGTTTATTCTTGGGATTTAAATGGTCTTGGTTCAATGCAATTACCAGAGAATAATGTATTTGCTTTGGCTGGATTTTCTGATAAAGCTTTTGATATTATTCAATGGCTTGAGACTGATAAGAATCATTTATATAAAATGATTGATGATATTCAAATTTAAAATAAAAGAACCCTGATAAATCAGGGGTTCTTTTAAAATTAAGATAAGAATATAAATTCTTTTTCCCACCAAGTTGATTCAACTTGGAAGTTAATAGGATTTCTTCTACCTTTAAAAGACCACCCTAAATTTATTTTACCAGGTTTGACATCAATATATGATTCTTTCTTTTCAATAACCTTAATACCCTCACTACTAAGTATATAAAATAATCTTTCTAAAATCTCAATCCACTCGATATTTTTTGAAACATGTATTCCATCAATAGTTGTAAATATTGTATTATCTATACATTTTATTCTAAGATTGCAATCCTCAAAAAGATTATCATCATTTGTTATATAAGAGTCCCAAGAAAATTTATCATTTAAGTCTGTTAAATCTACCAAAACGTCATCAATAATATTTTTTACTTCATTGTTTGTTATTGATTTATTACCTTCGAATATTTTGAAACTTTTTATTATCATATTTTTCACAAATTTTGTTTCTATTTAAATTTTGTATTTTTAAGAATCATTTTAGTATGTGTAGAATGTGTTAATTCAACATTAAAATCTTTCTTAAAAATAGGAAAAACTTTTTCTCTAATAATGTTCAAGAATTTTTCTGCCTCAACATTAGCATCAGAATTTAAATCTAATTGAAATGATAAATTCATTGAATCTATTTTCTGACCAATTTTTTTGAGATTATTTAAAGTATCATAATGTATAGGTAAATTATCTCTTACCCAAGTTCTCACATTTACATCTGTTTTATGTCCAACTGGTTTAATTACATCTAAATCTTGTATCCATCTGTTTGGTAAATCCCTAGCACTATTGAAGAAGAATGATGTGGTTATTTTATAATTTAAATAATTAGATTTAATATTCTCCCTATTTAATTTTAGATTTACCCCAATCTTACTTAGATATTTTCTTATCCATATGGTTAGACTCTTGGTGTTATTAAAGTCATCGGTTGTTAGATCTATAACTGATGTATAATTGTTGTTTTTTATTCCCCATATTTCATCTTCTATGGAATATTCAAAGTTAGAAATATATTTTAAAATTTGATATTCATTATCACTACAAATAACAAATTCATTTATTGGAAATGATTGTAAAGCTATACAATTTATCTTATCATCAAATTCTAAAGATAATATAGATTCAATTCTTGGTGATATATTATCAAATTGTTCCTTTTCAATTTTTTGATTAAATGATACTAAATAACTATTAAAATCAAAATCATTATTAGATTCACTTCTTTTTAAATCTTCACAAGTTACTTCACCATCTGATATAGTGATGAATGATTGATGAATTACTGGATTAATAAATTCATCTATTTCTGAAAGAATAGAATCTTCTACGGTATCTTTTACAAAAGATAAATCATTATAATCTTTAAATTCTAATAGAAGCTTCATGTTAGAGTATATATAATTAAAATCGAGTCATATAAGTGTTAATTTTTGATGATTGTTTTAATTATTTGAGTAAGATTGAAGATAATTCAATAGACTTAATACTAACGGATCCACCATATGATATTTCAAAAAAATCTGGATTTAGTTCTGGTAAAATGTCAAAGTTTACACAAATATCAATTGACTTCGGATATTGGGACACTCAAATAGATTTAGATATTTTATTTAAAGAATATTATAGAGTTTTAAGAAAAGGAGGAACATTGGTTCTATTTTATGATATATGGAAATCTGGAATAATTAAAGAATTTGCAACAAAATATAAATTTAAACAACATAGAATTGGACAATGGTTAAAAAATAATCCAGTACCTATTAATTCAAAAATTAATTATCTTTCTAATTGTTCTGAATATTTTTTCACTTTTATTAAAGATAAAAATCCAACTTTTAATTCAGAATATGATAATGCAATTTATAATTATCCTCTTTGCCATGGAAAAGAAAGATTAGAACATCCAACTCAAAAACCTCTTGGATTAATTAGAGATTTAATAATTAAACATTCAAATAAAAATGATATTGTTTTAGATACATTTGCAGGAACATCAACACTCGCTATTGCTTGTATGGAGACTGATAGAAAATTTATATGTATTGAGCGAGATGAAAAGTATTATGAGATTTCAAAAAATAGAATTGATAACTATAAAACATCGAATTAAAAAAATTATATAAAAATAAAAAATATTTATGTCATTTATAGTAAAAAACTCACAATTATCAAATGAATCTTTAAATTCTTTAAATTCTTTAATTGAACAAGATATTAATGCAACAGCTGCTTTTAAATTAATAAGAATAATAAAATTTATATCCTCAATTGTTGAAGATAAAGTAAAAGCTGAAAAATTAATTTTTGATAAATGGACTCAAAAGGATGAAAATGGTAATCAATTAAAGGCTAAAGATGAAAATGGTGTTGAAATACCAGATACAGTTCTTTTATCTGACATAGATTCTTTTAGTAAAGAAATGTCTGATCTTCTAAATGTTGAAAATGAAATTCCTTTTGAAAAAATAAATTTTGAAGATTTACAACTAAAAACAATTAAGATAAAAGATTTAATTAAAATAGAATTTTTATTTGAAGATATTGAAAGTTAAAATATAACTTATTATATAAGAATTAATTTTTAATATATATACTAAAATTAGATTCTTACTAAATGTCTTATATTTTAGCTACTTATAGTGAAGCAATTGGCACGACAATAGAAGCTGTTAGTAAAACAGCAATATTAGATGTATTATCTTTACTACCTGATAACACATCTAAAGAAATTACACCCAAAGATGTAAGAGATGCTATACTTTCAACTTGGGAAACTTCAGCAATTAGATATACTACAAATGGTACAGATGCTTATATTGGTGTTGATAGAGGTGATGTAAAAGATATAAAATTACTTTTAGGTAAAAAAGAAATATCAGGATCCACTATTCTATCAAATATATTGACTGGAAATGACACAGATATATTTTTATATAATTTCAAATCTGATTCTGATGTTACACAAGATTTAAAAATCAGTTTATTATCTGGAACTTCATCTTCACTTTTTTCAGTAGCTCCTTATTTTAAGTCATCTTATGTATCTTCTTTTGGTGGATATTTATCACTAGATATTGTAAATCCATCAAGTTATGGAACTATTAATATTCAAAGTGGATCATCAGCCAGTATTAATATAAATAATCTTAATTGGCCTTCTCCAAATTATATAACTTATGTAACTACAAATCCATCAAATGCTTCAGCATCAACAAGTTCAGATTTATTTCTTGTTGTTAGATCTGGAAATTCTTTAGAATTAACAACTTATCAATCTAATGGTGGTAATTTAGGAACTCCTGGATCACCTACAAATATATACGGTAATCCAGTTCAATTAAATGGATATGATTTAGAATATACAAACATAGTTCCTACTATTGCCACTTTTGGTGGTATATCTTTAGGTTCTACTTTTAGTAATGTGCCTTTAACAACAATGTTAACAGCTATGTTATATCCAAATTATCCTCCTATATCAACATTAGTTATTACAAATACATCAGATGGTGCATTAAGTTATAATAATAGTCTTGAGAGAAGACATGGAACTACTCCTATTACAATTACTTACACTTATACATTAACAAAATTAACAAACAATATAACTTCTACTAATTTTTCTTTAATTAGAAATTTAACAGCTATTGTACCAGGTGGTGGATGGCCAACAACCACTCTATCTGGTTCAGGATTAGTAACGCAGACCTATCCAGGAAATACAGTTAATATACCCGGTACTACAATAGGAGCTTTTACAGGAAAGAGTGTTTTTACTTTTTCAGTATCTCCAAATGATGGCACATATTCTTCAACTTCTTCAACTTCTTTTGAAGTTGTTTATCCATATTTTTATGGATTCTCATCAACATCATCTAATAGTCAAGCAACTACTCAAACGTATGCTATGGCGGAAACTACTAAAAGAATTGATGTAATGGGAAGTCAAAGTTTAGCTCTAAGTGGTAGTGGATATTTACATTTTATTTATCCATCATCTTATGGTACACTTTCAAATATTTTAGATGGTAATAATTTTATTGAATATACACATGGATCCTCAGGTAATTGGACATATTCTATACAAACTCTTAATAGTCCAACTGATCCTAGTGCATATTGGGCATCAGCTAATTTTTATGTTTATAGAAAAAAATTGACAACTACTATACCACCATCACAAATTTATAAATTTAACTTTTAAACTATGGCAATAAATATTCAAGAACAATTTGAAGTAAATATTTCTCTACCTATTGATAGAAGATTGGTTGCTGACGGAACAGCTACTAGAGATTCAATAGCATATAAGTATGATGGTATGTTAGTTTTTGATACTGTTGACAGAAAAACATATGTATGGAATGAAGTAGGATCAACATATTCTCTAACTGATATATCAGGTGTTGGTCAAAATGGTTATATTCCTAAATGGTCATCTGTTTCAGGATTAACGTCATCACCAATTGTAATATCTAATGTTTCAAGTAATACACTTGGTAAAGTTGGTATAAATACTGAATCATCAACAATAAGAGAAGTTTTTCAAATAAATTCAGCAAATACGTCATCCCAACCTTTTGTGGTACATAAAGGAGCTGCTAATAATATTTTAGCCTCAAATTGGTATAGTGATTCTGGAAATGATAATTATTTTGATTATGCTTCTGGTTCTGGAGCTATAAAATTTAAAAGTGATGGCCAGATCTGGATACTTACAAGAGGTTCTAGTGATATTGCCATGAATACAAGTGATAGTATAAATACAAATATTATTGCTATAATTGAAAATACACAAGCTAATTTCTTAAAACAAATTCATTTTAGTTCAAATGGAACATCCGGAACTGGATCGGCTGCTTTTATTAAATCAGCGAATGGTTATTCAACATCAACAAGTCCAGATTATACTTGGAGATATAATGATCAAACAGGAATTTATCATCCTGGTTTTAATAAAATTGGTATGTCAATAGCTGGTAGTCAAAAATTTATTTTAGATTCTACTGGTTTATTATTATCTTCAAATAATAGTATTAGTTCACCATCATCTAAATTACATATAGATAATGGAAGTGGGTCATCCTATATACAATTTACCGCAGGACCAACAACTGGAACTGGGACAAATACTGGATTTATGTTAGGTATTAATACCGGTGGTTATCCAACATTACAATCAAGATATAATAATAGCTCATTTTTATTTATTTTTTCAAATGGTAACAATTATTATAAAATAGATAGAAACGAATTAACTATGTATTCTAACTCAGTTGGTGAAGTATTATCAAATGTTGTTAATGGGGGTGGTTATAGAACAATATATGGAACGAAATCTAAATTTCAACCATCAACAGGTACTATGGAAATAGGCAGTATAACTGTTCCTAATAATTGTTATGTTAGTATAGAGGCAGTATTTACATCATCACTTCCAACTATTCCTAGACAATTTAGAACAAATAAAAGAGTTGCTTCCTATGCAGTTAACTCAAGTGGTGTTATATCAGCACAAAATTCAACAGATCCTGGGTTTACTTCTACAACTAGCGGTATTAGTTTATATATGTTGAGAAGTTCATCAGCTAGTGGCATAAGTGCTGGCTCATTTGATGTATCAACTATTAATACTATTAAATTCACACAAGGATTTATTTTTAGTTCTGGACATTCTACGGTAGCTTTCACAGCTGTTATTAATACAGGAGTAGGTCAAATTTAATTAGGTTCAAACCACCAATTAAAGTAAATAAAATTATCTCCATTTAGTGTATATTGATCAGATTCATATTCAAATATAATTCTATTATCATATGATTTTAAAACTTCAATAATAGAATTATTAGGAAGATTTAATAATTTACCAGTTTTATTAGAATAACAAATTATTTCATCTTTTAATAATTTAAATTTTCCAAATTGTGGTTTTAACCATTTTTTAACATTTTTAATTATCAATCCTTTAATTTTTATAACCCATTCTTTTGTTTGTATTAAATCAAAATCTTTAAATACTTCGGATTTAAATTCTGAATCCCCTGTTATATCATTAATAACTCCCCAATATTCATTATCATCTATTACAAATAATAAATAAACATCATATTTATATGATGTAGATTTTACTATTCTTATTATTTTAAGATTTGATATATCTTGATCATCAAGTGATAATTTAGATTTTAATGATCTATAACCAGTTGTATTTTGAAGAGCTTTAGTTAATGTTCCTATTTTAGAAATAGCATTTCTTACAATATCTTCATGTTTATCAAACGCGTTAATCGATAATGATGGATCGTCTACATGTACTGATGCTCTTACAGAATCTGAATTTAATCTTTGAGCATTAAATTCTGAAAATTCTAAAATTAGTTTCTTTGACCTTCTCATACTTAATATATATTAAAAACTTAAAATCACTATATGAAAATTAAAAAGTTTAATGAGAATGAAGTACCTAACCTATCTAATGAAAGATCTGAAGAAATTGTTGAAAATTTAACAGAATTGTCATCTCATATAAATCAGAAAAATGAAAATATTGATTCATTTATAAATGAATTAAATAATTTTAGAAGTAGTAAAAATTCTACTAATGATCAAATAGATGATTCAATTGCTAATCTTCAATTAATAAGAGGATATTTTAGTGATGCTATTGATAAAATAGATAATGTTGTAAATAATATGAAAGATTACAACAAATCAGGTCGTAAATACATATACTAATATGGATAAATTAATTGGTAAAAAAGGTAAAGATTTAGAACCAGGTTATATTTGGGTACCATATATACCAATTACATCAATTGATATAGTTTCAAGTCCTGGATTTGCAAATGCTAAAATTGCATCAAGATATCAAAATCCCAAAATTAAAAAGATAAAAAAAATCCTTGATATTATCGAGGATTTTAATACTACTTTAAATTAGTTAGCTTGTATATTGTTTTATAAAAAAGAGCAACAATCTCATCTATCACATTATGAAGATGTGTATCTTCTTCTTTAATTGATTTTCTTTCAGATCTTAGATGATCCACAGTCTGTTTCAAATATTCTAATGATTTCATTTGTGCAGTTGCTGAAGAATCTATAATTTCATATCCTTCAACAATTCCATATTGACCTTGGTAAGTTTCTATCAAATCATCCGTAAATTCTAAAATACCATCATAAAAGTCATTAAGTGCATTGTGCTCCCAACCTGAACCCATTTCCGATTTAACTTGTAAATGGAAAATATGTGCCATTTGTCTAGCTTCAAACAACTTTGAGAAGAACTTAACTGGATTAGAGTCTCCAGTTTGTTGTTCTGGTTGCTCTTGTTTAGTGGTTTCCTCTGGAGTTTCTTCCGATTTTGTCGCTGTATTTTGAGGCAATGTTAATTCTTGCTCATTTATTTTATTCATTTTATAATCTTTTTGGATTGATGAGAATCTTTTCATAATGATTTATTTTTTTATATTTATTTTTTACTTTTTTAATTTTTTAGATAATAATTTTATATCTGTGTTAATCGTGTTAATTTTTCGAAAAAAATCTAAATCATCCTCCTTTATATTATCAATAATAAATTTCTTAAGATATTCTAGTCTATCTACTAACAAATTAATATCTTCAATTAAACTATCATTTAATGACTTACCTTCATTGATAGGTTCGAGACTTCTTTTATTTAGATTATATTCTATTTTTTCAAAATATTTTTTATATTCTTCTTTTGATAATTCGCCAATTTTGGTAACTGTAAAATCAGCTTGCTCATTGATAGAACCTAATATTAAATCACTTTTATACCCAGCTTCTCCCTCATTATTAGATTTCAATATTAATCTAATATCAGCATATACCTCAAAGTATTTTTCATTTATTTTATTTTCTAAAATTTTAGTAAATTTTTCCATTTGATAGTATATATTATTTATATTATTTCAAAAAATGAATTTTAAATTTAATATATAATTAAATTTAAAATTCAAATTATGAAGTATATTAAAAAATTTGAGAGATTTAGAATGGATGGAGATACCCAAACTAAGCCAGCACCTACTACAAAACCGGCGCCAACAACAACTCCAGCTCCAAGTGAAAAACCTAGTCGACCAAGTCCTATTAGAAGAGATAGACCAGCAGTTATTCCTGATCCACTAGCTGTTAAAGATATGCCAAAATCTGAAGAAGCTGCAATTGCTACGAGATTTATTGAACTTTCAAAGTCTAAAGGAATAGATCTAAAAAAATATTTTAAATAATGAAGAGTTTTTCAGATTTTTTAAATGAAGCAAAACTAAGAGGAACAAAAGGAGTTCCAGACAGGTATATATCTGATGTAGAAAGAAGAGCTGCTAGTGACATGAGAAATTTAGGTAATCCTAATGATTTAATGAGATTGGTAGGAGAAGCTACTGATCTATTAGTTGTTGATGCTATCAACCCTAGAGCTACTGGTAGAGATAGACATGAGATATTAATGAGATACTTTAATGGTAGATTAACAGGTGCTGAAAAAGTATCAGTTAGAAATATATTTTCACAATTAGAAGAATTAGCAGAATTAATAATTAGAAATAATTATGGTTCTATTTTAGATAATGTTGATTTAGATATTAAAATGATAACTCCTGGTGGAGTTGGTCAATTTATGGATGATAATAAAGTAGAGAAAAAAGTAGAAGCCAAACCAAAACTTGATAAAAATAAGGAAGAAGATATCAAAAAAAAGGGTGAAGAATTAAATAAAAAATCTAAACAAGAAAACCCTCCAGCTATTGATATTAATAAAGTTAAAAGTGGAATAGACCGATCAAAAATAGCAAATTCTATAACACAAGGAGAAGGTTTAAATACTAAAAATATTCTTCATTCCGAAGAAGTTAAAACCGAATTATCTAGAATCTTTGGTGAACAAAAAGCTAGAAGATTATTTACACTTTGGGATTCTATAACAAAACTTGCTTCTAAAATGGATTGGGAAATTGATATTGAACATAAAGCTAATATGATGGAAAATCAACCTCAAGGAATGGCGGGAGCTGTTTCTTGTGAATGGCCAGATGCTCCTGAAGCAACAGATGAACAAAAGAAAAATATATCAGATTCTTTAGAAAATGGTAATTTATTTGGAGATAATGATGACGAAGGTGAAGGTGATGGATCTGATGGTGAAAAAGATTTAGGTGAATTATTTTCACAAGGTAATCCTAAAATAAAAGCAGTTGGTATTGATTTTCCTATGTTATTACATGAAACTGTTAAAGGTATTTATCAAATGATTTCAGCCGTTGCTATTCCAGAAGATCCTACTTTAGCAAATCTTGTTAAAATGGGAACATCATCTTTCGAAGATGAATCAGAAGACTTTAGATATGGACCTTATATAGCTGGAGATTTTAGAGATTTTGTTAATAGAAATCCTAAAGCTTTAGATTATCCAAATATCAGAGAATTTGTTTATGGTAGAGTAATACAATTACCAGATGAAGATTTTTTCAGTCTTATAGAAAAAATATTAATGTCGAAAGTTGAAGGCAGAGATAATCAATATGCTAGAAGAACTATTGATGGAATAATTGATGAGATAATAGAAGAACTTAAAGGTTATGAATATAATCAAGCTATTGATTCTCAAAAAGATGATACAAATTATGAAGATTCAGAAAAAGAAGATTCAGAAAAAGATTCAGAAATGTCTGATATAGATAAATTAATATCACAGTCTAATCAACCTAAAGGTGGTAAAGAATTAAGTAAATCTGAACTTCAAAAAGAAATTGATGATGCTTTAGATAATGGTGATATGGTTTCAGTTAAGAAATTTGCCCAAGAATTAGCAAAAAGATTTCCAGATGCATAAAATAAATTAAAAAATATATGTTACTTAAATACTCTGATTTTAAAAATAATAATAAAATAAACGAAAACATAGCAGGTGCTAAAAAAATATTGAAAGATACTTTTATTAGTAACCGAGCTGTTAAAGAGGTATCACCTTTAAAAACAGATCCAACAGGTATGTTCATTTTAGATAAAAATGATGAGCCTATTGATTTTAATAGTCTATCTAATGAAATTAAAGAAGAGGCTAGAAAGAAATTTCGTGAAATAAAATTAACAGAAGACGAATTAAGACGTATTGAAAGACATCCTAAATTTCAAGAAATTAGAGAATTTTTAGGTGATAAATTAGGATGGGCATCACTTTTCACATATCTTTATTTTAAAGAAAGAACTAGTATGGAAGAGTTAAAAACAATTTTTGCTGACATGGTTAAATACCATGATTTATTAGGTAAAATGAGAAGACCAATTAATAATTATATAGATCCTAATATTCCTAATAATACAGAACAACTTATTGATGATTTAGAAGATATTAAAAGATATAGAAAATTAAAAAAGTTTATTGATGAATTTAATTCTGATTTGAAAAGAGATTATGCAAATTCTCCTATTTACTTCAAAGAAAGATTACTAGATATTGCTACAGCTTTTGATGATATCGGTAAAGATGAAAGTGGCAAAATAGATACTGAAAAACAAAGAGTTATTCAAAAAAGATTTTTTGATAAAATTGGTAGATATAAAACTGTCAGAGAATTAACAGCAGGTGCTGAGAGCTTTCTAAAAGCTGAGTCAAATGCAGGTGTTGCTAAATTTTATCAAGCTATTGATGTTTGTAATAAAAAATATGGTGATTATGGAGTTAAGGTTCTTTATGATGAAGCTGGTCTTATGATAATGGAAGTTAAATCTTTTGCAGCTTGTAAAGATTTATTTTCTAATACATCTTGGTGTATTGCACAATACTTAGGACAATGGAATAGTTATGTAGGTGGTGATGATGTTTTTAATAAACAATATTCAATTTTAAACTTTAATTTAGCACCATCTGATAATGAATCAATAATTGGTATTACCATTGCTCCTAATCAACAAGTTAGAGCTTGCCATTTAAAAAATGATGCTAGTGCATCTGGAACATTCAAAGGAATATTTAATAAATTTGAAAATTCACTAGGACTTGAAAAAGGATTTATATGGGAAGGTTTAGTACCAATGAATGCAAAAGAAATAGAAGGAAAGAAGAAAAGAATTATTGCAAATAGAGAATTAATTAAAAAAGGATTATCACTAGATCAAATAAAGAAATATGTTGTTGAAGATGGTGCTGATGTTAATGCTGGAAATGGTGCCGCTCTTGACAATGCCGTACTTGATAATAATATTGAAATAGTTGAATTTTTATTAGATTATGGAGCATCAGCTAATTTAAGATCTAAGCAAGAAGCAACTGTTAATAATGTTCAATCATTTGAAGTTTTAAAGTTATTAATTAGTAAAGGTGCCGAGATAACTCCTAGAGTATTTAAAACACTAGTTGAGGATGAAGATGCTGTTAAATTTTGTCTAGATAATGGATTAGATGCTAATTTTAATGATAATATGCCTATGAGAATAGCTATTAAAAATGGTAAAATGAATTTAGTTAAAATGCTGGAAGAATATAATGTTAAAAGTGATAACAGAAGACAAATGAATACTAAACATGCTGCAGAATATGATAGATGGGATATTTTAGAATACTTTCTAAAAAAAGGTGGAGCTTATTCAGAGGGATTCCAAGAAGTTTTAAAATGGATTGGACATACTCAAAAATATAATACTTTACCAGATCCTATGGGTAAAAAAATAGAAGTACTAAATAAATTACAATCTTATATTGATAGTGGAACTGCTACATGTAGTGAATCTCCATATAAAATTGGTACTAATAGAAACTCTACTCTTGAAGATGTTATTCGTGAATATGGTAGTGTTAAAAATTGGATAATAGATTCTCATCCGGATTTATCTAAATACAATCAAAAATCCAAAAAATAATTAATCTAAAAGATCGTCAAGATTTGAATCTCTAACTAAACCAGAGTCTATCATTACATTATTGTACATTTCATTGAAATTGATATCGTTTAATTTAGAGAATGTTATTTTAATTTGTTCAATTAAATCATCATATATTAGAATATCTCTATAAGCTAATCTCTTTTCTTTATAGTTCATTATATATCCAACATCTTTAATTATTTCAATACTAAAATAATCATAATTTGAATAAACTGGATTATTTTTTGAATTTGTTGGACCTTTTAATCTATCAGATGTGATACTAATTAATTTCTCATTTATACTAATAGATAATTGATCTCTTAAACCAATTAATCTAAATATCATATTTCTAATTTTTAATTTAATATCATCACCACATTCACTAAACATATACTCGTTAAATGACATATCTGATTTTACTTCCATTATTGGTTCACGCAATATATTTGAAATTTTCATTGCTAGTTTAGATAATTTCTTCTTTTTCATAAAAATTATATTTTAATTTTATAGAATAGTTCAAAATTGATATATAATAAAAATTTAAAATTTTATGAATTTTATAGGAATTGATCCATCATTAATATCTACAGCTTTAATAGTAAGTTCAGATGATACATTTAAAATTTATAATTATTGTAGAGAATCATCAGCTTATGGTAAAACAGGAATGAAAAAATGGTTCAAACTATCAGAAAAATATGTAACTTGTAAAATTATAGAATATAGGGAATTTCAAGACTATTCAGAAGGAGAAATTATAAAGTTAAAAGATTATGATAAAATAACAGATAATATTATTAAAGATATTTTAGATAATATTGATTTAACAAAACCTACTAAAATAGGAATTGAAGGATATTCGTTTTCATCAACTGCTGGTGATATTATTGATTTAGTTACATTTTCTACATTACTAAGAAAGAAATTATTTGATGAAATATCAGAAGATATTATAGTACTTTCACCATCAACACTTAAATTAGAATCCTGTAAATTAACTTATACTCCGATTATTAAAGAAATAGGAGGTAAAAAGCCAAGAAATGAATTTATTTGGAAAAATAAAATTGGTATTTCTGGAGGAAAATTTACTAAAAGAGAAATATTTATGAGTATAGTAGAAAATGAGAAATGGGATGATTATTGGACTAAACATTGTAAATCCATCAAAGATGATATACTCGGAGTAAGTACTGTGCCAAAACCTTATGAAGATTTAAATGACGGATTTATTATCTTTAAATATCTAAAATCTATTAATGAGGTCTAATATAAAATATATATAAAGATATGGGTAAACATTTTGAAGATATTTTTGGTTTGGATTCTAATGATTATTTTGATTCTATAATAGAAATTTATGGATTAAAACCCTCTTATTCTGTTTATCAAAACAATTTAGATGAAATAATAATTGATGAACAATGGAAATCTGATGAGAGTAAAGATATTAAAGCTAATAGAATATTCAAATTTGATATCCTATTCTTAGATTTCATAAAGGAGGACTGTAGAATAGATGTTCTCAACAAAGTAATAGATATACTTGTTTTAAATGAGAACTACGAGGATGCTGCTTTAATAAGAGATGTTATCAAATATTCTTAATTTGGACTTTCAACTAACTGATTTATAGTAAAAACAATTTTATTAACATCCTTTTTATATTCAAGATTTTTAATCTTGAAATTCATAACATCAAAATGATTATTTATTTTAGTATAAATATCATTCTTTTTTAAGAATTCATATTCCTCATTTAAATCATTTGGTTTATCACCAGGATCTTTATCAATTAACTCAATTTTGAAGTTCTTTTTATCAACTTCTACGAGATTTATTCCAATATGTGGATATTTGTCTAACAGGTCAGTAAATACAAATGATAAAACATCTTCATCTATATCAAAGTATTTATCAAAATCAAAAAATTCGAAGGTTTTTAAATATTTCATAATAATCTATATATTTATATAAAAATATGAAAAATATCCTTATATTTGAAATATGAAAGGACACATTATAGAACACTCAAAATCTATAGAATTTATTCTTGGAGGTAAGTCTTTATTTACTTTTATGAATACTAACTCTAATAATAGATTTACCTTTAAAGTAAAGAAACATAAGATAGATGATATCTATTTTGTAAGTATCCTTACAAATCCTGATATATATCAGTATATTGGTATAATCAAAGATCAAAATTTTTCACACACAAAGAAGTCAAAATTATCTAAGGATGCACAATCTATTCGTGTTTTTGATTTTGTTTTTTCAAAACTAAAAACTAAAAATCTTTCAGAGTTTATTGAAATATGGCATGAAGGGAAATGTGGGAAATGTGGTAGAACACTAACTGTACCTTCAAGTATTAAGACAGGATTTGGCCCAGAATGTATTAAAATGATAAATAATATATGATAGTTTCAATTACTCTTATTCTTATAATAATATTCTATTTCTTCTATCTTAAAAATATTGGAGGAATGGGCAAATACATTAAAACCCTTTCAAATAAGAAAAGAGGATTATCCTGTTACCTATGTAACTTAGATTTAATTAATTCTCCAATTTTTCAAATTCCAATTCCTAATGAGGGTTTAAAAATTTGTAAATGTTGTGAAAGAGATCAACAAATAAAATTATTATTAAAACCTTTAAAATATAAATATTCTCTTTTTGAAAAACTTTTTTTTCATGAAAAATTTGAAAATTTTTCATGAAAAATTTGAAAATTTTTCATGAAAAATTTGAAAATTTTTCATTTATCTTTATACTAGCAGCTTTATTAATAGTAATTGCTAATGTAATTTTTATATTTTTTCATACTAAATTAGGATTTGATCCTAATTGGTTATTTGTGGTATATTGGTTATTAATGATTTATAGAATTAATATTGTTATGAGAAGTAAATTAAATATTTCAACAAATATAAAAAGTGGTAAAACTTCATTTCTTGATAAGATTTGGTATACAATATCGAAATAAAAAAACCCTCCGAAGAGGGTTTTTGGGGCCGCCTTTCAACGGGTTCCACCACTTAGTTTTACTAAAACAAAGAAACATAAAACTTATATAATCATAAAATAAAATGTTTTAAATGGATATAAATTATTTAAAAAATTATGATGGAGATATTACAGTTAAACTAGTAGAAGAAACTGATTATTTATTCGACCAAGTTAGACAAGGTAAAAAAGTGATTGGAACCTATGATTATAATAGAGTTCCACTTAATAACGAGATTGTTATTATTATAGGTGATTATCCAGTTAGTAAAGATTCTCTAGTAATTAGCAATCCAATGCGTAGAAATTATCTATGGGCTCTTAATTTTAAATATGATAATTTTGAAGGAAATAAATGTTGGGATAAAATAGAAATAATTAATATTATTAATGATATTGATAGACCTGATAGACTTTTTGATATTCTAAAAGAATTTAAAAAAATGGGTATTCCACTTAACAAAGTTTATAGACAAGATGCAATAAAAGACTTATCAACAACAAACTCATATGTTAATGGATTAGTAGGTTGTTTTAAATCACACTTATCAATTTTAAATAGATTTCATAATAGTGAGTTTAATAATATAGCTATTTTTGAAGATGATTTTACATTTTCTGAACCAATTGAAGAAAATCAAAATTCATTAATAAAATTTTTTGATGGTTATTATGAACATGATGTTCTTTTACTTGCAACAAGTGCTGAAGGAGTATTGGTAAAAAGAGATGATTTAGTTAGTAATTCATATCAATCATGCACAACAACTTCTGGATATATTTTATCTAAAAAAGGATTAGAGAGAATACTGCCAATGTGGGAAAAATCAAATAATATGTTAATATCTACTTACAACTTTAACGTTTATGCTTGTGATAGATATTGGTCTCTAATTCAAGGTGATAATAGTATGTTTTCTTTTAATAGAAAACTTGGTTACCAAAGACCATCATTTAGCCAAACTTCAAAAACTTTGGCTTATAATTTGGATTGATAAAATATTTAGTATAAATAGTGAGTTGATTATTTTTATATATACTATATAAAAATTCTATTATAGTAGATATGAGAAAAAAACAAATATTCAATAAGTTAGACTTTTCTAAAGTAGAAGAAGTAAATAACATAGAAATAGATATTCTTAAAAAAGAAATATATGATAATATATTACTAAAAAATGGTAATATAAATCCATCAGTATCAAATTATGATATTTTAATCAAAAAAGACTTAATAAATTTGATAAGAAATATAAAATATTATTCTAATTTTTTACCAAATGATGAGAAAATTAAAAATAGATTAAAATGTATATTAAATGGTATTAAAAATTATGAAAAATGTAGATGTGGTGAAATTATTGTTAAATTTAACAAATCATCATTAACTGATAATGTTTTTAATTTATATTGTTCACAAAAATGCTCAAATAGATATACAAATTATGAAAGAGGTTACGAATTTTACAAAAAAGTTTCTATAGATGTTGTAAAAACTAGAAGAAAAAACAAATCATATATACCGAGTGATTCATTTAAGTATTATCTAAAAGATAAGAAAAACTATGATAATTTTAAAAATAAGTGTAAAAATAAATATGGTGTTGAAAACCCAGGTGTATTAGGTGCATATTCCTCAAAGGCCGCAGAAAAATATATAAGGTCTTATATATTTGAGAATAAAATTGATGAAAATAAATGTTATTTTAAAGGTGGTGGTATAAACAATAAAGAATATTTCAAATGTATTAGCATAGATGGAGTGAAAAAGTATATGAGTTATGATTTAGTTGTATTTGATGATAATAAAATAATATTAGCTTTGGAGTATAACGGACCTTGGCATTACAAACTTGAAGATGTAAATTCAGATGAAAATGGACCAGCAACTCCATATAATGAATCTAAATCAAAATTAGAAACATATAATTTATTAAAATTAAATACTATATTTGTGGAGTGTAAAAATATATTAATATACTGGGAAAAAAGTAAAAAGCTAGAGAAATATGATGGGAAAAAATTATAAAGATGATTTACTAAATTTAATCAATAAAAAGTTACCAGGAGCTATACCTATATATTTAGTTATTAGAGGTTCTCATGCCTATGGAACAAATATAGAAACATCCGATTGTGACTTAGGTGGGGTATATATACAATCTATAGATGATATTTTAGGAAATTCATATAAAGAACAAATAAATGATGATAATAATGATTTGGTTTTATACGAGATAAAAAGATTTTTAGAATTATTATCTTCAAATAATCCGAATATACTTGAACTTTTGAATACTCCAGAGGATTGTGTTATTTATAAACATCCTCTTTTTGATAGTATTCTTGAAAATAGAGATAAATTCTTGACTAAAATTTGTGCTAATTCTTTTGGTGGTTA
>Ga0247831_1001180_pt1 | contig 51487 bp, 56 predicted proteins | sample LaCruzMarch2015__9_FD_192406 | JGI IMG/M metagenome (GOLD analysis project Ga0247831, IMG submission 192406) | Freshwater microbial communities from meromictic Lake La Cruz, Castile-La Mancha, Spain - LaCruzMarch2015_1m | ecosystem: Environmental > Aquatic > Freshwater > Lake | place: Spain...
ATGCCCTCAGCCGTGGCTTTGAACTTGGCCTAACTGCTAACTGTGTAATCAGTTATCGCCTAGAAGATCACTGGGAAAGACCCTTAAGCGAATGGCGTCAAGAATTAAAGCTAAATTAGTTTCAGCAAGCACTCAACGGGGCTGGCGGGACTCGAACCCACGGCCTACGGTTTAGGAAACCGTCGCTCTATCCGGCTGAGCTACAGCCCCATGGCATCCATTATCCCCCTCGGCTTACATTAAAAATAGGAAAGCAGGCGAGGTGGTCGCAATCGCAGCTGCTTGCAGCTGCCGGTTGAGGAAAGTCCGGGCTCCCCAATGGCCAGGCTTGCTGGGTAATGCCCAGTGCGGGCGACCGTGAGGACAGTGCCACAGAAACACACCGCCGATGGCCCCTCGGGGATCAGGTAAGGGTGCAAGGGTGCGGTAAGAGCGCACCAGCAGCATCGAGAGGTGCTGGCTAGGTAAACCCCGGCTGGGAGCAAGGCCCAGGAACCACGGTTGGCCATTAACCGGTTCCGCCACAAGTGCGCCGCTCGAGGCCGTTGGTAACAACGGTCCCAGATAGATGACTACCCCGGGCAATAGCCCGAACAGAACCCGGCTTATGTCCTGCTTTCCCCCTAATCCAGCCCTGCTGCAATTTCTAGAAAGCCAAGGGTTTGAGGCCAGCAACCAAAATCTGGCACCCATAGAAGAAGCCCTTTGCCACAGCAGCAGCGGCCAAACCCGCAACCACGAAAAACTTGAATTCCTCGGTGATGCAGTGCTGCGGCTGGCCTGCGCCGAATTCCTAGAACACCGCAACCCCCAGTTAGCAGTGGGCGAACGCTCCAGCCTGCGGGCCCAACTGGTGAGCGATCGCTGGCTGGCAGAACTAGCCCAACAACTGCAACTCGATCAGCTCATCCACAAGGGGCCCAGTGCCGCCAACGACAGCGCCGCCCAAGCCACCATTCGCGCCGAATGCTGCGAAGCATTGGTTGGTGCCATTTATCAATGTTGGGGTTTAGATGCTGCACGCCTTTGGCTGGAACCCCACTGGCAATTGAGTTGCCGCGAATTAGAAGCCGATCCCCATCTCTACAACTGGAAATCAGCGCTGCAGGAATGGAGCCAGGCCAGCCTCGCTGAATTACCCGAATACCAAAGCGAAGAACGCAACCGCAGCCACGGCAATCCCCAACGCTTTTTTAGCCAGGTATCACTGAAGCAAAAAGCCTATGGCAGTGGTTGGGGTGCCTCCCGCCGAGAAGCTGAACAGCAGGCGGCAAAAGCAGCCCTAGCCAAGCTCAAACCGCAACTTCAGTGAGGGTTTTAAGCGAAATAGTAACCAGCTTGTCCCAGTTGCCCCCTTCAAATAAAACCGCCGCATTACTGCCACTAATGCGTTGCACAAATCCGCGGTAGCCGTTGTAGATGGATTTGGGATCTGCTACCTGCACGGTGCTGCCGGGAAGGATCATGGGAACAACGCGCACATGCCTGGAATGGATTCCAACTTAGCTAAACCCCATCTTGTGGTGGGCAAAGTGGTGGCAGCCCAAGGTTTAAAGGGTGAGGTGCGCATATTGCCTGCCACCGATTTCCCTAGCCGTTTGATCGAACCCGGACCCCGCTGGCTGCAACGGCCAGGTGGTTCATTGCAAAGTTTGGAATTAATCAGCGGCCGGCAGCTGCCGGGCCGCGACCTATTTGTGGTGTGTTTTAAAGGCATTAATGATCGCAGCGCTGCAGAAGCGCTTGTGAATCATGAATTAATGGTTGATGCAAATGATCGGCCGGAATTAGAGGAAGGCGAATTCCATGTGCTCGATCTTCAAGGTTTAGAGGTGCGGCTAGATGTGGATGGGCCCGCCATTGGCCATGTGATCGATTTGCACCATGGCGGCAATGATTTGCTTGAAATTGAACTAAGCGCCGATGGCCGCCATTGTTTAGTGCCATTTGTGGAACCAATCGTGCCGGAGGTGCATGTGGCAGCTGGCTGGCTACTGCTCACCCCACCCCAAGGGCTACTGGATCCTTAGCGGGTGCCTGTCCAATCTTGAAACCAACCGCGGCGCCAGAGCATAAATATTTGAATGCCAGCAACTAAAATCATAAAAGCAAGGCAAATTGGATAACCAAAATAAGCATTGAGCTCAGGCATATTCCAGGGGGATTTATCAGGATTGAAATTCATTCCATAAACACCTGCAATAAAGGTTAGCGGCACAAAAATACTTGAAATAATCGTGAGCATTTTCATCACTTGGTTCATTCGATTACTAATACTTGCCATGTAGCTTGCCGTTACACCATCGCATTGATGGCGCAGTAATTCAGCGGTTTCAAATATCACATCAACATGGCTGCTAACCTCCCTAAAACCCTTGATGGCACCTTTATCCAGCACGCGATAACTCTGCCTAATTAACACAATCAACTGGCTGCGTAGGGGCCAAATCATGCCCCGCACTTGGCGCAGGGTAGACCGCATTTCATAGGCTTGTCGCAACACCCGCGGGCTAGGCCTTCGGATTGAAGCTTCTTCTAATTCATCTAAACCATCGGAAAGTTGCTCCAGTAGTGGCAACACTTCATCCAACACTTCATCCATTAGAAAAAACAAAATATCATCTATATCTCCAGCCGTGGGTGGCGGTTGCAATTGATCTAGCCAACGGGTGAGTTCAGGAAAAGCCACCGGCCGGGGCACCTCCTCCACCGAAAGCAACACCTTGCCGAGCAGCACCAATCCCACCTGTTCACTAATCAAGCGGTTACCACTGGTGCCACTCAAGCGATGCATCACCACCAGCAACGCACCACCTAAGGCATCAACGCGGGTGCGCTGCGGTGTGTCGATCAAGGGTTGGTGCATCGGCTCCGGCACCTCAAGGCAGGCAAATACCCGGTGCAACAACTGCTGATCAGCAAGGCCCTTTAGCCGCACCCAAAGGGGGCAACCCTCAGCCACCAATAGCTCCAGCTCCGCCATATCCACGTATTGGCGATGCTCTACCCCGGATGGGCGAAAGGCCAACACCGAAACAGAGGTGGGGGCAATGCCGCCATGCACATACAAAGCCCCTGGCAGGTCGCCCAAGCGCTCAGACAACCTGCGCGACTTCAACACATTGGCCGTTAGGGCAAGGCCGCGCCCATCAAGGTGGGGGCTTAATTGCGCTGTTACTCCGGGTTCAACCACCAGTAGCAGCTGCGATGCAGCCTCAGCGTAGGTACCCCGATACGATGCCGCCAACCCGCGGCATGCTGGCCATGAGCAATTTCCCCCTACTGCCGGTGATTCTTTGCGGTGGCACCGGCACCCGCCTCTGGCCCCTATCCCGCGCCAGCTACCCAAAACAGTATTGGGCCCTAGCGGGTGAACACACCCTGTTGCAACAAACCCAACAACGGCTCCAGGGGCTTGGCCAATTGCAACCACCCCTGTTGATCTGCAATGAGGATCACCGCTTCATCGTGGCGGAGCAGATGCGGCAAATCGGTGTGGAGCCAAGCGGTATTTTGCTTGAACCCATGGGCAGGAATACCGCTCCGGCAGTGGCGATTGCAGCCCTGCAGGCCACCAGCAAAGGTGAAGATCCATTGCTGTTGGTTTTAGCTGCCGACCATGTAATTCAAGATCCAAGCACTTTTCGTGATGCCGTAGATGCCGGCCGTGATGCAGCAATAGCAGGCCGATTAGTTACCTTTGGCATCGTGCCCACCGCCCCGGAAACGGGCTATGGCTATATCGAAGCCGCCGCGGGCCTAGATCCAACAACACCGGTGCCAATTGCCCGCTTTGTTGAAAAACCAGATGTGCAAACTGCCGAAACATTTCTTGCCAGCGGCAGGTTTACTTGGAACAGTGGCATGTTTTTATTCCGCGCCAGTGCAGTGCTAGCGGAAATGGAACGTTTGGTGCCAGAACTATTAAATAGTTGCCGCGCTGCCCTCAATAACGACAGCGCCGATTTGGAATTTTTGCGTTTAGATCGTGAATCATTTGCCAATTGCCCAAACCTTGCCATCGATGTGGCTGTGATGGAAAAAACCAGCCTTGGCAGTGTGTTGCCGCTGCAGGCTGGCTGGAGTGATGTGGGCAGCTGGGGCGCCCTATGGGAAACCGCAAACCAAGATGCCGATGGCAATGTGCTGCGCGGTCAAGTGATAAATGAAGGCTCACGTAATTGCTACTTGCGTAGTGAACATCGCCTGCTGGTGGGCTTAGGTATTGAAAACCTTGTGGTAGTTGAAACCGACGATGCCGTACTTGTGGCCCATCGCGATCGCGCCCAGGAAGTGAAAAAAATTGTTAATCAATTGCAGGCCCGCAATGCACCTGAAGGCCAAGCCCATCGCCGCATCTATCGCCCCTGGGGCCATTACGACGGCATCACCGAAGGAGAGCGCTGGCAGGTGAAAAAAATTCAAGTGAAACCCGGCGCCTCCCTATCCCTACAAATGCATCACCATCGCGCTGAACATTGGATCGTGGTGAGGGGTACAGCGATTGTGGAAAAAGATGGAGAAGAATTGCTATTAGCTGAAAATCAAAGCACCTACATCCCCCTCGGCGCCCAGCACCGCCTAAGCAACCCCGGTAAAATCCCCCTGGAAATGATCGAAGTGCAAAGCGGCGCCTATCTTGGAGAAGACGATATTGTGCGTTTTCAAGATAATTATGGCCGCAGTGAATCCAAAAACTGAGCTTTACTAATAAGCCCTATTCCACCGTTACAGATTTAGCTAAATTACGCGGTTGATCCACATCCAGGCCCCGGTGGGCAGCGATGTGATAACTCAATAACTGCATTGGAATTAAGGTGAGCAAAGGTGATATCAATTCATTCACTTCAGGCACCGGTAGCAACACATCAAATAATTCCGTATCCGGCCCTTCAGGGGCAACACCAATCAAGCGGGCGTCCCTAGCTTTTGCCTCCTGGGCATTACTTAATACCTTATCGAAAACCGTGCCTGGCACCGCCACACTAACCACTGGAACGCGGGCATCAAGCAACGCAATTGGCCCATGTTTCATCTCGCCAGCTGGATAACCCTCGGCATGGATATAACTAATTTCTTTTAACTTAAGCGCCCCCTCAAGGGCGATTGGATAGTTGATACCACGGCCTAAATAAATCACATCCTGGGTATCAGCAAAGGAATGGGCAAGTTCAGCGCAGCGCAGATCTAAACGATCGATCAGTGTTTGCAATTGAGCGGGCAAAGCTCGCAATTCAGCCACCAATTGGTGCAATTCCTGGCGGCTGCGGCTGCCGCGCAATTCAGCTAAGCGAATCGCTAATCCATAGAAGGCCAACAACTGGCCCATAAATGTTTTGGTGGCTGCCACTCCCACCTCAACGCCGGCTTGGATATCGATCAGATGGGGCACCAAGCGCCCTAGAGAACTTTCAGCGCGATTTGTGATGCCCAGCAGGCGGGCTCCATAGGCGGGATCGCTATGGCCGGCCCGCCGTTGTTGCTCCATGGCCAGGGCCGCAAGGGTGTCGGCAGTTTCACCCGATTGCGTAACACCAATCGTGAGGGTATTGGGCCCAAGGGGCGGCGGCGCATAGCGAAATTCACTGGCGTAATAAACGCTGGTGGGTACCCCCGCCAGTTGCTCCAGGAGATAGGCACCCACAAGGGCGGCATGGCGGCTGGTGCCGCAGGCCAACACTTGAATCCGCTGCAAATCCTCCAATAAAGAAACCTCAAGGGGCAGCGCCACCAAGGGATCATCCACACCCCCCTCCGGGAAGTGACAGGCCAACCATCGAGCTGCCGTTTCCGGTTGCTCATGGATTTCCTTGAGCATGAAATGGCGGAAGCTGCGCTTATCAGCCACGTGATCGCTGCCGCGCAACTGGGTGGGGGGCCGCTGTTGGCGTTCGCCGGCGCCGTTATATAGCTCAATACCCAAGGGGCCCAAGAGGGCCACCTCCCCATCCTCAAGGGGCAAGATTGTGCGGGTAATTCCAGCTAAGGCAGGGGTATCACTGGCGCAAAGAAATTCCCCTTCCCCTAAACCAATAAGCAATGGCGCCTGGCGGCGCGCCACCACAAGGGCATCAGGGCAATCGGCCCACACCACAGCCAGGGCATAGGCCCCCTCCAGCATTGGCAGGGTGCGCTGCACAGCCAGAAGAAGCGTGGCACCGCTAGCAGCAGCACCCAACTGCTGCAGTTGCTGCAATTGTTTAGCAATCAGGTGGGGAATCACCTCCGTGTCGGTGTCCGATAGGAACACCACCCCCTCCGCCTGCAGCTGATCCCGCAGCAAGCGATGGTTTTCGATGATGCCGTTTTGCACCACCGCCACCCTGCCGTTGCCATCTAGGTGGGGGTGGGCATTGCGCTGCTCGGGTTTGCCATGGGTGGCCCAGCGGGTGTGGCCGATGCCGCAATGGCCAACAGCACCGCGCTCTTCCACCAAGGCGGTGAGATTTATTAATTTTCCTTCCGCCTTAAGGCAATTGAGCTCGCCTGCTTGCACCGTGGCAATCCCAGCGGAGTCGTAGCCGCGATATTCAAGCTGCCTTAAGCCATCCAGCAAAAGTGGCGCGGCATCCCGGGTGCCAATTACCGCAACGATGCCGCACATGCAGTTTTAGTGAGGAAAAAATCCCGTTTAGTAGGCCAGGCCCATGGAACGGGTGGTTTCATCACCGAGATAAACACGGATGCTGATGAAATCGGTGGGGCAAGCCGTTTCGCAACGCTTGCAACCAACACAATCCTCAGTGCGGGGGGATGAGGCGATCTGGGCAGCCTTACAGCCATCCCAGGGCACCATTTCGAGCACATCGAGGGGACAGGCGCGCACGCACTGGGTGCAACCAATGCATGTGTCGTAGATCTTGACGGAATGGGACATGCCCGGGCCGATAGCAAACCGTTTTCTCAAACTACTTGCGCATCGCCCGATCGCACCTAAAAGGGCCATCCCCGTCACCCTTGTTAATGCTCTGCTTGGCGGGCCCGTAGGATGCCCCCCGCCAAGCTGCCGCGGCCCATGTCCCAGGAAATTCTCGAAAAGGTGCGTTCGATCGTTGCTGAGCAACTCAGCGTCGATGCCGCAGAAGTGAAGCCTGAATCAAACTTCCAAAACGACTTGGGGGCTGATTCCCTCGACACCGTTGAATTGGTGATGGCCCTTGAGGAGGCTTTCGATATCGAAATCCCCGACGAAGCAGCTGAAGGCATCACCACCGTTGGTGACGCCGTGAAATACATCACTGAAAAACAAGCCTGATCCCGCTGAGGCATCGCGATGGTTGAAACCTCCCGCCGGGTGGTGATAACGGGTCTTGGCTCCGTTACACCCATTGGCAACACCACTTCTGCCTACTGGGCTGGCCTGTGCCAAGGCGCAAATGGGGTGGCACCGATCACCCTGTTTGACGCCAGTGCCCATGCCTGTCGCTTTGCGGCGGAGGTGAAGGCATTTGATCCCACCGGTTTGATCGACCCCAAAGAGGCAAAACGTTGGGATCGCTTTTGCCAATTCGGCGTGGTTGCAGCCAAGGAGGCCTTGGCCCAGAGCGGTTTGCTGATCAGTGATGCCAACCGCCAGCGGATCGGTGTGATCATCGGCTCTGGGGTGGGGGGTTTATTGATGATGGAAAGCCAGGCCCATGTGCTTAAAGACAAGGGTCCTAGCCGGGTGAGCCCTTTCACCGTGCCGATGATGATCCCCAACATGGCCACTGGCCTGGTGGCGATTGCCCTCGGCGCCCAGGGCCCCAGCTCGGCTGTTGCCACGGCCTGCGCCGCTGGCTCAAATGCCATTGGTGATGCCTTTCGCCTCATCCAAAACGGCCATGCCGATGCGATGGTGTGCGGCGGCGCTGAATCCGCCATCACCCCCCTTGGGGTGGCAGGTTTTGCCAGTGCCAAGGCCCTTTCCTTTCGCAACAACGACCCCGCCAGCGCCAGCCGTCCCTTTGATGCCGAACGGGATGGTTTTGTGATCGGCGAAGGCTCAGGAGTGTTGATTTTAGAAAGCCTCAGCCATGCCCAGGCCCGGGGGGCAGCGATCCTGGCTGAAGTGGTTGGCTACGGCAGCACCTGTGATGCCCACCACATCACCTCACCAACCCCTGGCGGTGCTGGCGGTGCAAGGGCCATGGCCCTTGCTTTGCTGGATGCCCAACTGGAAGCCGAGCAGGTGGATTACGTGAATGCCCATGGCACCAGCACCCCCGCCAACGACAGCAATGAAACGGCGGCAATCAAAACCGCCCTTGGCCCTAGGGCCCGGCAAATTCCCGTGAGCTCCACTAAATCCATGACCGGCCATCTGCTCGGTGGCAGTGGTGGCATTGAAGCTGTTGCTGCAGTGCTAGCGATCGGCCATGGGGTGGTGCCTCCCACGATCAACTATCAAAATCCGGATCCCGCCTGTGATCTGGATGTCGTACCCAACCAGGCCCGAGAGCAGATAATCAACACGGCCCTCTCCAATTCATTTGGATTCGGCGGCCATAACGTCTGCCTAGCTTTCCGTCGCTTTGCGTGACGGGCTCCCCCTCAGCCCCCTCCTAAAACCCCATGGCCGCCGCCTCAGCATCGCTAAACACCCTTTGCGTTAACAGCATCCGCTTCCTTGCGGTTGATGGCGTTAATAAATCCAAAAGTGGCCACCCCGGCCTGCCGATGGGTTGCGCCCCCATGGCCTACGCCCTTTGGGATCGGGTATTAAGCCACAACCCCAAAAATCCCAAGTGGTTTAACCGCGACCGTTTTGTGCTTTCCGCCGGCCATGGCTGCATGTTGCTTTATGCGCTGCTGCACCTAAGCGGTTACGACTCGGTAACGATTGAAGACATCAAACAATTCCGCCAGTGGGGCTCCCGCACCCCCGGCCACCCCGAAACATTTGAAACCGCCGGTGTTGAAGTAACCACCGGACCCCTTGGCGCTGGTATTGCCAATGCCGTTGGTTTGGCGATTGCTGAAGCTCACCTGGCCGCAAAATTCAATCGGCCCGATTGCAACTTGGTTGATCACTACACCTACGTGATCATGGGTGATGGTTGTAATCAAGAGGGTATTTCCTCCGAAGCTTGCTCCCTGGCCGGCCACCTGAAGCTGGGCAAATTAATTGCCCTCTACGACGACAACCACATCACCATCGACGGCAACACCGAAGTTTCATTCACAGAAGATGTGATGAAGCGCTATGAGGCCTATGGCTGGCATGTGCAACATGTGGCCGATGGCAACACCGATGTTGATGGAATTCAAAAGGCCATCGAAGCAGCAAAAGCTGTTACCGATCGCCCTTCATTGATCAAAGTAACCACCACCATTGGCTACGGCTCCCCCAATAAGAGCAACACCGCTGGTGTGCACGGTGCCCCCCTTGGCGAAGAGGAAGCAAACCTCACCCGGGAAGCCTTGGGATGGGAATACGGACCCTTTGAAATTCCCCAGGAGTCTTACGACCACTGGCGCCAAGCAATCGATCGCGGTGCCGCAGCTGAAGAGGCCTGGAATGCAACCCTGGCCAGCTATCGCAACAATTACGCCACTGAAGCAGCCCTATTTGAGCGGATGCTGCGCGGTGAATTGCCTGAGGGTTGGGAAGCCTGCCTACCAACTTTTAGCCCAGAAGATAAAGGCTTAGCTACCCGTCAATATTCACAAAATTGCCTCAATGCAATTGCCCCCCATCTGCCTGAACTGATTGGTGGTTCCGCCGACCTAACCCACTCAAACCTCACTGATATTAAAGGTGAAAAGAGTTTCCAAAAAGGTGCGGAAGCCAATCGCTATCTGCACTTCGGTGTGCGGGAACATGCGATGGCAGCCATCCTCAATGGCCTCGCATATCACGGCAGTGGCCTTGTGCCCTACGGCGGCACCTTCCTGGTATTTGCCGACTACATGCGCGGCTCCATGCGCCTCAGCGCCTTGAGTGAATTAGGGGTGATCTATGTGCTTACCCACGATTCAATTGGCGTTGGTGAAGATGGCCCCACCCACCAACCAGTGGAAACAATTCCATCCCTGAGGGCAATACCAAACATGCTGGTATTCCGCCCTGGTGATGGCAATGAAACCAGTGGTGCCTACAAGGTTGCGATCAACAATCGCCATCGCCCTTCCGTACTTGCCCTAAGCCGTCAGGCAATGGCAAACCAGGCCAATTCAGCCATCGATAAAGTTGCCCTTGGTGGCTACATCCTTGAGGATTGCAGTGGTAGCCCTGAACTGATCTTGATCGGCACTGGCACCGAACTTGATCTCTGTGTGCAAGCCGCTAAACAACTAACAGCTGATGGCCGCAAGGTGCGGGTAGTGAGCATGCCCTGCGTTGAATTGTTCCTTGAGCAGAGTGCTGCTTACCAAGAGGAAGTGCTGCCCAATGCAATTCGCAAGCGGATTGTGGTGGAAGCCGCTGAATCCTTCGGCTGGCATAAGTTCATCGGCCTCGATGGCGATAGCGTTACCATGAATCGCTTTGGTGCCTCTGCCCCCGGCGGCACCTGCATGAAGGAGTTTGGCTTCACCGTAGAAAACGTTGTTGCCAAATCAAAGGCGCTGTTGGGCTGATTCAATCAAGCAACTGCAACATAAAAAAGCCCCGCTTTTGCGGGGCTTTTCTTTTACCTAAAATACTACTTAAAACTACTTATTTAGCTGTCGCAACTACCGATTGCTTAGTAAGTTCTTGGGCTTTTAACACATCTTCTAATCCTGCTAAATCCTCATCGGTGATCTTGGTTTGCATCGGGCAGTGCTTGGGCCCGCACATGGAGCAAAACTCTGCTTGCTTATAGATATCGGCGGGCAGGGTTTCATCATGGTATTCACGGGCCCGTTCTGGATCAAGCGATAGATCAAATTGCTTGTTCCAATCAAAGGCATAACGGGCGCGGCTTAGTTCATCATCGCGGTCGCGGGCGCCAGGGCGGTGGCGGGCGATATCAGCGGCGTGGGCTGCAATCTTGTAGGCGATTAAACCTTCGCGCACATCATTGGCATTGGGTAAACCCAAATGCTCCTTAGGTGTTACATAACAAAGCATCGCCGTGCCATGCCAGCCGGCAAGGGCAGCACCAATGGCACTGGTGATGTGGTCGTAACCAGGGGCGATATCAGTTACAAGCGGGCCCAACACATAGAAAGGTGCCTCTGAACACTCTTCCATTTGTTTTTTCACATTGAATTCAATTTGATCCATCGGCACATGGCCTGGGCCTTCCACCATCACCTGAATATCGTGTTTCCAAGCCCTACGGGTGAGTTCACCCAGGGTTTTTAATTCAGCCAGTTGCGCCTCATCGGAGGCATCGTGTTGACAGCCGGGCCTTAGGGAATCACCAAGGGAAAAAGTACAGTCGTAGCGTTTAAAAATTTCGCAGATATCATCAAAATGGGTAAATAGTGGATTTTGCTTGTGGTGATAGAGCATCCACTGGGCCAAAATTCCACCGCCACGGCTAACTATTCCGGTGATCCGTCCCTTTACCTTAGGTAGATGTTCAATCAACAAACCAGCATGAATGGTTTGATAATCAACGCCCTGCTGGCAATGCTTTTCGATAATATGTAAAAAATCATCTGCTGATAACTTCTCAATTGATCCATGCACACTTTCAAGAGCTTGATATACGGGCACCGTGCCGATCGGCACCGATGAAGCATTGATAATAGCTGTGCGCACCTCATCAAGATTAACGCCGCCGGTGGATAGATCCATCACCGTATCGGCGCCGTATTTAACTGCTAGATGTAATTTAGCCACCTCTTCTTCCATATCGGAAGCGTTTGGTGATGCGCCGATATTTGCATTTACCTTGCACTTGCTAGCAATACCGATTGCCATCGGTTCAAGGTTTGGGTGGTTGATATTGGCGGGGATGATCATTCTTCCCCGGGCCACCTCTTCTAAAATCAATGATTCAGGCAGATTTTCCCTTTTAGCAACAAATGCCATTTCCTCGGTGATTTCTCCCCGCCTGGCGTAATGCATTTGGGAATAGTTGCCAGAAAAACCGGCGGCGCCACGGCGCTTTTCAATCCAGGCACTACGCATCGCAATTTTCCTCAACGGAGAGGGGTAGCGCCGCACTTCCTGCACTTCCCTGCGCCGGCATTAACCGGATCAGGTTCGGAGGGTGTGATCTCAGCCTTCACCGGCATTTCGGCGACGGCACCCCTAGTGACCCAATCAACCTAGCAAGCGTTCAAAGCGCTCGCGTTGCAATTTCAAACGCAATTGCTTACCCGATTCCTGCAGGGTGGGATCAGCATCAGCCATGGCTTTTTCTGCTAATTCCAGCAACACCTCAGCCGGCACACCTTTTTCATCCGCCAGGGCAGCCAAGATGCTGCTGCGCACCAGCCAATGGGAATCCTTCTCATATAGCTCTAGCAATGGCTTTAGCGCCAGCTCCGGGCCATGGCGGGCCAATGCATTAGCCGCTTCTGCCCTCACATTTGGATCCCCCTCAAATTGCAACACCCTTAAAAGGGCAAGGCGGCCCTGTTCATTTGGTTTGTATCCCAAGCCCATACAAGCCAAGGAACGCACCAAAAATGCTTGGTCGTTTAAGCATTCCAGCAGCAGCGGCACACAGGTTTCGGTGTTGTAAGGCTGCAGCGCCGTGATCGCCCGCATGCGCGAGGTGGTGTGGCCACTGGCAATTGCAACCCTGATGGCCTCAATGCCCATGGCAGCTGGTTCAGGCAGGGGGCTGGTCATGGGGTGCCGGATTTAATTTCTTTCACGGCGCGCAACAAACCGCGCCTCCTGCGACCATAACTAGCCGCGTTTACCACCAGCAATCCAACGCCAATGGCCAAAGCCGGGAGGGCCTGCAGCCGCTCTGCCCCCTGGCGTTGGCCGCCACCCATCAGGGCAGCAATTGCCAACAGGATCAGCAGTGGGGTGGCAATCACAAGCGGCAAACGGGCATTCATGGTGTGTTGTTTTGCTCCAACCAGCGCTTTAGGGCCGTTGCCAACAAATTCACGGCTACGGGCATACAAGCCTCATCCGGATTAAATCCACCATGGTGCAAAGGGGCGCAACCATCAAGCCCCGCCACGCCAAGCCGAAACATGCAGCCGGGTAGATGGTTGAGGTAGTGGGCAAAATCTTCAGCGCCCAGGCTTGGTTGGGCTAATTCCAAAACTTGTTCACGGCCCAATTGCTCCACCGCAATGGTTTCCAACAAACGCGTGAGCTGTGGGTCGTTTTGAACCGGTGGCGCAATACCTCTCCACTGCATCTTCAGTTGGCCTCCATAGGCCGCGCAGATCGCCGCGGCTGTGCTCTCCACCCACGCGGGCAGTTGCTCATAGAGCTCACAATCAAGGCAGCGCAGGGTGCCTAGCAGGCGCACTCGATCGGCGATCACATTGAAGGCACGGCCGCCTTCAATGCGGCCAAAACTCAACACCACCGGTTGCAACGCATCCAAACGCCTGCTAATCGCCTCCTGCAATCCACTAACTAACCGGGCTGCAATCCAAATCGCATCCACCGATTGATGGGGCCTTGCGCCGTGGCCCGCCTCCCCCAACACCTCCAATTCCAATTCAGCTGCCGCGGCCGTGAGGGCCCCATGGCGCACACCAATGCTGCCCACAGCAATGCTCGGGAATACATGTAGCCCCAAAAGGGCACTCAACCCTTCAATTGCCCCAGCCGCCAGCATCCAGCGGGCCCCCTCCGCTGTTTCTTCCGCCGGTTGAAATAACAAACGCACCGTTCCACTTAGTTGCCCTGCCAATGGGGCAAGCAGCATCGCCACGCCTAAACCCACAGCGGTATGAATGTCGTGGCCACAGGCATGCATCAAGCCAGGGGTGGTGGAGGCATAGGCCAGCCCAGTGCATTCCTCAATGGGCAGGGCATCCATATCAACCCTTAAACCAATGGCACGGCCGCTGCTGGGCCCTAATTCAGCCAGCACCCCAGTGCGGCCAACGCCCTCCTGCACGCGCCAGCCGAGCCGCCTTAATTCCCCAGCCACCAATGCAGCTGTGTGATGTTCAGCGCCGCTCAATTCCGGATGGGCATGGAGGTGGCGGCGTAGATCAAGCAGTGCCGCCAGCTCTTCTTTACTTAGGGCCAAGTTGTTGCCACTCATGCAGCTGGTGCTCCACCGGAATCCAATTGCAAAAACCGTTGCAATGCCAGCACTGGCAGCGGCGGCCAGCGGCGCACCTCTAGCAGCCAGTTGAAATCGCGATAGCGGCTATCGAGGCCAGAAGCTGCTGCCCAGTTGCTTTCAGCTTCCCCTGCTTTACCCTTTTCCCACAGCAGGGCCGTGAGGGCTGCCCTGGCATCGGCAAATAGGGGATAACGGCGAATCAAATTGCGCAGTTCCAATTCAGCTTCGGCAAGCTCACCCAGTTGAAAAGCAGCAAGGGCTGCGCTGGAGCGGGCCATCGCCATGCCTGGTTTCACCTCTGCCGCGAGCAGAAACGATTGCCTTGCCGCCTGCCAATCGGCAAGGCTGCCTTCCACATTGCCCAAGTTGTAGTGGGCTGGGGCGTTATTGGGATCCCGCTGCAAAATCCATTGGTAATCGGCGGCGGCCGCCTGCCACTGGCCTAAATATTCCTCGGCAGTGCCGCGGTTTAGATGGGCATCAGCCACCTCCGGTGCCAGCTGCATGGCTTTGCTTTGGTCGGCGATAGCCCCTTCGGGATCACCCAGGGCTAAGCGCACATTGCCGCGATTGCTCCAGGCAGCGCCATCTTGAGGGGAGCGTTCAATAACCGCATTCCACAGCTCAAGGGCCTCAGTAAAACTTCCCTCCCTACTGGCCCTTAAGGCCTGGTCGAACTGCTGAGCGCTGGGCACTGGGGCAGCAGCAACGGGGCTAGGCAAATAAGCAAGCCCAACTAGCAACAGGCAGCAAATTAAACAAAGCCTCAAGCAACGCAACATCAAGCAGCCTCCAGATGGCGGCGGCCCGCTTCCGTAACAACCCTCCCCCTGGGGGTGCGCTGCAGGAAACCAAGTTGCAACAGGAATGGTTCCACAACCCCCTCCAGGGTGTCTGGGTCTTCCCCTAGGGCTGCAGCCAGGGTATCGAGGCCAGCGGGGCCACCGGCGTAACTACCCAGCAGCAATTCCAACAAGCGCCGATCGGAGGCATCTAACCCCAGGGCATCCACCCGATGCATGGCCAATGCTTCCTCCACCACCGCTGCTGTTACGGGCCCATGGCCCTTCACGCTGGCAAAATCCCGCACCCGCCGCAACAGGCGGTTGGCAATGCGGGGGGTGCCGCGGCAGCGACGGGCAATTTCAGCAGCTGCCTCCTGCATTAATTCAACTTTCAATAATCCCGCTGCCCGCACCACAATCGCCTCAAGGTCGCTGCAGTTGTAGAACTCAAGCCGTTGGATCAAACCAAAGCGATCGCGCAAGGGGGAACTCAAGGAACCCGCTTTTGTGGTGGCACCAACCAAGGTAAAAACAGGTAACTCAAGGCTGCGGGTGCGGGCACCAGCGCCAGCGCCAACGGTTAGATCCAGGCGAAAATCCTCCATCGCCGGATACAGCAACTCCTCAGCAACACGATTTAAACGGTGAATTTCATCAATAAAAAGCAATTCCCGCGGTTGCAAATTCATCAATAAACCAACGATGTCGCGCGGGCGCTCCAAAGCAGGGGCACTGGTGATACGGCAACGCACCCCCAGTTCCTCGGCTAAAACCAAGGCCATGGTGGTTTTACCTAAACCCGGCGGTCCGTAGAGCAGCACATGGTCGAGGGCTTCCTGGCGCTGGCGGGTGGCCTCCAAGGCAATGGCTAATACCTGCTTTAGTTCAGGCTGGCCCACGTAGTCGCACAGGCGCTTAGGCCTTAAACCCTCATCGCGGCCACCATCGCGCTCAACCCCACTGGCTTCCGCTGCCACCAGCCGCGGCGTTTCTTTTTTGGGGCTGTTGCCGCTGGAAGACTGAATCGCCATGGCTTGAGGCTACCCAGGCAAACCATGGGTCACCATGGTGTTGGGGAATGCATTTAGTGGGCTCAGAGCGTGGCAGGGAAGGGCAAAGGCGCAACAGCAGCAGCCAAAAAGCGGCTAGAAGCCCAGCGGCTACTGGCCGATAACCGCTTGGCGCGCCACAACTATGAAATCCTTGAAACCCTTGAAACCGGCATCGAACTATTGGGTACGGAAGTAAAAGCAATCAGAGCCGGCAAAGCAAATTTGCGCGATGGTTTCTGTTTAATTCGCAATGGTGAATTGCAGCTTCATAATGTACATATTGCCGGCCATGAACAGGCCAGTAAATTTTACAATCACGAACCTTTGAGGGTGCGCACCCTACTGGCCCATCGCAAGGAAATAAATCGCTTGCGGGGCAATTTAGATCAACAAGGTTTAACTCTAATACCCCTAAATATTCAACTCAAAGGTTCATGGATAAAGCTGGTTATCGGCCTTGCTAAAGGTCGCAAACTGCATGATAAACGCCAAGAAGAAAGGCGTAAACAGGATGAAAAAGATTTGCGTTCAGCGTTGAAGCGGCTCTGAACTTTCCTGCACCGTTGGATTAGGTGGCGCTGGCGGCGGCGGATTTAGGGGCTGCGGAATCGGATTTGGTGCCGGCATTGGTATTTGGATATTGGCAGGTGCGCTTGGCAAAGGAGGGTCAACACGCACGGAAAGGCTGATCATGCCTGCCGCTAATCCATCGTTTCGCACTAATACCTGCACCAAAGATCCATTCACCTTTGGCAGGGTTACCACCCGCAGCGGGCCGCGGGGATCAAGCACTTCACCACCGGCACCAAAAACTGTCATCTGCATCAAATTGGTTCCATTAATCCCTAAAACCAACTTGTAACCAGGCTGAATTTTCACAGCGAACAATCGGGCCCCCTGGCCATCCACTACAGCGGAAAGCGAGCGGGCCAAATTAGGGGTTGGCTCCAACTGTTCCACTTTCAAACCTTCCAAGCTGCGCAGGGCAGCGGCATACCAAAGCTGGCGGAAGGGTTCATCCGGCATCGTTTCCGGATTGCGACCCGGCAATAAATTCTGGGCGCTGCTGCTCACCAATTGCTGCAGCACCTGGGGGCTAAGGCCTTGGGCGGTGAGGTTGGCCTGGCGGGCCTGCCAATCGCCAGCTTTAAAACTACCCAACCTTGAGCGCAACACCACGGGCAATTGTTCTACCCGCACTAACCAATCTTGAGCCAGATCATTCCAAATCTTGCGTAGGGGTGCATCTTCTAAGGAATCACTGGGGGGTTTGCCCCCCCTTTCTGGAAATTGCACCGCCAGGCCCTGATCTACCAATTTCAAGAACCAATCGCGATCCACCTGCAAAGCCTTCAAGCGATTGAGCAATTGCTGGCGTTGATCAACTTCAGCTGGCGGCAAACTCACCGAACCGGGCAAATTTTGCACTGGTGTTAGCCCTGGGCGGGTGCGCCCTAAAAGCAACCAACCCAGGGCTGAACCCACCAGGGCAGTAATCACCAAAGCCAACACCACCGGCCAGAAACGACCTTCCGCCGCCTGTTCCCGCTCCAGCTGGCGCTGCTGTTTATTTTGCAAACGCAGGGTTTTAGGGGCAGCGCTGCTAACGGCAGGTTTGGGCAGCTGCGGTTCTGATTGGGATTTTGGTTCGGGTTGAGATTTTGGTTCGGATTGATTCTCAGATTTGATTTCAGCTTTGATTGGCACCAATACCGCGGTGCGATCGCTCCTGCCAACGGGCCCGGTGCTATCGGGCACCGGTAGGGCTGCCAACGGTTCCAGCAATTGGGCAGCAGAAGCAAAACGACGCTCCGGATCAACGCTAAGCATTCGCTCAAGCAACAGGCGAAAGAGGGGATCGAGCTCCAAACCATCGGGCCAACGCCATTCCATCGTTTGCGGATCCAGCAAGCCAGCTGGTTCTTCTCCGCTCAGCAACACCATCGCTGTAACAGCCATGCTGTGCAGGTCCATCCAGGGGGCCGGGGGCTGCTTTGCCTGGGCAACGGGCGCGTAACCGGGGGTTGCACTTAGTAGTGGTTCCTCGCCAGGGGCCCCCTGCAGGCCAAAGTCGATCAATACAGGCAAACCATCGTTATCACGACGCAACAAATTGGCTGGGGTTAGGTCGCCGTGGATTAAATCCTGCCCATGTAAGGCAGCTAGAGCAGGCAAAAGTTGCCTAAGGAGCAGAAGCACCTCCCCAGCTCCAAATACCAATTGGCGTTCCTGGCGGCTGCGCAACAGCTCTCGATAGGTGCGACCGTTCACCCATTCCCGCACCTGCCATAAACCTGCTTCAGCTGGGATCAAAGCCCCCAAGCGAGGCACCTGGGGGTGCAAAACCCCTTGCAAGCGCTCCAAGCGCTGGCGCAATAAAAGCAATTTCTGTTCGTTTAAATCGCCCCAGCCGCGGATTGCTACGGCTAACCCGCCCGCCAAAGTGTCGCTGCCGCGCCAAAGCTGCACCCCGGGGGATTCACTAAGCAACTGCTCGAGGCGATAGCGCCCAGCAAGCAGATCTCCCATAGCGGCATTAGCGGGGGATGCCACAGCCAGAACCAAATTGCAAAGGAATCACGCGAGATTAGGCAGGCCTGGCCGTTCAGGCTGCCGCAAGCCACGGCTTGCCAACCATTCTCGCTCCCAGAGCCGCGACCGGTAGCGATCACCACCATCACAAAGCACCGTAACGATGCGATGGCCGGGGCCTAATCGGCGGGCGGTTTCCATGGCAGCTGCCACATTGATGCCCACGGAACCACCCATGAATAAACCCTCAAACCAGAGCAATTCGTAGAGCACCTGTAGGGCGGTTTGATCATCAACACGCACCGCGTCGTCGATTGGCACCGCTTCCATATTTGCCGTAATCCGACTATTTCCTATGCCTTCAGTGATCGAACTACCCTCCATTGTGAGATTTCCGGTAGTTGCCCAACTGTGCAGGGCGCTGCCATGGGGATCGGCCAGCACACAGCGAACATTTTTATCGCACTCTTTTAGGTAGAGGGCCACACCGGCATAGGTGCCACCGGTGCCGGTAGCCGCCACCCAGGCATCCAACTTGCCGGCGCATTGTTCCCAAATTTCAGGGCCTGTGCCGCTGTAATGGGCTTGGCGGTTTGCCTGATTATCAAATTGATTGGCCCAGATTGCCCCAGGGATTTCTGCTGCAATCCGCCCCGAAAGCCGCACATAATTATTTGGATCGCGGTAGGGCACCGCTGGCACGGTGCGCACCTCAGCGCCAAGGCTGCGCAGCAGGCCAATTTTTTCAGCCGATTGCGTTTCAGGAATCACAATCACGCAGCGATAGCCGCGGGCATTGCAGAGATGGGCGAGGCCAATGCCGGTATTACCGGCGGTGCCCTCCACAACGGTGCCACCTTTTTGCAACTCCCCCGCCGCCTCTGCTGCCTGCAAAATTCCTAATGCAGCTCTGTCTTTTACCGAACCACCAGGGTTCATAAATTCCGCCTTGCCAAGGATTTCACATCCGCTCACGGCACTGAAATGCTCTAAACGGATCAGGGGTGTATGGCCCACGGCCCCCACAAACCCCCTGGTGATGCCCATACCAATGCCGATTCCTACGCCGCAGGCTAGGGTCCCGCCACCGCCCCGTCGAGGGATGATCAGCTGTTCACCTACCGCAGTTCAAACTCCCCTCGGGGAGCAGCTGCACCTTGTGCGGGCAGCCAGTGAGGCCCTAATTACCCCCCTGGAGCCAGAGGATTTACTGCTGCAGGGCATGGCCGATGCCAGTCCACCCAAATGGCACCTAGCGCACACCACCTGGTTTTTTGAAACATTTCTGCTCAAGCCCCATCGGCCTGGCTGGCAGGGGCCACCGGAGCCGTGGTTGGTGCTGTTTAACAGCTACTACGAAAGTGCTGGCCCCCGCCACCCCAGGCCGCAAAGGGGTTTGCTGAGCCGGCCGCCGATGCGGGAGCTGTTGGCATGGCGCCAGCGTGTTGATGGGGCCCTGCAGCTCTGGCTCACGGAGGCTCCAGCAAAGCCAATTACCGATCTGATTCGGCTCGGAATCGAGCATGAGCAGCAGCACCAGGAATTACTGCTGATGGATCTGCTGGATGGCTTCAGCCGCAATCCCCTGGATCCGCTTTATGCCAGCGATGCACCAACGGCTCCCTGCGAACCAAGCCAAACTGGTTGCTTTAGTTTTGAAGGTGGCCTAGCAGCAATCGGCCATAACCCGCTAAGCCAAGGCTTTCACTTTGATAACGAAGCGCCCCAACATCGGGTGTGGTTAGAGCCATGGCGGCTTAGCAAAGGTCTTGTTAGCAATGCTGAGTTTGAAGCCTTTCAGCTTGATGGCGGCTACAACAATCCACTCCTTTGGATGGCAGAAGGCTGGGCAATTAGGCAGCAAAGGCAATGGCAAGCACCGCGCTATTGGCGGGCTGATCGGATGGAATTCAGCCTCAGGGGCCTGCAGCCAAGGCAACCAACGGCGCCAGTGCAACACATCAGCTGGTTTGAGGCTGATGCCTATGCCCGCTGGGCTGGCGCGCGCCTACCAACGGAAATGGAATGGGAAGTGGCCGTGCAGCAACAACCGGATCTACCCCAAGCCTTTGGCTGTTTATGGCAATGGACCAATTCCGCCTATGGGCCCTACCCCGGCTACAAGCCCGCCATGGGCGCAATTGGTGAATACAACGGCAAATTCATGAGTTCCCAAATGGTGTTGCGGGGCAGCAGTTTTCTCACGCCCTGGGGTCATAGCCGCAGCACCTATCGCAATTTCTTTGCCCCCGCCTGTCGCTGGCAAGCTGCTGGCCTGCGCCTGGCATGGGATGGCTAATTACACAGGCTTTCCACTGATTGATTTACACCCCAGCCCGGCTGATCTGGCGGCGGTGGTGCTGGCTGGCTTGGCCCGTTGCCCTAAACAATTGCCCGCCTGGTTGCTCTACAACAGCGAGGGTTCCGCCCTATTTGATCAGATTTGTTTACAGCCTGAATACACCCTCACCAGCACTGAACTCGAGCTGTTGCAAAAGCATGCAGCCAAGCTTTGTAAATACTTACCCGCAGGTGGCTTGGTGTTGGAATTTGGTGCGGGCAGCGCCGAAAAGGTTGGGCCATTGCTTGATGTTTTGGCGGATCCTGCCTACCTAGCCATCGACATAAATGCCAATCATTTGCGAACAGCAGGTGCCCGTCTCCAGGCCTGCTATCCCCATGTGCCGATGCTGGGAATTTGCGCTGATTTCAGCGGCTCCTTTGATTTAGCTAATTTAAATGTGAGTGATTTAAATGAAAAACAATTGCATTTATCAGAATTATTCTCAAGGCCCAGGCTTGGCTTTTTTCCCGGTAGCTCCCTGGGTAATTTTGAACCAGAAGAAGCGATAGGTTTTCTTCGCCAGCTAAGGCAACTACTAGGGCCTAAGGGCTTGCTATTAATTGGCATCGATCAACCCAAGCAGCGCGCCCTGCTGGAAGCGGCCTATAACGATGCAGCGGGGGTTTCAGCCGCTTTTGCTAGCAATTTGCTATTGCGCCTGCAGCGGGATTTAAAGGCAGAATTGGATCCAGCTGGCTTTAGTTATCTGGCCCAGTGGCAGGAAAAAGAGCAGCGGATTGCCATGGCCCTCGTGAGCAGGGAACCCCAACGGATGCTGCTCTTAGGTGAAGAGATATTTTTTGCAGCAGGTGAGCAATTAATTACTGAATACAGCTACAAGTATTCGCCTGAAGCATTCCAAAATCTAGCGGCAAGGGCCGGCTGGCAAGGGCTTGAGCGCTGCTGTGATGCCACGGATGGCTACAGCCTGCACCTACTCGGCTGAGGGAAAAGGGACCGTTGCCGGGCAGACTGCCAAGCAGCACTCAAACTAAATGCCATGGGAAGGGAAGAACAGCGTGCCTTAGTGCGCAGGGTGCGGGAATCATTGATTGAAGAATTAGAAGCCACCTATCGGCGCGCCTTTGATGCCATTGGCACAGAAGACATGGGCGAGGGTGCCGTAGCAAGGCTCACCCAATTGTTACTGCGCTCAAGGGATGGGGCGATCAGTGCCCTAGAAGAGGAGATTGAAGCTCCAGTAATTACCCGGGCGCCGGATGCAATCAACTAACAATTGGTGGCAGGAAATTGAGCAAGAACTGGAACGCCAGTTTGATCGGTTTCTAGATGATCACCCCAGCCAAAAGGAATTACTTGAAAAAGAAGAAGCGAATCAAAAGCAGAAACGCTTACAACTTCGTTTGCAAACAATTAATGAACAAGCCGACCAATTAAGAAGCAAATTATGCAAACTTAGCGCTGAAATTAAGCAATGGCGCCAAAGGGTGGAACGGGCACACAAAGCAAATGCCACGGATTTAGCAGCCCAGGCCCAAGACCACCTAAGCCAATTGATGGGCAAGGGCAGGGATTGCTGGCAGGCCCTAGCAGAACTCGGTGTTGAAGATCAAAAACTGCGCCAAGAATTAGAACAAATTCCAAACCCAAGCAACAACAAACCAAAATACAAACAAGATATAGAAACAGCCTGGGAAAAATTTGAAACAGATCAAGCCTTAGAAGATTTAAAACGTAAGCAACGCTAATGGGATTTTTATTAACTAAATTGCTGCCCTTATTGCTCTACCCCTTAGGTGTGGCCATAACGCTTCAAACAATTGCCATTTTAAATAACCGTCGCCGCTGGTCGCCCTGGTGTGCTTGTGGCGCTCTGGTAATAATTACCCTGCCAGCAATGCCAATCGTTAGTGATCAATTGGTTTGGAGCTTAGAAGAACGCAGCGCTGCCCTAACCCCAAATCCAATTCCAAAAGCTGATGCAATTTTGGTACTTGGCGGAGGATTAAAGCCAGCCTTAGCTCCTCGAGCTGCGGTAGAGGTATCAGAAGCTGGAGACCGCCTTCTCACCGGGTTACGTTTATTTCGCCAAAATAAAGCCGCTTTGTTAATTACCAGTGGTGCTCAAGTTAGTTTTAACAGCAATGATCCCGCCTTACCAGAAGCCCTATCTGCTCGCAATTTAGCAATTGAGCTGGGAATTCCCGCCAAGAACATTTTGACCAATCCTAATTCCCGCACCACGGCGGAAGAAGCAAAAGCCATAGCCAAACTTAGCAAGCAAAAAGGTTGGCAACGCATACTATTAGTAACCAGCGCCATTCATATGCCCAGGGCACTTGCAAGCTTTAATAAGCATGTATCAACAAACTCAGGCGTTCAACAAGCCATTGAGGTAATTCCTGTTAGCTGCGATTATCAACTACCAAGCAGGCAAAATAGAGGCTCATTATCATTAGCAAGCAGCTTAGAAAAACTAATTCCAGATGCAAAAGATCTCTACCTAAGCAGCCTCGTGATTAAAGAATATCTAGGCTTATTTATCTACCAACTAAAGGGGGATGCAGCTTAAACCTTAGGGGCTTTAGGCACCAGATTTACACCTTCAGGTGGGGGTGTGGGATCGGGATCAGCAATCAACATGTGTTGCAGCACAATCTCAGGACGTTCACTATCTCGCCAACGAATCCGATAGGCAGGCATTTTTGTGCCGCGGCTGGTGGTTTGTTCAACGGCTTCCATTACCCAACCCCTGCGGGACCTGCCCTGGGGGTTGCGCTTCACCACAGCATCAGCGTGGGTAAAACGAAATCCAACGCGCTCGCCACTCATGCGCTAGGAAATCTGATCAGTGGATCCATTATCCACCTTGGCAGGCCGCAGCAGGGGGAAGGCGATCACATCACGGATGCTGGCGCTGTTAGTGAGCAGCATTACCAAGCGATCGATGCCTATGCCAAGGCCACCCGTGGGTGGCATGCCCACTTCTAAGGCCTGCAGAAAATCCTCATCCACCCCTTGAGCTTCTAGGTCACCAGCGGCCCGCCGTTCCTGTTGCGCCTCCAGGCGACGGCGTTGATCCACTGGATCAATCAGTTCACTAAAGGCATTAGCCGTTTCCCTACCAACAATAAAAAGCTCAAATCGTTCCACTAGGCCTGGCTTGCTGCGGTGGCTCCTAGCTAAAGGCGATGTTTCCACCGGGTAATCGAGCACAAAGGTGGGTTGGATCAAATTGCTTTCCACCCTTTGCTCAAAAGCTTCCACTAGCAAACGGCCAACGCTATCGGCCAGCTCTGGTACCACCAGCCCCGCCGCTTGCATCGCCGCTGCTGCCTCAGGGCGATTAGCAAAGCCATTGAAATCCAAGCCAGTGGCCTCTAGCACCAGCTCATGCATGGTGGCCCGCCGCCAGGGGGGCGCTAGATCGATTTCAGTTCCTTGATAGGTGATAGATGTGCCGCCACATACCTGCCTACAGCCATGGGCGATTAACTCTTCTGTGAGCACCATCATCTCGATGTAATCGGCATAGGCCTGGTAGATCTCCACCGAGGTGAATTCAGGGTTATGGCGGGTGCTGGTGCCCTCATTACGAAAAATGCGACCCAGTTCATACACCCGCTCAAAGCCACCAACCACCAAGCGTTTTAGGTGGAGCTCCGTGGCGATTCGCAGGGTGAGGGGTAGATCAAGGGCATTGTGGTGGGTTTCAAATGGCCGTGCATCAGCACCCCCCGGCACGCTTTGCAGCACAGGGGTTTCAATTTCTAAAAAGCCGCGCTCATCAAGCCAGCGGCGCAGGGAGCTAACCAATTGGGCGCGCCTGCGGAAGGTTTCGCGGGTTTGGGGCGAAACAATCAGATCTAGGTAACGCTGCCGGTAGCGCTTTTCCACATCCGCTAAACCATGCCACTTATCAGGCAAAGGGCTCAGTGCTTTACAGAGCATCCACCATTCCTGCACCTTCACCGATAGTTCACCGCGATCGGTGCGGCGCAAACTACCCCTCACACCAATTAAGTCGCCAGCATCCACAAGGCTTGCCAGCTGGGCAAAGGGGGCAGGGGTAGTTGTTGCATCTGCATCAAGGCTTGATTTTTCTAAGTAGAGCTGAATCGTGCCGCTGCCATCTAGGAGGGTAAAAAAAGCCAACTTGCCCATCACCCGCCGCGTCATTACGCGGCCAGCAACCGCCACAGTGAGCTCCCTCTCCTCGCCATTGGCTAGGTCGGCATGGGCTGCTTGCAATTCAGCGCTTTGATGGGTTGGCGCAAAATTGAGGGCATAGGGCCCCTGGCCAAGTGCTTCTAGGGCCTTGGCTTTCTCAAGGCGCGTTTCTCTAAGTTCCAAAAGTTCAGGCCCCAGCGGCAAGGCTCATTTCACCTACCCGTTGGGATGCATAGCCCGTACCCCGCACGGTGAGGATCAGTTCGGGATTGCGGGGATCTGGTTCGAGCTTGCCCCGTAAACGGGCCACATAAACATCAACCACCCTTAAATCTGCCGCGCGTCTGGGAGGGTAACCCCAAAGCTGCTCAAGAATTTCAGCCCTGGGCACTACGCAGCCAGGCTCACGAAACAACAATTCGAGCAAACTGAATTCTGTGTAGGTGAGGGCGATGCGCTCACCGGCGCGGGTTACCTGGCGGCGATTGCTATCAACCACAAGATCACCGAGTCGCAAAACCCCAAGCCCAGGCAATTGCTCGCGGGGATCTTGGCTGGCATTGCCGCGGCCAACACGGCCCAGGATGCGATTAATCCTTGCTTCTAGTTCCTTAGGGCTAAATGGTTTTGATAGGTAATCATCGGCACCCAGATCAAGGCCAGCCACCTTTTCAGAGATGGCATCAAGGGCAGATAGAAAAATAATTGGCACCGCTGATTCGGCCCGCAGCCTGCGGCAAACAGCAAAACCATCAAGTTTTGGCATCATCACATCGAGCACCACAAGGTCGGGCTGCTCGCGGGCAAATACTGCTAAGGCCTCTTCTCCATCTTCAGCAATAACCACCCGGTAGCCAGCCACCTCTAAACGCATTGCCAGCACCCGCCTCACCGCTGGCTCGTCGTCCACCACCAGCACTGTTGGCTGCTGGATAGGAAGCGCTTCGCCCTCGGTCATTGGGTCGTTTAGTTACGAAGTGCAACCCTAACTTTCCAACTGCAAGAAATGACACTCGAAATTGGCCAATTTGTTGGCTTTTTATTTTTTTAATAATTATCTATCGCCTAGGGCCACCTGGCCACCGCATAGGCATTCCATTCCTTTTCAGCCGCCGCCAGGGCTGCAGCGCTACTCAATTCACCAAGCATGGCCCGCTGCAATTGGCCGTAAATAATTGCCTGCAAACGCTTTACGCCCGGATCCGCTGGCACCAAAACCTTGGCATGGCTGAGGGTTTGGGCACTTAGCAAGCGCGCCCTTTGCACAAGATCGGCTTTTACGCCACTGCGGGAAGCCAGAGCCAATTCAGCTTCAATCGCCTTTAAGGCGGGCTGGGAGGAGGGCAACACCTTGGCGGCCCGGGCAAAACGCAGTTGGTTTGCAGGGTTTGTGAGAAATAAGGCGAGATCCACAGCTTCCTTTGGCCGGCTGGTTTGACGGCTTACGGCCAAGTTCATCACGGCCACATTGGCGGCGCCATCAGCACCCACCAAAGGAGGGAAGGGTTCAGTTGCCGCTGCCACCCGCGGCGCATTGGTTTGGATTGTGTTCAAAAATTCGGCACCACTGGCCACCTGCGCCAACTCACCGCTTTGATAAAGCTCAATTGCCCGTTGAAAACCCTGGCTCACCACTTCCCGGGGCAACAAACCGCGCCTGTAGAGATCTGTCCATAGGGCAAAGGCACGGCGGCCAGGGCCGCTGTTAAATCGGGCCCGATGGCGGCTATCAACCAGCTCCACCCCCATCTGCACCATCGATTCCAGCAATTCAGCTGAACCATCCGGAACCACGGTTACAAACAATGCATATTTGCCCGTGCGTTGCTTGATCCGCTCCGCGTAGGCGGGTACCTCCTCCCAACGGCGCGGCGGCTTGTTGTAGCCAGCCTGTTGCAACAACTGCCGATTCGCCAGGGTGATCCTTGCCGTGAGATACCAAGGCAAGGCATAGAGCTCCCCCTGCTGCTCCCCTGCCCGCAGGATTTGGGGTAGATAGGTGGCCTTAGCCGGCCCCAAGCGATCCTGCAGGGGCAACAGGCCGCCCTTGCTAGCAAGATTTGCTGCGAATAACGGATTTAAATTCACCACATCTGGGGCAGTGCGCGCAAATACCGCTGCAAGCACCTTGCGTTCCACAGAACCAAAGGGCAAATCGGTCCAACGCACTTTTACACCTGGATGTTTAGTTTCCCAATCCAGCAACATCGCTTTAATTAAGGGATCAAACTTTGGTGACAACTGGATTGTCCAAAGTTGTAATTCCGGATTTTTCTGCGGCCCCCGGCAACCTCCTAAGGCGAGGAAGATCGCCAGAGATAGCAATAATTTGATTACCACTTTAGGAGTGGTGCGGGGTGAATTAACGCTCATAACGGCTAGAGATGCGGCGCCAAAACAGCACCTGTAGGGAACAAAACAAAGGCGCCACTAGGGCTGTGAGCAAAGTTTGGGCAAAGGTTATATGCCAAGCGGCAGCGTTAACTTCACCGCGCAAATGCAATTGCAGGGCATAACTGCCATTCAGCATCAAGGTGCCGATCAAAGCCAGCAAGCCAAGGGTTGTGCTGCGTTCCAATGGTCTACGGGCGGCCAAAAACTGGCCCCACCAAAAACCTAATAGAGCAAGCATTGGCACTGAAGTGAGGTTGCTGCCTTGCAGGGCATCAAACAACAAACCAACGGCGATTCCAGCTAGAGCACCCGCCAGCGGACCCTCCACCACCGACCAAGGCAATAGCCAAAGCACCGCCCAAGCAGGCGACATGCCTGCCAGTTGCAACCAGCCTGGGCTGGCCAGCAGCAAACAAAGCAGCACTAGGCCAGAAGCAAACAAGGCCACCTCAGCGCACCCTCACCCAATCCACCGCCCCAGCTGGCGCCGTTAGTTGCAGCAAAGCTTCCGGAGCTGGCAGCGCATCAAGATTCACCTGTTGCACCACACCCACGATCAAATTGGCTGGAACAACGGTGCTGGCCGCTGAGGTGATCACCACGTCACCCGGCAAAACCTCCACATCCTTCTCTAAAAACTCCAGCCGCGGCCGGCTGGTGCCATCACCCACCAAAAGCCCTTTACCGCGGTTTCCCTGCAATTCCACCGCCACCCGGCTTGAGGGATCCGTGAGCAGCAACACCCGTGCCGTTGATGGGGTAACACTGCTGATGCGTCCCAGCAAACCACCGGGTGCCGTAACGGCAGCGCCGGGGCGAATCCCCTGCAGGGCGCCAGCTCCCAGTAGCAAATCCTGCCACCAACCCTGCATGTTCCTGCTGATTACCGCAGCCGTTACCCAGGGTCCCTGCTGTTGCCTTAGGGATAGATCGAGCTGCTGGTTACTTAATTGGGCTTCCAATAGGGCAAGCCGCTGTTGATCTTCTAAACGTTGGGCTTTTTGCAACCATTCCCTCTGGGCACTACCGGGCCAAAAGGGCCTTGATACCTGGGCATAAAGGTCGAGCAGCAGGGCACCTTTGGAGAGGCGTAGCAAAGCAAAGGCAGTAATCACCAGCAGCCACGGCCAACTAGCCAGCAGCAAACGCAGATTCAGCAGGCGCTTGAGATTATTTCCCCGCGCCATGGATCAGTTGGAGGAGCGATGGAAATCAGCGGCATCCAAAACCCTGCCCAGGCGCTTGAAATCTTCAAGAACCTGGCCGCAACCATTCACCACACACAACAAGGGATCCTCAGCCACATGGGTAAGGATGCCGGTTTCATGGCTGATCAAATCAGTAATACCGCGCACTAAGGCACCGCCACCGGCAAGCATGATGCCGCGATCAACAATGTCTGCCGCTAGTTCGGGGGGGGTGCGCTCGAGGGTGCGTTTAACCGCTTCCACAATCACATTGAGCGGTTCCACCATTGCCTCTCTCACATCACCGGCCCGCACGCTGATGGTGCGTGGCAAACCCGATAACAGGTGTAAACCGCGCACATCCATTGATGTTTGATCGAACTCGTCGCTGGGGAAGGCCGAACCGATGCGGATCTTGATCTCTTCTGCGGTGCGTTCACCCACCACCAGGTTGTGCACTTTTTTTAGGTAGCTGCCGATCGCATCGCTCAATTCATCACCGGCCACCCGCACCGATTCAGAAATCACGGTGCCCTGCAGGCTGAGCACCGCCACCTCAGTGGTGCCGCCGCCGATATCCACAATCATTGAACCAACCGGTTCAGTAACCGGTAAGCCAGCGCCGATGGCAGCAGCCACCGGTTCATCAACCAGATGCACTTCGCGGGCACCACCCAAGCCCGCTTCCCTAACGGCCCTGCGTTCCACGCCGGTAACACCACTGGGGATGCCGATTACCAGGCGTGGGGCCAACATGCCCCTGCCCTCGTTGCCCTTGCGGATGAAGTATTTGATCATCTGCTCAGCGGCATCGAAATCGGCGATCACCCCATCGCGAAGGGGGCGAATGGCGCGGATATTGCCTGGGGTGCGGCCCAACATTTGTTTGGCCTCTTCGCCAACAGCTAAGGGGATGCCCTTGTCTAGGTCGATGGCCACCACTGATGGTTCCTGCAGCACGATGCCGCGGCCAGAAACGTAGATGAGCGTATTGGCGGTGCCCAGGTCGATCCCGATATCACGGGAGAGCTGAAAACGACGCCAGAACATTGGGTATTTGCTTAAGAGGGCGAATCATAGGTGGGCTTGGCCTTAGTGCAGGCGATACAACCGGGCCCTACGGTGGAACTACTAGGGATGAGTGCCGCCTTGAGGTGGCGCATCATGTCCACAAAGCAATAGGAGAAGCCCCATGGGCGTCAATTCCGTCACCCTCGTTGGCCGCGCCGGCCGTGATCCCGAAGTTCGTTACTTCGAATCCGGCAGCGTGGTTGCCAACCTCACCCTCGCCGTTAATCGCCGCAGCCGCGACGATGAACCCGATTGGTTCAATTTAGAAATCTGGGGCAAACAGGCCCAGGTTGCTGCCGACTATGTAAAAAAAGGTTCCCTATTGGGAATCATCGGCTCCCTCAAGCTAGACCGCTGGACCGATCGGGCCAGTGGCGAAGAGCGCTCTAAACCGGTAGTGCGGGTTGATCGCCTCGAGTTATTGGGTTCCAAGCGGGATGCAGAACAGGGCGGTGGCTTCCCAGGTGGGGGAAATGAGGAAGACGTTCCTTTTTAAGTAGTTAATTCCTTCGGGGTAACTATTAATTAACCACCAAATTCTTGGGTTCCCTGATTTGTTCAGGAGAACCCAGGATTATTAATGTTTTTGCTGAAGCTCAGCGGCGCCGCCACACCCGCAGGCCAAGCCAAAAGGCAAAGGCAATGGCGGCGATTACCAAAATAATCTTCACTGCCTTTGCAACCGGCTCAAGCCATAGTTCAACGTTGGTGTAGGCATTGCCCAAGGCGAAGCCAGAGAGGGTGAGGATCAAAACCCAAATCAAGCTGCCACCGGTGGTCCAAAGTAAAAATGGTGTGAGTGGCATCAATTCCATGCCTGCAGGCACTGAGATCAAGGTGCGCACACCAGGAACTAACCGGCCCCAAAAAACCAGGGCGGTGCCATAGCGGTTAAACCAAATCCGGCTGCGGCGCAAATCTTGGCCACTGATGCCGATCCAGCGGCCATGGCGTTCAAACCAATGCTCAAGCCGTTCTTCATTGATCAAACGGCCAAGGCCATACCAAGGCAAAGCACCGAGCACCGTGCCGCCTAAACCCGCCAAAACCACAGGCAGCAGGGCCAATTTGCCCTGCTGCACGTAGAAACCCCCAAGGGGCATAACCATTTCGGAGGGAATCGGTGGAAACAGATTTTCAAGGAACATCGTGGCGAAAATAGCCACGTAGCCCAAGAATGGATTTGCCTCAACAGCTGAACCGATCAGCTTGGGCAACTCCTGCACCAATTCACTGAAACCCATCCGAATAGCCCCCTAACGAATAACGATCAATAGCGGTAATGATCGAGCTTGTAGGGCCCTTCCACTGGCACATTGATATATGAAGCTTGCTCTTGGCTAAGCTGGGTTAGTTTTGCACCAATTTTATCTAGGTGCAAGCGGGCAACCATTTCATCCAAGTGCTTGGGCAGCACATAAACTTTTTTATCGTATTCATTAGGCTTAGTAAATAATTCAATTTGGGCAAGGGTTTGGTTCGTAAATGAATTGCTCATCACGAAACTGGGGTGGCCGGTTGCGCAGCCGAGATTCACCAACCTACCTTCGGCAAGCAGGATGATGCGATTGCCACTGGGGAGGATGATGTGATCAACCTGGGGCTTGATATTATCCCATTCATATTGCTTGAGGGAAGCAACATCAATTTCGTTATCAAAGTGGCCAATGTTACAAACAATCGCTTGATCCTTCATCTCTAATAGATGTTCATGGCGGATCACCTGATAGTTGCCAGTGGCGGTTACAAAGATATCAACATCTTTAACCACATCCTCAAGGCGCACCACTCGGTAGCCCTCCATGGCTGCCTGTAGGGCGCAGATTGGATCGATTTCAGAAATCATCACCGTGGCGCCAAGGCCCCGCAGCGACTGGGCTGAACCCTTGCCCACATCGCCATAACCCAGCACTAGGGCAACCTTGCCGGCCACCATCACATCGGTGGCGCGTTTGATGCTGTCTACCAGGGATTCACGGCAGCCGTAGAGGTTATCAAATTTGCTCTTAGTAACTGAATCATTCACGTTGATAGCAGGGAAAGGCAATTCGCCTGCCTGCTCCATTTGATACAAACGGGCAACGCCAGTGGTGGTTTCCTCGGTTACACCTTGGATATTTGCGTAGATGCGTGAATACCAACCAGGCTGCTCCGCTAATCGGGCGCGGATACTTTTAAATAATGCCACCTCTTCTTCGCTGGAGGGATTATTTAAAACCGATGGGTCACGCTCAGCCTTAGCGCCGAGCACAATCAAACCGGTGGCATCTCCACCATCGTCGAGGATCATGTTTGGGGTGCCGCCATCGGCCCACTCCATGATGCGATGGGTAAAGGCCCAATACTCATCCAGGGTTTCACCTTTGTAGGCAAATACCGGAATACCGGCGGCGGCAATTGCTGCAGCCGCGTGGTCTTGGGTGGAGAAAATATTGCAGGAAGCCCAACGCACCTCAGCGCCAAGGGCCACCAGGGTTTCGATCAAAACTGCTGTTTGGATCGTCATGTGCAGGCTGCCGCAGATGCGGGCCCCTTTTAGGGGCTGCTCGGCGCCAAACTTGCTGCGCAGGGCCATCAAGCCCGGCATTTCTGTTTCAGCAATGGCCATTTCCTTGCGGCCGAATTCGGCAAGGCCCAGGTCGGCAATCACATAGGTGTTAGTTACCTGCAGGCCAGCCAAAGAGAATGTGTCGGGTGTTGCCACCATGGATTTATCACTTCCTATGGAAGTGGCGATTGGTTTGGGAATATCTGCGGAGACGCCGAGGCTTCGGGCTCGCTTGCTGAGAATCTACAAGAATGAACTGCTTCCTTGTTGATGCAGCTGCCACAAGGCAGCGGGGCCTGCAATTGGCCCAAGAGTTGCCAGCGGGGGCGCTGCTATTGCTGAGCGGATCCCTGGGCGCAGGTAAAACCTGCTTGGTGCAGGGAATTGCTGCTGGTTTAGGGATCATTGAAACCGTTACCAGCCCCAGCTATGCCCTAGCCCAGCACTACTGGCGTTTAGGTGAAAACAGCCCAGCTTTGATTCATCTCGATCTTTATCGGCTTGAGCAAGCAAAAGCAGCTGATGAATTGTTTTTCCAAGAGGAGGAGGAGGCCCTAGCCTGCGGAGCACTACTGGCGGTGGAATGGCCCGAAAGGCTGAGCGCACTGCCAAAGGAAGCCTGGCAACTGCAATTAAGCCTGGAGGGAGATGGGCGGCGTTTGCAGCTGCAGGCCCCCGGTCGATGGTGCTGAGTGCCCTCAGCTTCAGTTTGATGAGCGTGTGCGTTAAGCAGTTGGAGGGGGCGATCCCGGTGGCTGAGGTGGTGCTTGCCCGCTCGGTGGTGAGCTTGGCCCTGAGTTGGTGGCTGCTCAAGCACCTGGGGCTTAATCCCTGGGGTGAAAGGCGCCGGATGCTGGTGCTGCGGGGGGTTGTGGGCACCTTGGCGCTCTATTGCGTTTATGCCGCCCTGGCGGAGCTACCGCTGGCAGCAGCAACGGTATTCCAATATTTGTACCCAACTTTCACCACCGCCTTGGCCTGGGGTGCCTTGGGGGAGCTTGCCGGAAAACGAATTTTTGCGGCCATGGCCTTTGGTTGGCTTGGGGTGTGGCTTGTTGCTCAACCATTTGGAGCCACCCCCTTAGAACCATGGGCTGTGGCAATTGCGATAACAGGCGCCCTGCTCACCTCTATTGCCTATGTAACGGTGAGAAGCCTGGCTAATTACGAAGATCCAATGGTGATCGTGTTTTATTTCCCCTTGGTGTCGCTGCCCCTAAGCCTGCCTTGGGTGATGGCTAACCCGGTGATGCCCAGCGGGGCGGATTGGGCCTGGCTTGTGGGGGTGGGCCTATTCACGCAACTGGGCCAGATCTTTTTAACTAAGGGTTTAACGCAATTGCCTGCTGCAAAAGCAACGGCGATTAGTTATGTGCAGGTGATATTTGCAGCGGGCTGGGGGGCGCTCTGGTTTGGGGAGCTGATCAATATCTCAACAGTTGCAGGCGCCCTACTGGTTTTATTGGCAACGATCTTGAGCCTTAAGCCGCCACATAGGCCACCACAGTTTCACTAACCCGGCGCAAGCCAGCCAGGCCATCGCGCTCCAAATTACGCACCCGATCACGGCTCATGCCCAACTCCCTACCGATTCCGGTGAGGCTCATCGGTTCTTCCACATCGATGCCGTAGCGCATTTTTAAAACCCTTCCCTGCAGCGGTGGCAACTGCTCCAGCAGGGAACGCATGTCACCGCGCAAACATTCACCATCGAGCAACTCTTCCGGCATGGGAGCTTCGTTTTGGAGCAACTCCTGCAGTTCGGTGTCGTCGCTGTCGCCAACTTTCATCTCGAGACTCACCGGTTGGCGGGCCCTACACAACAATTCTTTTACCTCCTCCTCAGGCAATTCCACATAAACAGCCAATTCGGTAACGGTGGGGGTGCGACCCAATTCTTGGCTAAGTTCCCGCTGACCCTTTTTCAGTTTATTGAGGGTTTCGGTGATGTGAATTGGTAGGCGGATGGTGCGGCTTTTCTCAGCAATGGCACGGGTGATGCCCTGGCGAATCCACCAATAGGCATAGGTGGAGAATTTGTAGCCGCGGGTGGGGTCGAATTTTTCCACACCCCGCACTAAACCGATGGTGCCCTCTTGAATCAAATCAAGCAGCTCCATGTTGCGCTTGGTGTATTTCTTGGCAACGCTCACCACCAAACGCAGGTTGGCGGCAACCATCCTTTCCTTGGCGCGGCGGCCATTGATCAGGCGGCGCCTTAAAACAGCTGGGGAAAGGTTCAAATTAACGGCCAGATCATCCTTGCTAGGGGCTTCCCCCTGGCGCATGCGCATTTCCTCTTCCGCTTCCTCAATGCGCACCAGTTCTTGCACTTGGCGGCCAAGGGTGATCTCCTGTTCGTGGCTGAGCAGGGGCACACGGCCGATGTCACGCAGGTAAGAGCGCACCAAATCCCCATCAACAGGGGGGCGCAGCTCGGCGGTGGGGGTGGCCACGGTGAATCTTGTAGATATGTAAACAATAGCCTTACGAAGCGTAAATTTTCTCTCAGAAAACCCAAGTCTTTTAAGACTCACCCATTTGGGTTCAGCCGTTTGCGCCCAGGTGGCTCAGGAGCCAAGCGGCGGTTTGCAGGTAAATAAACACCCCAGCCACATCAACCACCGTGGTGATAAAAGGGGCAGACATCAAGGCTGGATCGAGGCCGAGCTGATCAAAAAGCAGTGGCAGGCTCGCCCCTGCCGTTGCCGCAAGGATCGAAATACACAACATCGACACCCCAGCAGCTATGGCCACCAAGGGTTCGCCGCTCAGTTGCCACGACCATGGCACCACCACCGCAGCTAGCAATAGGCCAAGCAAAACCCCAGCCAGGGCCTCGCGCCCCACGGTGCGCCAGGGGCCTAGGGCCTGCAACCGATTGGTGCTAAGGCCGCGGATCACCACCGTGGAACTTTGGGCGCCCACATTGCCGCCAGTGCCAATCAAAAGGGGAATAAAGGCAGCCAACTGCACCACCCGTTGCAGAACCCCCTGCTGGGAGGCGATTACAGCCGAAGTGCCGGTGTTGGTAATTAAAAGCACCAGCAACCACAACACCCGCCTTTTGGCCACTTCAAACAAATTGCTTTGGAAGTAATCGTCTTCATCGCCGGCCTGCACAGCACCTGCGGCATAGAGGTCGCGGGTGGCTTCCTGCTCGATCACATCGATCACGTCGTCTACGGTAACGATTCCCACTAAGCGATCCTCCCGATCCACCACCGGCAGGGCCAGGAAGTCGTAGCGCTTGATCAGCCGTGCCACCTCCTCCTGGTCGGTGTCGGTGTGAACCCGCACCACTTCACGGGTCATCACCGCACCGATCAAATCCTCAGGATCAGCCACCACCAGATCCCTTAAAGACAAAATGCCTGTGAGCTGGCGGGCCGCATCGGTTACATAAAGGCTATAGATCGTTTCTGTGGTTAAAGCGCGGCGGCGCACGATCGTGAGCGCTTGGCTGGCGCTGTGGAATTCCTTGAGATCAATGAATTCGGTCGTCATCAAACGACCGGCGGTTTCAGTTTCGTAACCCAGCAGCTGGGCTGTTACCCGCCGTTCCTCCGGGCTTAGTTGCTGCAGCAGGTTGCGCACCACCTTGGCGGGCAATTCATCAAAAAGCCGCACCCGATCATCGGGTGACATCTGCTCCACCAGCTCGAGCACTTCACCGGAGCGCAACCTCTCCAACAAGGATTGCTGCACCGTTGCATCGAGGTATTCATAAACTTCAATCGCTTCATTTTTAGGCAGCAAACGAAAGGCAATCGCCTGCTGAAGGGTGGGCAAATTACCTATGGCTTCGGCGGCGTCGGCAGGTTGCTCCGGCTCCAATAGCTGCTTAACGGCGTCGTAATTACCGGCCGCCAGCAAACGCTCCAGGTATTGGGTGAGTTCTGGAATAGCGGTTGTGGTTGTGGTTTCAGCCATCGACCGAGTGCACTGAAGTGATTAGGGTTTAATCGTTTGCTTTTGTTCCCATGGCCCCAAGCATCAAAGGCGTTGTTGTTAACAATGCCGCCGGCACCCCCCAAGATCTGGCCGACTTAAGCGGCCAGGTGCTGCTGCTGGTAAACGTGGCCAGCCGTTGTGGTTTCACCAAGCAATATGCCGGTTTACAGGCCCTGCAGGAAAAGTATGGCCCCCAAGGGTTCAAGGTGATCGGCTTTCCTTGCAATGATTTCGGCGGCCAAGAACCGGGCACGATCGAAGAAATCCAACAGTTTTGTAGCACTACCTATGGTGTGAATTTTGAATTATTTGCCAAGGTAGGCGCTACATCTGCCCCCTTCGACACCCTCACAAAGGCAGAACCTGCAGGGCCAATCGCCTGGAATTTCGAAAAATTCCTGGTGGGCCGTGATGGCAGCGTGGTTTCCCGCTTCAAAAGTGGGGTGGCACCTGATGCCGCCGAACTCACCGATGCGATTGAAGCTGCCCTTTAAGGCGATAGGCGCCGGCGGCGGCCCCTAGGCCAAGGCCGAGGCTGAGAATTAACAGCGCCAGGGCATCTAAATGCATGCCTTGGCGCTGCAGCAAAGCGATATCCAGCATCCAGCTGGAAAATGTGGTGAGGGAACCGCAAAAGCCAATACCTAAGGCAAGAAGCAATGGTGCTGCCGTTGCTGGCGGAGCCACCAGGTAACCAAGCAAGGCAGCGCCAATCACATTCACCACTAAATCCGCCCCGGCGCTGGCAAAGGGCAGAAAAGGAGCCAGGTGAACAGATGCCTGCCAACGCAGCAGAGCCCCAGGGATTGCGCCTACTCCCACCAGCAATAGATCAACCAATTCCAAGCGAATAGTTTTCATTGCAGCCCTCCGATCGCCAGGCCTAATTCCAAGGCGAGTAAACCGCTAACAACAGAGGCCAAAGCAAGCAAAAGTGCTTCCGCTGGGGCTTGTTTATGCAACAGCACAAGCAATTCCACCACAAAGGTGGAAAAGGTGCTGAGGCTGCCAAGGAAACCGGTGGCCAGCAACAACATCAGCTGATTTGATAAACAAAGCTGATTAAGGGCAACCAAGAGGCCTAGGCAAAATGAGGCGCCAATATTTACAGCCAATGTGGCCCAATGTTTTGCCGGAACAATTGGCTCAAAATGATTTATTAACCGGAATCGCAACCAGGCCCCTGGAACTGCCCCAAGCGAAACCAGCAGGATGCTTTTCAGCATTGCCTAACCAAGCAACCAACCCCGGAAACCGCCCAAACTCACCCGGCACCAGCGCTCCCCCTGCTGGTTGTACCAGGTGTGGAGGATTTGCAAGGGCATATCTGAATCACTAACTTTCACCAGCAAGGGAGCCTGATGGTGGGGTGAAACCTGCAACTTTTTTATGCCGATTGCATAAAGCGGTTCACCAGGGCGGCGGCGGCGCACGGCAGGATTATCGCGATCGGCACCACCGGCGGGTAGGGCAATCGGAGCCATCAGGGCCATGCCCAGTAACCAAGCCCAACGCAATGGCATTAGATATCCAGCTCCGCCAGATCTAATTCAGCGCTATGGGCTTCAATAAAGGCGCGGCGGGGGGCAACCTTATCGCCCATGAGGATTGTGAAGATCCGATCCGCCTCTGCCGCATCCTCAATTTCAACCCGTTTCATCGTGCGGGTGGTGGGATCCATGGTGGTTTCCCACAATTGCTTAGGCATCATTTCGCCTAAACCTTTGAAGCGCTGAATTGTGTAGTTTGCTTTTTCACCAAAACCATCGAGGGTTTTTTTCAAATCTTGTTCGTTGTAGCAATAGCTATGGTTTTTACCGCGCTCAACTTTATAGAGAGGCGGGCAAGCGATATATATAAAGCCACCTTCCACCAAGGCCCGTTGATAACGGAAGAAGAAAGTGAGGATCAAAGTGCGAATGTGGGCGCCATCAACATCGGCATCGGTCATGATAACGATGCGGTGATAACGCAAATTCTTTTGATCAAATTCCTCGCCTTTAATACCCAAGCCCAAGGCTGTGATCAAGGCTTGGATTTCCGTATTTTTGTAGATCTTGGCGTCGTCTGTTTTTTCAATATTTAAGATTTTGCCCCGCAGGGGAAGGATCGCCTGGTTGCGGCGATCGCGACCTTGTTTAGCAGAACCGCCAGCTGAATCACCCTCAACTATATAAATTTCAGATTCGGAAGGATCCCTGGAACTGCAATCGGCAAGTTTACCCGGCAAAGTAGAACTTTCCAACACACTTTTACGACGCACCAATTCACGGGCCCGCCTTGCTGCTTCCGCGGCATTAAAGGCTTGGATTGCTTTCTCAAGAATTAAATCGATAACCTGGGGATGAAATTCTAGGTATTCATTTAGCGATTCGCCAACAACAGTATCAACTATGCCGCGAACTTCAGTGTTACCAAGTTTTGTTTTTGTTTGGCCTTCAAACTCAGGGTCGGGCACCTTCACCGAAAGCACTGCGGTGAGGCCCTCACGAATATTTTCGCCAGCCAGGTTGCCATCGGCCTCCTTACGCTTACCCCTTTTGCGGGCAAAGGTATTGAGGGTGCGGGTGAGAACGGTTTTTAAACCCTCAATATGGGTGCCACCATCGATGGTGCGAATGTTATTTGCAAAGCCCAAAATGCTATCTGAATAGGCATCAACACACCACTGCAGGGCGGCTTCCACCTGCACGCCATCCTTTTCAGAATTCACATAGATAATTTCTGGATGCAGGGGATCTTTTCCTGCATTCATGTATGCCACATATTCACGAATACCCCCTTGATAGTGATACACCTCCTCCCGCAAAGAATCTGGCCGGTCATCGCGAAATACGATGCGCACACCACCATTTAGGTAGGCCAATTCCCGCAGGCGGGCCGAAAGGGTTTGATAATCAAAATCAATTCCAGTGGAAAAGATTTGGATATCGGGCTTAAAACAAACGGTGGTGCCGGTGCGTCCTTTTTCCCCTGGGGCTGAAAGCAGGCTGCCGATCGGTGCGCCCCTTTCAAAGCGTTGGGTGTGCACCTGATCCTGGCGATAAACCGTTACCAATACCCATTCACTTAGGGCATTCACCACCGACACCCCCACCCCGTGGAGGCCCCCCGAAACTTTGTAGCCGCCGGAGCCAAATTTGCCGCCGGCATGGAGCACGGTGAGCACTGTTTCCAGGGCGCTCTTACCGGTGCGGGGATGGATATCTGTGGGGATACCCCTGCCGTTGTCGCTAACGGTGCAGGAGCCATCGGCATTAAGGCTTACCTCGATGTCGCTGCAGTGGCCGGCTAGGGCCTCATCAACCGAGTTATCAACAACTTCATAAACAAGATGGTGCAACCCCCGGGGACCGGTGGTGCCGATATACATGCCAGGGCGTTTGCGCACCGGCTCCAAACCCTCAAGAACCTGGATCTGTTCGGCGCCGTAGGCCGATTGAACCTGAGAGGAATTACTTGCTTCGGCCATGCTGTTGTTTCCGCCGAGGAGGCCCTTTTGTAGAAGCCAACCCCGGAGGGACCCTTCCGCTGAATGCACATCCTACCACCGGCGGCCCAGGGCGCCTGCTGGGGGCCTCTCCGGTTGAATTTGTGGTGGGGTTGGAGTAATCGCTTGGCCATAGGGATCGCCGGGAACCGGGAGCAAGGGCAGCAAACGCCACTGATGGTGGTGCTATTGGGGCCCACCGCCAGCGGTAAAACCGCCCTTGGCGTTGAGTTGGCCCTCAGGCTTGGTTGCCGCGTTTTGAGCGTGGATTCACGCCAGGTGTATCAACAAATGGATGTGGGCACCGCTAAGCCCAGCCAAGCCGAACGCAAAGGGGTAGCCCACGAATTGTTGGATTTAGCCCCCCCCAACACACCGCTCAACCTGCAGCAGTTTTGTGAACTGGCCAGGCCTTTGATTGCAGCGGAACAGGCCCTTAGCCGCCCGGCCCTACTGGTGGGCGGCAGTGGCCTCTACCTCCAGGCCCTCAGCCAAGGGCTGCAACCCCCTGCCCTAGCGCCCCAACCCTGGCTGAGGCAGCAACTTGAAGGCCTGGGGCAGGCAAGCGCCCACCAGCTGCTGGGCCAGGCGGATCCCCTGGCTGCTGGGCGCATCCATCCCAGCGACAAAATTCGCACCCAAAGGGCCCTGGAGGTGCTCTATGGCACAGGTAAACCACTTAGTAGCCAACAGGGGCGTATGGCCCCTGCCTATGGGGTGTTGGAGCTGGGGCTAAATCCCCCCAACCTGCGCGAAAGGATCGAGCGGCGCAGCGCGGCGATGTATGGCGCTGGTTTAGTGGAGGAAACCGAAGCGCTGCAACAGCTCTATGGCAAGGAGTTAGCACTGCTGCAAACGATTGGCTACGGGGAGGCCATGGCCCTATTGGCGGGGGAACTGAGTCGTCCGGAGGCGATTGCCCTTACCGCTAAGCGCACCTGGCAATTTGCTAAGCGGCAACGCACCTGGTTTCGCAATCGCCATCAAGCCATCTGGCTTAATCAGGAAACGGCCCTTGAGGAAGCCTTGGCTGCCATCGCCGCAGCGGGGGCCTAGGGTGGGGGGTCACCTGTTCCACCACAGTTCTCCCTCGCCTTACTGAATGGCCCCACCCCGCCCCCGTTTTGATCGCCGCGCCCCCGTTCGGGAACTACCAAACATCAACGACAGGATCAGTTATCCCAACCTGCGGGTTGTGGATGCCGACGGCAGTCAACTTGGGGTGATCACCAGGGAAGCAGCCCTAGAGGTGGGAAAAGAAAGGGGATTAGATCTTGTTTTAGTGAGCGAAAAGGCTGATCCGCCCGTATGCCGGATCATGGATTACGGCAAATTCAAGTTTGAGCAGGAAAAGAAAGCAAAGGAAGCAAAAAAGAAATCACACCAAACGGAAGTTAAAGAAGTAAAGATGCGCTACAAGATCGATGAGCACGATTATCAAGTGCGCATCGGCCAAGCAGTGCGTTTTCTTAAATCAGGCGACAAGGTGAAATGCACCGTGATCTTCCGCGGTAGGGAGATCCAGCACACAGCCCTGGCTGAGCAGCTGCTTTATCGCATGGCTAAGGATTTAGAAGAAAGCGCAGAACTGCAGCAGGAACCCAAGCGGGAAGGCCGCAACATGATCATGTTCCTTGGTCCCCGCCGCGTTCCACTTAATAAAGACAAACCGGAACAGCTCACAAAAGCGGTGCGCACCCTGCCGATTAGTGCAGCAACAAAACCAGCGGCCGAACTAAGCCCTGAACCTGTAAGCGAGGTGGCACCCGCTTAAAAACGCAATCAAGATTGTCACCTAGCCCATGGGCCACTACCGTGGCGCAGTTGAGCTGCTGTCACACCCGAGCGTGCGTTTTCACATCCAACAGGAAAGCGATATACCGGCTTCCACGCAGCTCTACAACCAGATCTGCTTTGCGATTGCCGCCCGCCACTTCCCACCGGGGCATCGATTGCCCAGTACCCGCCAGCTGGCGATGCAAACCGGCCTGCATCGCAACACGATCAGCAAGGTGTATCGCCAGCTCGAAAATGATGGTGTGGTGGAGGCAATGGCCGGCTCCGGCATTTATGTGCGCGATCAACAAAAACCCAGGGAACAAAAAGCACCCGTTGGCCCCAAGGCGCGCATCAGGCCCGATATCGACCAGGAGGTGCGCCGCAGCATCGATGGCTTACTGAATGCCGGCTGCACGCTGCAACAGGCCCGTGAATTGCTTACCCGGGAGGTTGATTGGCGCCTGCGCTGCGGTGCCCGCGTGCTGGTGAGCACCCCTAGGGAAGATCTGGGGGCATCGATGTTGATCGCGGAAGAACTGGCGCCAAATTTGGATGTACCCGTGCAGGTGGTGCCCCTAGAGGAATTGGAAGCGGTGCTGGAAAGCTCCAATAACGGCACGGTGGTAACCAGCAGATATTTCCTGCAACCGGTGGAGGAATTAGCCAAGGCCCATGGGGTGCGCGCCGTAGCGGTAGACCTAAACGATTTCCGCCACGAACTAAACCTGCTCAAGGAATTAAAAACCGGCAGCTGCGTTGGGCTTGTGAGCATCAGCCCCGGCATCCTCAGGGCAGCGGAGGTGATCCTCCATTCCATGCGCGGCCAGGAGCTATTGGTGATGACGGCCTCGCCAGATGTGGGCAGCCGCCTGTTGGCCCTCTGCCGCGCCGCTAGCCATGTGTTGTGCGATAAACCGAGCTTGCCCCTGGTGGAGCAAACCCTGCGCCAAAACCGCTCCCAGCTGATGCGCATGCCACAGGTGCATTGCGCCGAAAGTTATCTGGGTGCCTCTACGATCGATCTACTGCGTAAGGAGATCGGCCTAACGGCAAGCCCAGCTGCCGAAGAGGTGGATTGATGGAATGTTCAAAAGCCTAAAAGCAGATATTTCAATCATCAGGGAAAGGGATCCAGCTGCCCGCAGCAGCCTCGAGATCCTTTTTTGCTATCCGGGGCTACATGCCATCTGCATGCACCGCTTCAGCCATCGCCTCTGGGGCCTGGGGCTGCCATTGCTGCCACGCTTTTTATCCCAGGTAGCTCGTTTTTTTACTGGGGTTGAAATCCACCCAGGCGCCCGCATTGGCCAGGGGGTATTTATCGACCATGGAGCTGGGGTGGTGATTGGTGAAACAGCAGTGATCGGTGATCGCTGTTTGTTGTTTCAGGGGGTAACGCTTGGGGGCACGGGTAAACAGAGCGGCAAACGCCACCCCACCCTGGAGGAAAACGTGGTGGTGGGTGCGGGCGCAAAGGTGTTGGGCGGGATCACCGTGGGGGCCAATACCCGCATCGGTGCCGGCTCAGTTCTATTGAGGGATGTGGAGCACGACTGCACAGTGGTGGGCGTGCCAGGCCGGGTGATCCATCAATCAGGGGTTCGCATCGATCCCTTGGCCCACTCCCAACTGCCAGATGCGGAAGCCCAGGTGATTCGCAACTTGATGGAGAGGATCGATGCCCTTGAAAATGCGCTGCAACAGGAAAAGCGCGGCAGCGAACCCGGCGGCACTTCCCAAAGCCTGCGCGATCGTGAAATAATCGAATTTCTTGAAGGCAGTGGGATTTAAAAAAATAATATTTAAACTAAATGGAATCCAAGCTATTGCTCAGGTGATTGAGGCTGAAACATGAACATTGAGTAGATAACATTGCGACGCATTTGAGTCATCATCTCAAGGAACATATCGTAGCCTTCATTCTTGTATTCAATTAAAGGATCTTTTTGCCCATAGCCGCGCAAACCAACGGATTCCCGCAGGGCATCCATGCTCTGTAGGTGCTCCCGCCATAGGGTATCAATTTGCTGCAAGATAAAGAAACGTTCCGCTTCTCGCATCAAACCACCACGCAATTCTTCGATTTGCACCTCTTTTAAATCATAGGCAATCCTCAGTTGCTCATGCAAAAAGGCCTTTAACTCCTCCATATTTAAACCTTGCAGTTGTTCTGGCTGCAGGTCTTGGAGAAGGTAAACAAACTCCTTCACCTTGCCTGTTAAACGGCTTAGGTCCCATTCCTCAGGGGGCAGTTCTGGGTTTACATAGGCTTCAACAATGTCGTCCATGGTGCGTTCGCCATAACCGAGCACCTGTTTTTTGAGATCTCTTCCTTCGAGTACGCGGCGCCGTTCTGCATAAACAGCACGGCGTTGATTATTCATCACTTCATCGTATTCAAAAACCTGCTTACGAATGTCGTAGTAGTAGGTTTCTACCTTTTTTTGAGCGCCTTCAAGGGATCGGGTGAGCATGCCCGATTCAATCGGCATATCTTCCTCTACCCGAAAAGCATTCATCAAACCAGCTACCCGTTCGCCACCAAATATTCTTAATAAATTATCTTCGAGGGAAAGGAAAAAGCGGGTACTGCCCGGATCCCCCTGGCGCCCGGCCCTACCCCGCAATTGGTTGTCAACCCGGCGTGATTCGTGGCGTTCGGTGCCGATCACATGCAAACCACCGGCCTCTCGCACCTGGGCCTGTTCTGCGGCAATAACAGTGTCGTAGTTGTGGCGGATGGCACTAATTACCTCACGCAACTTCAGAATTCCCTCATCATCGGAGGGTGCCTTCTCGGCGGCGCTGGTGATGCGATCCTCTAATTCCAACACTGATAAAGAACGATCACCCCAGAGCTTCACCAAGCGCTGGGCCACATCAGCCAAGGCCGCATCGGTTTCGGCTGAGAGCTCACAGGGAAATAAACGCCCGATCGCCCTTGCTTCACTGGGGGGTTTTGCGGGATTTGCACTGGATGCAGCAAAACCACTGCTGGCCTCCCGCTGCAAAGGAACAGGTGGCCGATGGCCCTCTTCGGGCCGCACAAGCCGGGGCAGCAGCAGCTCCCGCACCTTCAGGCGGGCCATGTAATCGGTATTACCGCCAAGGATGATGTCTGTGCCGCGGCCGGCCATGTTGGTGGCAATGGTTACGGCGCCAGCCCTGCCGGCTTGGGCAATGATCTCCGCCTCCCGCTCCACATTTTCTGGCTTGGCATTTAAGAGGTTGTGGGGGATGCCTTGCTCCTGCAACAAAGCAGATAACAACTCACTTTTTTCAACGCTGGTGGTGCCCACCAACACGGGCCTACCAGCCCGGTGGTATTCAGCGGTTTCCAGGGCAACTGAACGCCATTTTCCCGATTCGCTCTTAAAAACCTGATCAACTAAATCCCGTCTGGAACGGCTGCGGTTCGTGGGTACCACGGCCACTTCAAGCTTGTAGGTTTTTTCAAATTCCACCTCCTCTGTTTTTGCCGTGCCTGTCATGCCGGCTAGGCGGGGGTAGAGCAAGAAAAAGTTTTGATAGGTGATGCTGGCAAGGGTTTGGGTTTCAGGCTGGATTGGCAAAGCTTCCTTTGCCTCAACCGCCTGGTGCAGGCCATCACTCCAACGGCGACCAGGCATTACCCGACCGGTAAATTCATCTACGATTACCACTTCATCATTGCGCAAAATATAATTAACATCTTTAATAAATAGTTCTTTTGCTTTCAGGGCATTGGTAACGAAATGGGCCCAGGGATCGGAGGCACTAAATAGATCGGTAACCCCTAGTAGTTGCTCCGCCTTGGCATAGCCCTCATCGGTGAGGATTACGCTGCGTTGTTTCTCATCAACCTCGTAATCACCCTCCGGATCAATGCCATCTTTACCAATCTCAGCCGAGCGCTCTAAGTTGAGCGCCAGTTCTGCTGCCCTTTGGTATTTCTCCTGGGGCCGCTCCACCTGGCCCGAAATTATTAATGGGGTGCGGGCCTCATCAACCAGGATTGAATCAACTTCATCGATCACACAAAAATTAAATTCCCGCTGCACAACCTCACTAATATCCGTTGCCATATTGTCGCGTAAATAATCAAAACCCAATTCACTATTAGTGGCATAGGTAACATCACAGGCGTAATTTTTTCGCCGCTCCGCTGGGCTCATATCCTGCTGGATCAAGCCCACGGTGAGGCCAAGGAAACGGTGCACCTGGCCCATCCATTCCGCATCGCGGCGGGCCAGGTAGTCGTTAACGGTAACCACATGCACACCCTTGCCGCTAAGGGCGTTTAGGTAGGCGGGCAAGGTGGCAACTAAGGTTTTACCCTCGCCGGTTTTCATTTCAGCGATTTGGCCATCGTGCAGCACCATGCCGCCGATCAATTGCACATCAAAATGGCGCATCCCCAGCACCCGTTTGCCTGCTTCCCGCACCACGGCAAAGGCTTCGGGCAGAATTTCATCCAATAACAACCGCTGCTTTGCTGGGCTGGCGGCGGCCTCAAGCTGTGCCTTAAAAGCAACAGTGCGCAAGCGCAGCTGCTCATCTGAAAGGGGGGCGATGTCCTCCTCCAGAAGATTGATATCACTCACCAGGGGCTGGTAGCGCTTCAGCTTGCGGGCATTTGGATCACCCAGCAACAGCTTGAGCATTAAAGGAACCATTGATTACAACCAGCTTACCATTGCGATTAGGTTCCGAGTCCAGCTAAACCCTTTAATGCCAATGGATTTCAGCCAATGGAGCGCGGGGGTTTTTAATACACAATCAAATCACTATTAAGCGATTGTCTGCACGCCTAATCAGCCATAGCAACCTTTGCTGGCGCTTACCCCTGCGGGACCTACAACTATTGCTCCATAGCCACACCTCCTGGGGTAGAGGAAGAAGCGTTGCAGATTTGCGCTTAATGCTGAGGGAAAGTGCAGCGGTGGTTAGCCTTTGGCAAAACAAGCAACTGATCGGCTTTGGCAGAGCAAGCAGTGATCGGATATATCGTGCTGTGCTTTGGGATGTAGTGGTAACTAACGATCATCAGGGCCTGGGCCACGGCAGAACTATTGTTGAGGCTTTAATAAACCATAGGGCAGTTGTAGAAGTAGAAAGAATATATCTAATGACAACTCAGCAAAAGGGATTTTACGAACAACTAGGCTTTGTTCATCAAGTTAGTCAAGATCTAATGCTATTTAAACGAGGTTAATTTGCCCGCAACAAGATTGAGATCTTGCCATTAATTGCTAAATGTAGCCTTAGCTTTAACAAGCGGATGAAGAGATTCGAACTCTCGACCCTCTCCTTGGCAAGGAGATGCTCTACCACTGAGCTACATCCGCAGTCGGCCCTATGCCGATGCATGATTCTGCCTTGAGAACCCTCCCGCCGTCAAATGATTCCTAACCGATTTCCGCGGTAGCCGGCCTGTTCGCGCACCTTCTCGCACCAGGCCAAATTATCCAAATACCAATTCACTGTGGTTGCTAGTGATTGCTCAAAAGCATGGGCCGGCCGCCAACCCAATTCACTGCTGATCCGCGTTGGATCAATTGCATAACGGCGATCATGGCCAGGGCGATCGGCAACGGGTGTGATCAAGCCCGCATGGGGCGCCCCCTGGGGTCGCAGCTCGTCTAACAAGCTGCAAATCGTTTGCACCACCTGCTTATTGCTGCGCTCTCCGTGGCCGCCAACGCAATAACTCTCACCTAAACGACCCCTTGTGGCTGCAAGCAGCAGAGCCTCCACGTGATCTTCCACATAAAGCCAATCGCGCACATTGGCGCCATCGCCGTAGAGGGGAATCGGTTCACCAGCCACCGCCTTGAGGATCACCACCGGGATCAGTTTCTCTGGAAACTGCCAGGGTCCGTAGTTGTTGGAGCAGTTGGTGAGCACCACAGGTAACCCATAGGTGTGGTGCCATGCACTTACCAGATGGTCGCTGGCAGCTTTACTGGCTGAATAAGGGCTGCGCGGGTCGTAGGGGGTAGTTTCTGAAAAACAACCCGTGGGGCCTAGGGAGCCAAACACCTCATCGGTGCTGATGTGGTGAAAGCGGAAGTGTTCCTGCCGCTCCTTGGGCAGCTGCTCCCAGTGGGCCCGCACCGCTTGCAATAAATTGAAAGTACCGCTGATGTTGCTCTCGATAAAGGCACCTGGGCCGCTAATCGAGCGATCCACATGGCTTTCAGCCGCCAGATGAAACACGAGATCGGGATCAGCTCGCTTGATTGCGGCCATGGTGGCCTCAGGATCTACCAAATCAACCTGCAGCAACTGGTGGCGAGGATTGCTGCCGATGCTGGTTAGGTCGCTGGCATAACTGAGCTTGTCGAGATTGAAAACCATGGCGCTGCTTTCAACTAGCAGCCTGCGCACCAATGCACCTCCTATAAAACCGGCGCCGCCAGTTACTAGTACGCGGCTTAGTGGTTGAGGCAAAAGATCATGCACAGATGGAAATTTTTAAACCAAAACCATCCTAAAAGAAGCTATTAATTAGAGGTACCAATGCAACTCAGCACCTTTAGTAATCCATCCCGCCAATGCACAGGCTCCAGCCCCAGAGCCGCACGGCTGGTGCTGCAATCAAGCAGGGAATAGCAAGGACGCCTAGCGGCAGTGGGGTATTCCGCCGTAGTTATGGGCACCACCAGGGCTGGCCGCTCCAATAGGCCAGCCAGCACACCAAGCTCACCAATTGCCACTGCAAAGTCGTACCAGCTGGCTGCACCTGCGTCACTCCAGTGTTGAAAGCCAACTACTTCATTTGCCAGCACCTTCCAACAGGCTTCAGCAAGGCCGGCAGTGTGGGTGGGGCAAGCAACCTGATCTGCAACTACGCGAAGGGGCTCACCACTTTCTGCTTTAAGGCCGTGGAGCCGCAGCATCGTGAGGCAGAAATTTTTACCAATGGGCCCATACAACCAACTCGTGCGCAATACGCATGACAGCTGAGGCCCGAGCAGCTCAAGCACCGCAGCCTCTCCCCGCGCCTTGGAAATTCCATAGATCCCCAATGGCTCCACAGCCTGGTGCGGTAGATAGGGGAAACCTTGGGCTCCGTTGAACACAAAATCCGTGCTCACTTGCAACAACCGGCCGCCGCTGGCGGCCAAAGCCTCGGCAAAGGCAGCAGGGGCGCCTGCGTTTACCGCTAAGGCAAGCTCAGGCTCACTCTCAGCTTTATCTACCGCCGTGTAGGCACCAGCATTAAGTACCCAATCAGGTCGATAAAACCTCACCGCTTCGCTGCAAGCTTGGGGGCTTGCCAAATCCAATTCAGCTCGGCCACAAGCAATTAATTCAATCGGCTTAGGTTTTGCAACCATCAAGGCCTGGCCTAGTTGACCATTAGCACCAGTAAGAAGAACCCTCATTCAAAAAAGATCAGCTTCCTGTAAGGCTGCGAATAATGGCGAAGCTGCATCTTTCTCTGAAAGCTGAACTCGAGCTCCTTGTAATTTTTCTAACGGCCAATTAATCGCTAGCTTGGGATCATCCCAACGGATCGCTCTTTCAGAACTGCGATTCCAAAAATCAGTTGTTTTGTAGAGCACCTCAGCATGTTCACTTATGGTGAGGAAACCATGGGCAAAACCAGGGGGAACCCACAGTTGTTTATGGTTAGCTGCGCTTAGAATCGACCCATGCCATTGGCCAAACCCACGGGAATTTGAGCGTAGGTCGACGGCCACATCATAAATCTCTCCATCCACGCAGCGCACCAACTTGCCTTGAGCATGGGGGGGAAGCTGGTAATGCAAACCTCTCAGCACACCACGGCAGGAGCGCGAATGATTATCTTGCAGAAACTCAACAACTGATTGAGAATTCGCACTGAGGAGCTCGTTAAAACTTTGTTGATTCCAACTTTCAAAGAAAAAGCCTCGCTCATCTGTAAATACGCGAGGCGTGAGCAATAGTGCATCACCTAGATTTTCAAATTGCATCAATCTAGACCCTCCAATATCTGCAATAGGTAATTTCCATAACCACTTTTCTTAAGGGGGGCAGCCAATTCTTCTAATTGCTCAGCATCAATCCAACCCATGCGATAGGCCACCTCTTCTGGGCAGCCCACTTTTAAGCCTTGGCGATGCTCCAAAGTGCGAATATAGGCTGCTGCTTCATGCAAAGAATCAGGAGTGCCAGTATCCAGCCAAGCCATTCCCCTACTCATTAATTCCACCCGCAATAAACCATCTTCTAAATAACTGCGATTTAAATCTGTAATCTCTAATTCACCCCTTGGCGATGGTTTCACTTGTTTAGCTCTTTCAACCACTGATGAATCATAAAAATATAAACCAGTAACAGCAAAACGGCTGCGGGGTGCTTTTGGTTTTTCCTCTAACCCTTTAACCAAGCCATTGCTATCAAATTCAACAACTCCATATCGCTCTGGATCTTTAACAGGATAGGCGAATACAGTTGCCCCAGCAGCATCGCTATTGACCGCCTGTAATTGCAAGCTGAGATCGTGTCCGTGAAATAAATTATCACCCAACACTAAAGCAGCAGCGGCATCGCCAAGAAATCCTGAACCAATCAAGAATGCCTGGGCTAATCCATCTGGGCTCGGCTGTTCCGCATAATTTATCTGCATTCCCCACTTACTACCATCGTTCAATAAACGTTCAAAGGCAGAACGATCTTGAGGGGTTGTGATTATCAAAACTTCTCTTAATCCCGCCAACATTAATGTTGTTAGCGGGTAATAAATCATTGGCTTATCATACACAGGCATTAGCTGTTTACTCACAGCGGTTGTCATCGGAGCAAGGCGCGTACCACTACCCCCAGCGAGCACAATGCCCTTTCTATTTACTTTCACTTTACTGAGGTAACCCACGCAGCAAGCTGCCCATTTCTAGGGCCTGCAACGCATAGCTCCAGCCCAAATTGCTCTTAATGCCAGCCCGCTCGAGGGCCTGTTGCAAATTATCGGTGGTGAGCACCCCAAATATCACAGGCACCCCAGTATCCCTAGCCACTGCGGCCACCCCTTTACTAACTTCAGCCACCACCACATCAAAATGGGGAGTATCACCGCGGATCACAGCACCAAGGGTGATAACCACGTTGTAGCTGCCGCTGCGCGCTAAGCGTTGGGCCACCAATGGAATCTCAAAACTACCGGGCACCCAGGCCACATCAACCTGCTTACTGCTCGGTTCCACATCCAAACCGTGGCGGCCAAGGCAATCAAGGCAACCACTCAATAATTTGCCTGTTACTAAATCATTAAAGCGGCCCACTACCACTGCAATCTTTAGGTTTGCAGCATCGGTAAACCGGCCTTCAAAAACGGTCATGGCCGCTGGTTTACAAAAATTAGTTATCGAATTCTAGGCTCACACCACAAATACGCTTACGCCCCAATTCAAAAGCACTAGGGCCACCCATGCCAAGCCGCCCACCAAAATCAGGCGATTGCTGCGGCCGCTGTCGTCGTTGCTGGCATAAAGCACCGGCACAGCAACGATCAAGGCAAAGGACATAACCACCAAAGCCAAAACGGTAAGAGTGTTGAGAATTTGCATGGTGAAGCGGCAACCATGGGCCTGGCTTGCTCAATTCTCCCATGGCGCCCATGGCCCAAGCGCTCAAACCTGAATGGAACTTCACAGGTTTGATGCAACCTACGATCAGCCACAAGTGATTTTTTTCTGTGGCCAGCAGCGAACCTGCTATCCAAGGCAGCCTATTTGCCCCCGAGGAAGATCAAAACGCCCAAGGGCTAGAGCAGCTAAGCAAGGATTCAGAGCAACAAAAACCGCGCCGCCGCAGCCATCCAGGCAAAAGCCAGCCAGCTAGCACCCCCTTAGCCAGCACACCGCAAAACAACAACGAACTACCCCCTTGGCACCACCACAGCCTTGTGGAGTCAGCGGCACTACCGCCAATGCTGCGCCACTACGTGGAACTCAAGGCCGCCAATCCCGAACGGGTGCTTTTTTATCGATTAGGCGATTTTTTTGAATGCTTTTTTGAAGATGCCCTTTTAACCAGCCAGCTTTTAGAGCTCACCCTCACCGGCAAAGAAGGGGGTAAGGCCCATGGCCGCGTGCCCATGGCAGGCATTCCCCACCACG
>Ga0247831_1001184_pt1 | contig 51438 bp, 42 predicted proteins | sample LaCruzMarch2015__9_FD_192406 | JGI IMG/M metagenome (GOLD analysis project Ga0247831, IMG submission 192406) | Freshwater microbial communities from meromictic Lake La Cruz, Castile-La Mancha, Spain - LaCruzMarch2015_1m | ecosystem: Environmental > Aquatic > Freshwater > Lake | place: Spain...
GTCTCGACCGAAGCATGGGAGGCCCCAGTTTTAAGGCACTCATTAACGAGGAAGCTTTAGAGGGGTTATCAAGGAAAGGGGACGCATACAAAGCGTCATCCGCCGAAGAGAGCAGACGGAGGGGCGTATACATGTTTTCCAAACGATCGTTGGCCGTGCCCATGATGGCGGTGTTTGACAGTTGCGACACCACAGCACCAACCGGCAGGCGGGATGTATCAACGGTTGCACCGCAGGCTTTAACGCTTCTCAATAACGAATGGGTGCATGGCGAGAGTTACGCCATGGCGGCCCGAGCCATAGCCGCTGGTTCGGATCGAAAACAGCGAGTTGCAGCAGCTTGGCGAATTGTGCTGTCGCGCGAGCCAACTGAACGTGAGAGAGACGCCTCCATCGAATTCGTTTCGCGATGGCAATCGACTTCTGGCTCTGGGGCAGGTAGCTCCGATGCCGATCAGGAGTTATTGGCGATCGCGGCGCTGTGCCATACTCTTATCAACACCAACGAATTCATCTACCTGGACTGATCATGAACGAACAACTTTTTCCGTGTGGTCAAACTCGGCGTCAAGCGCTCTGGCAAATGGGAGGTGGATTTGCCGGTTTGGCGTTAACTTCCTTGCTGGAACAAGATGGCTTCTTTGCCAAGCATGCAGCCGCTGCGGAATCGACAAATCCACTATCTCCTAAGCCTACGCACTTTCCATGCAAGGCCAAGAGTTGCATCTTCCTTATGATGAACGGCGGACCAAGCCATGTGGATACTTGGGATTACAAGCCAGAGTTACAGAAACACGCTGGCAAGTCGATGCCTGCGGACAAGAAGTTCATTAACTCCGGTGGACGTGCGGTGGGCTTGCTTACCCCTGCGGTCCGACCGTTTAAGCCGGGCGGCAAATGTGGAACCATGGTTTCCGATTTCTTTCCTCGCATTCGCGAACATGCAGACAGTTTGGCAGTCATTCGATCGTGTTATACCGACACGCACGCTCATGGATCCGCTTCCGTGCAAATGAACACAGGAAAGCCGATCATCGGGCGGCCATCGTTGGGGAGTTGGGTCACATATGGTCTGGGTTCAGAAAACCAGAATTTACCTGGCTATGTCGTCATGCTCGACAAGCGGGGAGGGCCTATCGGAGGGCAGCCCAATTGGTCAAGCGGATTTGCACCCGCTTCCTACCAAGGTACACTTTTTCGCCCGCAGGGAAATCCGATCTTGGACTTAAGCTCACCAAGTTCTATTTCGCGAACACAGCAACGCGAACAACTCGATCTGCTCGCAAAGTTCAATCAGGAACATTTGGAAGCGCGTCCGGGAGGCACTGAATTGGCGTCGCGAGCAGCTAGTTACGAACTGGCGTTTCGCATGCAGGCCGAGACTCCCGACGCCGTTGATTTGAGTGGCGAGACCTCAAGCACTCTTACGGCCTACGGTTTGAATGATGCGAAAACGGCTGAGTTCGGAAGAAATTGCCTGATCGCGAGGCGACTGGTTGAGCGCGGAGTGAGATTTATTCAGTTGTATTCCGGGGGCGGGCATTTGGAAGAGACTTGGGACGCACATGAAAGCGTTGAAAAGAATCATGGAAGGCACGCCGGTGAAACGGACCAACCGATCGCGGCGCTTTTGACGGACTTGAAGCAGCGAGGTCTCCTTGATTCTACGTTGATCGTGTGGGGAGGCGAATTTGGGCGGATGCCGTTCGCGGAAGGGTTGGACAAGCCTGGTCGGAATCACAATCCCTATGGCTTTTCCATGTGGCTTGCTGGCGGAGGAGTCAAAGGGGGAGTAACTTATGGCGAGACAGACGAACTTGGCTTTGCTGCGGAAACGAACAAGGTGCATGTGCATGATTTGCACGCTACCATATTGCACTTGATGGGGTTGGACCACACGCGGTTGACTTACTTCCACCAAGGACGCGACGAACGACTGACCGATGTTTACGGCAATGTTGTCAAGGATATTTTGCTCTAACTTGAATGACGTTCACTGAGAAGCGTCGTTATTTATTTTCATTCCTGTGGAGGCGATTCCAGTGAATTCAGACTGCCGGTGGAAACATCCTTCTCTATCGCGGCGGATGGCTATCCAAGCTGGAGCGATTGGGATCCTTGGACTTGGGGGGAACCATTTGTCGGGCCTTAGACAAGCCAACGCGTCCGCACCAACGGAGAATCTAGGGTTTGGAAAAGCCAAGTCCTGCATCTTTATTTTTCTATCTGGCGGATTGGCTCAGCATGAGAGCTTCGACATGAAGCCCAATGCTCCAGAGAATATTCGGGGAGAATTCAAACCCATCGCGACACGCACACCTGGCATTCAGATTTGCGAACATTTACCGCTGCTCGCAGAGCGAAGTGAACGGTGGGCGCTGTGTCGATCGCTTACGCATAGTTCCAACGACCATTCAGCAGCACATCACATCATATTAACGGGGCAGTCTCAACTGCCGACCGGATTTAATCCAAACGGATCGAGTCGCACTGACCGACCTTCGATCGCTTCTGTGGCTGGTTACGCAACGAAGGCTCGGAACAATTTACCGACAGCAGTCGCGTTGCCGGAACGATTGGTTCATTCGACCGGCAGAATGATACCCGGCCAACACGCGGGCGAGATGGGTGCAAGGCACGATCCTTGGATGATCGAAGCCTCCCCGTTTCATAGCTCCTCCTACGGTGCGTTTCCTGAATACGGGTTCGACCACCAAGACCGCGGCCATGCAGACGACCGACTTTTTCAGGCACCGCAGATAACGCTTTCTGAGGGGTTGGGGCTGAAAGAAATGAATGGCAGGCTTCAATTGCTCGACTCACTCAATAAACAGCAGTCAAAATTAGCTCGTTATGCTGAAACCCAGACGTTTGATCGGTTTCGACAAAGCGCTGTTTCACTTCTGACCGAGAGCTCCCTTCAACGTGCGTTCGATGTAACACGAGCGGAGGATTCGACCCTGGACCGCTATGGGCGCAACTCGTTCGGTTGGTCCCTGCTGATGGCTAGAAGACTGGTGACCGCAGGAGTCAATTTAATTCAAGTGAATCTTGGCAACGATGAAACTTGGGATACCCATGGCAATGCTTTCCCGCATCTCAAGAACGCACTGCTTCCTCCGACCGACAAAGCCTTGTCAGCATTGATAGACGATTTGCAATCGACGGGCGAATTGGATGAAACGCTCATTGTCATGGCGGGCGAGTTTGGTCGCACGCCGCAAATTACATTGTTGCCAGCACATTATAAACTTCCCGGACGCGACCATTGGGGAGCTGTCCAATCGGTCTTCTTTGCTGGTGGCGGCATTCGCGGAGGAACTGTCGTTGGGAAATCGGATGCGCAAGGGGCATACCCCGCTGAACAGCCGGTGAAGCCTGAAAATTTCGCAGCCACTATCTATCATGCGCTTGGGATTCCACAAACAGCTATTTGGCACGACGCAACAAATAGGCCTCACCAAATCTATCTCGGTGAACCGATCGCCGGATTAGGCTAGCTTGTTGTACCGGCTTTAGCATGCTGAAGCCGGTCTGCCAGCTGTTTTCAAAGGTCTTTTGTACGGTGCCATTTGCAAAGAAAGGGTTGAAAAGGTAGGCAATGAGTGAGTATTCGGTAGCGAGTTGGTTACTTCAAGCGAGCGCTGTATAAGGTGCCACCGCCGGTGACATAGAGTGTTTTTCCATCGGTCCCACCGAAGGCGCAGTTGGTGACTTCGTCCGTCGGGACAGGCAAGAAGTCAAGCAACCGACCGTTCATGTCGATCACGTAGATCCCGGCACGGGTACTGGCGTCCGGTTCAAAGGGTGGATTGGATCGATTCAAACCACCTGCGACATAGAGATTTCCTTTCGAGTCTTGCTTGACGCCGTCAGGGCCGCGGCCTTGCCCCCAGTCGAAAAGGATGCGAGCTGTTTTCGCATTGACGCTTCCATCGGATTTCAAATCAAATCGCCATAATTTTTTTGCTCCGCCCAATGTGTCGTTGTTGTTGTCAGCCACAATCAAATATTTGTCGTTGTGAGTGACCAAGACGCCATTGGCTCGATCGACCTCGCGACCTAAAACGCGGTGAACGGTTCCGTCCAAATCGATACGATAGACTCCTTCGATTGTCTTGCCAGCACTGTCGAGCATTTCCATATCGGAGCGATCGCCGTAGCGTGGGTCCGAGAAATAGATACGTCCCTTGGAATCCACGGCAAGATCGTTTGGCGTATTGTATTTCTTGCCTTCGAAGGAATCGGTTAGAACCGTCAGCTTGCCGTCGCGATCGGACCGAGTGACGCGTCGAAGCTTGGGTTCACATGCGAGTAGATTACCTTTCGGGTCGAAGAGAAGACCGTTGGTTCCAGCTCCTTCGCGGTAGATCGAAGCGTTGCGATCCAGCGACCAGCGATGGATGTTGCCGTTACCGCTGGTAAGAACCCCAAGGGCCGAATCCCAGGCTGGGCCCTCGCCCCCTGCCCCTTCGCCCACTTCGACGACCAGTTTACGACCTTCTTCGAAAATGGAATCTACCGGCCGGTAAGGAATAGTGAGAATCGCGTCTGCGAATCGAGCCCCAAGTTGTAGATAGCCTTTGGAATCGTAGTGCCAAGGGTCCGAGTATCCATAGCCATCGGTATCGGTAACCAGCTTGGCAGCTTTGTCTTCATAGCAGAAACGAGCCTGTGCTTCGCGCACCAAATTGCTGTATTTCCAATTAGGACTTCCGCTGCCCATTTTGGAATCGGATATGCGACCGATAGCGATGGGGATGTCATCGGCTCGAAGTGCGGATCGAAACAAGTCCATCAAACGCTTCAGGTTCTTTTGGTAGTCGCGTGCAACCTCTTCGTTGTGGGCCGCATCACTTTCGCCTTGCATCCATAAGATTCCTGTGGGGATCAAGCGATCTTCCTTGCCATCCCCATCGATGTCTCGAACTTGGAGAGCATTGTTGAGTGTAGCTAAGAAATGGTCGTATTGATTGATGTCGCGATAGGCTCCGGTTTTGGCTTCAAAATCGGGTTCCCAGCACCCCCAATGCAGAGCGATGGTCTGATCGATTGACGAACCGTTACGAGCATACTTGACGATTGCGATTTTTCGGTCCGGCCGTTGAGCACGAAGAGTTTTGGCGAAGCTAAGCTCGACACCGAATCGGTCGCTGCGTTGGACAGCTGAACCGTCCGACGAGAAGCCCGTTCCGTGACCGGGTTGTACAGGAGTCCATTTTCCAGACCCAAGAGCGGGCTGCTGATCGGGCAACGGGGTCGATTGAAAAATCCAGGCATCTTTTACCGGTTGGCGTTCGTCATCGCTGAGCTCGGCGGACGAACCGAACCCCTCCATATTCGACTGGCCGCCCAGATAGTAGAGATCAAAATCATCAGCGCGAAGAATATGCGGGGCGCAGGCGAGAATCAGGAAGAGGACATTAAGGATAGGTTTCATGGCTTTTCGTGGGTTGGAAGTCCAGGGAGGATATCGTCGCGGCAACGCGACGCGTTTCAATTGTACTTGAAACGCTAACCAATTCATTTCAGGGAAAGCGACGGAATTTTAGGCGACTGAATTTTACGGGACACTCCACTTTAGGTCTTGAGTCTGAATTTGGCTGTTTCCCACCGGCCGTCTTGTTCGGTACCGGCTGCATTGATCGTGCCAAGCACAATCGCCCCCAGGCACCGGTCGCCTTTAGCGAGTAGGCCGTTACGAGCAATAGCGAAGTTGCGGCAGCCCCCCCTTTGAATCCAATTGCCCTATCAAACTCGTCAAAACCAAGTTGGCACGCCATGCCGTAACTGAATCCAAAGCGACTTGTTACGACCTACACCGATAATGCAAAATCGATGGGAGAAGCGATAGGGCTCAGTTGCCATGCAACCTATATTCTTGAAGCAGTATCATGGCCAGTGCCATTCGAGTGCCAATCGGGGTAGATACTGTTTTCGGTTTTTGCGAGATAATGTCTCACGAAATACTCGCTGAACATGCGGCGACAGGGATGTATCTAACAAATAGTTAACAACGGTCGCTACCGCATCAACGCGAACTTGGGCAAGGGGCCCTCGTTCGCAGGGCATTTGGATACCAATGGGGCCAAGCCCAAACTAGCTATGGCTTCTTGGTGCCCGCTTCATTCAAATGATCCAAATGTACTTTAGCGACGTCGAACATGTAGCTCGGTACGTTTTGGTCCAAGCTAAGCTGGAGATATTTTTTGGCATTGTCTAGGTCTCCGGTAGCGTCGAAGTATAGCCCGACATACAGATAACCATAAAACTTCGTTAGGCGATTTCTCTCGGTGCCCGCCGGCCCTTTTTCGGTTGCGACAATCACGTCGGCCACGCCAAGCTTCCCTTGAATCAATTGCTGCACCTGCATCAGTGGCGGTCGGTTGTCGAAGCCGGCCAGCAGCACTTCTTTTTGAGCTTCCTCGACGCCCTTCAATCGCACATTACAAAGGTAATGCCAAAACGCATTCTCCACGTCGTTCGGATTCACTTCACGGTGGACTGCAAACTGCTCCAGCCCATCTTCGAATCGGTCCGCGTAGTACAACGCGATTCCTCGTTGCCACAAGTAGGGCTTCACTTGAGGATCGAGCTCCACGGCCTTATCGAAGTCGGGGATCGAATCCTTGACTTTGCCGCTACGAAACTTGACCGACCCCCTCAGGATGTAAAGCTGAGCATTTTTCGGCATGGACAGGATGGCATTATCGAGCTCGGCAATCGCTTGTTCTGATTTTCCCTCCCGCATGGCTTGCTCGGCCCGGCGGCTCCATCCATCGGCCGTTTCCTGGGCTGACACGGGAAACACTTGACAAAGGACCAGCAGAATCGCTCCTGTCAAGCATAAACATCGATTGTGGGCCATCGTACGACTTGCCCAAATCCGTCCAAATTCTTTGCTGCACATGCTCGCGCCTACCTGTTGCGAGGAAACGATTCTTGTAAAGTGAGATCTTCCATGAGTATATGCCTAACTCCAACCCAATGCACCCACCATCATGTCTCGAAGTGTTCTGATTCGGAATGTTACTGCAATTCTACCGTCCGGACGTGCCGAAACGAACGTTCTTGTGGAAGACGGAAAGATCGTCAGCGTTGACGCTGCATCGCAAACGACCGCCAGCGAAGTGATCGACGCTGACGGCTTGGTGCTGTTTCCTGGATTGGTCGACGATCAAGTCCACTTTCGCGAGCCCGGTTTAACTCACAAGGAAGATCTGCATACAGCCAGCCAGGCGTGCGCGGCCGGCGGAGTGACGTCGTTTTTAGAGATGCCTAACACGAAGCCTTCCGCTACCACCCAAGCTTTGATCGAAGACAAGTACCGAATTGCATCCCAAAAATCGATCGTCAATTACGGTTTCTATATTGGAGCGACCGCAACCAACATTGAAGATCTCAAAACCGTAACAGGTGTACCCGGAATCAAGATCTTCATCGGTTCAAGCACGGGGGATCTTTTGGTGGATGACCAAGATGCATTGGAACGCATCTTCGCAGAAACCAAAGTCCCGATCTGTGCTCACTGCGAGGATGAATCAACCGTGATCGCCAACCAAAAGCGGCTCGGGCCTGATCTGCGAGTCGAGCACCATTCGCAGATTCGCGATGAGCGAGCAGCAGTCATTGCCACAACGCGTGCTTTGGATCTAGCTAAACGTCATCACCATCGCTTTCACGTTTTGCATGTCAGCACCGCAGCTGAGATTCCGTTGATCGCGAAGCATGAAAAATTGATCACGGCCGAACTCTGCCCTCATCATTGGTATTTCAATGTGGACGACTACGCTCGCATGGGAAGTCGCATCCAAATGAACCCTTCGATCAAAACCAAGCAAGACAATCTTCTACTTTGGGAAGCGTTGTTAGACGGGACGATTCAGGTGTTGGCCACGGACCATTCACCTCATACGCAAGAGGAAAAACAGCAACCGTATCCTAAGTCGCCAAGCGGTCTTCCTGCCGTGGAGAACCATTTTGCATTGCTGTTGGATCGCGCATCGCGAGGCGAATGCACTTGGGAGCAAATCGCTAGCTGGATGAGCGACGCGCCAGCCCGCGTTTGGGGTATCGTTGGAAAGGGACGAATTGACGTTGGCTACGACGCAGATCTCGTGCTGGTAGATCCCAACAAAGTGAAAACAGTGACCAATGAAAAACAGTTCACCAAAGTAAAGTGGTCTCCATGGGCGGGGGTAGAGCTGAAAGGATGGCCCGTCCAAACATGGGTAGGTGGACGAACCGTTTTTCGAGACGGCACCATTACCACCGAATCGGCTGGCTCAAGATTGCGTTTCGATCATGCCTTAGGAGGCTTTTGGAATACGCACGACGGCGTTGGGCCAGCTACTTAGAACTGAACTTTGCGGATATGACGGAAACGGCTTGGAACAATTCGTACCAATGCCGAAAGACTTCCAGAGTATCCACCACCATCGCGTCGTCACGATCAAATCCTATTTCGCTGATCCTTACTGTTGCTCCCAGGTAGCGAGATTCCGCGACTGGCTTTTTAGCATCCAATTTGGCAGCACCAAAGTCTTCAGGGTCGCAATCGGATTCATGGTAGAGATCCCCGTCCAGCGACTCCCCGTCCAGTGAAAGAGCATGATCCATCACCTCGTTCACGGCCCAAAGGGCGACTCGATCCAAATCGACACTATCCACAATCGATCGAATGGAACCACTTTGCACGTAAAACTTTGCCATGAGAATTGCACTTCCTTGATTTGCAAACACTTCGAACCAGTTAAGCCCAATCAAGCAGCCTCGGGATTTTTCCCTTCGGCGTGCCTTGGTAAACTACTTTTCGTCGATAGGTTGGACACGTTAGGTCCAAGTGACAAAAATATTTAGGACTTGGACATCCATTCCAAAATGGATGAGAAATTTGGGCATTCGGGTGGCCCAAATGAGTAGTGCTTGAGCTTTTCCGTGCCTAGAATACGATCCGAGCGTGGAAGGGGCCGAAGCCTTCCGATTCTTACTTGATCCGTCCGTTTGCCAAGACAAGTGCCCAACGTATGTTTGCTGTTGTTTTCTCAAGATGCTTTGACTTCCATCTCGTTCGTTCGATTTCGATAGGGGTTCTAATTTTCTTCTGCCTTTTCAAGGAGAAAGTATCGGCTGACGAGGCCGCTTATCGTAAAGCCGCCGAGGTGGAGGGGGTGACGGAATACCAGCTGAACAACGGCTGCCGGGTGGTTTTGATTCCTGATGAATCATCTTCCAGCATCACCGTCAACATGACCGTGTTGGTCGGCTCCCGTCATGAAGGATATGGCGAAGCGGGAATGGCTCACTTGCTTGAGCATATGCTATTCAAAGGTACGCCCTCCCATGGCGACATCGATAAAGAGCTCAAAGAACGAGGCGTCTTGGATCTCAATGGCACCACCGATTACGATCGAACTAACTACTACGAAACGCTTCCGGCTTCGGAAGAGAATTTAGAGTGGACGATCGGTATGGAAGCGGATCGTTTGCAAAACTGCTTTATCCGAGGCGAAGATCTTTTCTCGGAAATGACAGTGGTACGCAACGAGTTCGAGTCGGGCGAAGATTCACCCAGTTCCATCTTGATGCAGCGCATCATGGCCAACGCATACGAATGGCACAACTACGGTAAAAGCGTGATCGGTAATCGTGCGGATATCGAACGCGTCCCTGTCACGCGGCTTCGGGCCTTTTATAAAAAATACTATCGACCCGATAACGTTATATTGTTGGTCGCGGGTAAGTTCGAGCCGGAAAAAGCACTTGCAACCGCCGTCAAACACTTTGGCGAAATTCCAGTTCCCAATGTTCCTTTGGAAGCTACCTACACTCAGGAACCAGTTCAAGACGGCGAACGAATTGTGTATCTCAATCGTACCGGGGATGTAGCCATGGTCGGGGTCGCTTATCACGTACCATCGATGGCTCATGAAGACTCAGCTCCTTTGGTCATTCTTGAACACATTCTTGGAACCGAGCCAACAGGGCGACTTTATCAGGAACTAGTCAAAACCAAACAAGCATCCACCGTGATCGCCATGCATCAATCGGGGTATGACCCGGGCCTTTTCGGATGCCTTGTTTATGTCAATCGGGAATCGACGGTCGAAACCGTTCGTGAATCCATCAACAAAATGATCGAAAATGTCATCGCCAACGGAGTGACCGAAGAAGAGATCTCGCGAGCTATTCGCGACTTGAGCAACCGCAAAGAAGATGCGCAAAACAACACGGCCACGTTTGCTTATGAACTAAGCAATTGGGCAGCTTATGGCGATTGGCGATTATTCTACTTGGATCGCGACCGAATCGAGAAAGTCACTGTGGAAGATGTGAAAAAGGTCGCTTTGAGGTATTTCAAAGACAGCAATCGCACAACAGGAATCTTTGTGCCCACCGCGCAACCTAACCGATCCTCGATCCCACAAAGCCCCAACTTGGATACGTTGGTGGCGGGATACCAAGGGCGAGAATCAAAATTGTCGGGCGAAGTATTTTTGCCCACTCCCGAAAATGTAGCCGCCCGAGTGTTTCGTGGCACTCTTGCATCAGGTGTTAAGTATGCCATGCTGCCCAAACAAGTCCGAGGTGACAAGTTTGTGATGAAACTGACCCTTCGCTTTGGATCCGAAACATCCCTGTCCAATCCGAAATGGATTCAAGCGAGCAAAATGATCGGCAGTGCATGGATGCTTGGTACCAAGGATTTAACAGAGGCCCAGATCCAAGACGGATTTGAAGCTCTGCAGGCAGAATGTGCGGCGATCAGCGACGCAGGTTCCGTTACCTTCGAAGTCTCAGGTAAGAAAAAGTATTTTGAAGAAACCATGGACCTTCTCAAGAAAGTTCTGCGAGAGGCGAGTTTCCCAAGCGAAGAGTTCGAGCTCCTCAAAACAAAACGCAGTGCTGAGATTGAAGCGGCCCTGACCGACCCTTCGTACCTTGCGCAAAACGCTCTTTCCAAGAGACTGAATCCGTTCCCCGAATCGAGCGTGCACTATGTACCAACCGGCAAAGAGAGCATTGAACGGATGTCCGCCATTACCAACAAGGATGTTCGCGAGCTGTACCAGAAATTTCTTGGCGGCTCGGTGGGTGAGTTAACGATCGTCGGAGCCTTCGACAAAGATGTAGCCATCCAAAGAGCATCTTCGATGCTTGATGGATGGAAGTCCAGCGAAGCCTTCACTAGGATCGCCAAACCTTTCTATGCCATGAAGCCCGATACGATTTCCATTGAGACTCCGGATAAAGAGAATGCGACGTACCTTGCAGCCTCGAACCTACCCGTTCGATCCGATGACCCAGAATGGGAAGCCATGTTTATTGCAAACGATATCCTTGGTGGTGGATCATTATCGAGTCGCCTTGGCGAACGCGTTCGAGAACAAGAAGGTCTTTCTTATGGCGTTGGCAGCCAGTTCATCTCGAGAGCGCTCGACCGCACCGCCGTCTTCATGACCTATGCAATCACCAACCCTACGAATCGTGCTAAAGTGGTATCGACGATCGATGAGGTGTTTGCGCAAATGGCAAAAGAAGGTATCACCGACGAGGAGCTTGAGTCATCGAAGACCAGTTTCCTAAAAGGTGTCGAGGACTCGTTGAGCGATGACGCTCAGCTAATGTCGACTTTGCATCAATATCTAGAATCGGGCAGGGACGAAGCGTTCTTGGCTCGTCGGCTAGAGAAGGTCAAGAAGTTAACCAAGGCAGACATCAACGCTGTGTTAAGCAAATTGCTGGACTTGAAGGGGCGAGTGATTGTCACGGCTGGCGACTTTGCCGGTAAGGCCAAGGAATAAGTTCACCGGTCGCCATCATGGATTCTTAAGGCGGCGTGTGAGTACCCGATCCAAAGTGGACGCGAACGCGGATTTATCCTTGCTTCCATAGGGTTTAGGGCCAGACATTTCCATGCCGGCCCCTCGCGCTGCATCCAGAAGGTCACGAGCTGCGAGCCGGCTTTTTACGTTCCGATCATCAAACTCTTCCCCACGTGGCTCAATCACCAGTACTCCTTGATCTACCAGTTGAGCTGCCAAGGGAATGTCCGCGGTGATGCATATATCGCCGGGCTTAGCATGATCCACGATGTACTTGTCTGCGATATTGGCACCGTCTGGGACAGCAATGCTGGTGATGCGGCTGGTATTACCCGGAATGGAAATGGATTGATTCGCGACCAAGATGACCGGCAAATGAAGTCGTGCAGAGGCCCGAAACACGATCTCTTTCACGTCGCGTGGGGCGGCATCCGCATCAATCCATATTTGCATTCTTAGCGAATCCCGTAATACCTTCGATACCAATCGACAAAATGCTTAATTCCGTCTTCAATCGAGGTGGATGGTGAAAATCCAATCTTTTCCACCAAAGAGCTGACATCTGCATTCGTCTCCAAAACATCCCCTGGCTGAATCGGCATCATATTCAATTTGGCAGGAATGCCTAAAGTGTTCTCGAGCACGCGAATGAAATACAACAGCTCCGTCGGCTGCTGATTTCCAATATTAAAAACTTGATAGGGAGCCGAGCTGGTCGATGGATCCGGCTGCTGGCTATTCCAATCTGGATTGGGCGTCGGAATGCATTGCGTTACGCGAACTATGGATTCGGCAATGTCATCCACATAGGTAAAATCCCGCTTCATTCTGCCCGAATTGTAAACATCTATTGGGGTTCCTTCTAAAATCGATTTGGTGAACTTGAATAGCGCCATATCCGGCCTACCCCATGGACCATACACCGTAAAAAATCGGAGTCCCGTCGTAGGAAGTTGAAACAAGTGAGAATAAGAATGAGCCATGAGCTCGTTTGATTTTTTGGTGGCAGCGTACAAACTGAGCGGATGATCAGCGGGGTCGGAAACTGAAAATGGCTGCGAGCTGTTGCTGCCGTACACGCTGGAGCTGCTGGCATAAACCAAATGCTTCACTTGAGAATGGCGACACCCTTCTAAAATGGACAGCGTTCCATTCAAATTGGAATCCACATACGCTTCAGGATGTTCCAAGGAGTATCGGACTCCGGCTTGAGCGGCGAGATGAATGACTCGATCAAAGGAATGTTCCTGAAAAACGCGGCGCATCGCACTTCGATCTGTCAGATCGATTTTCAGAAACTCGAAATTCGCCTCACCTTGCAGTTGAGCTAAACGGGCCTGCTTCAAATTAACGTCGTAGTATTCGTTGAGGCTGTCCAAACCAACAACGTGGATACCTTTCTCGAGAAAGCGTCGCGCCACATGCAATCCGATGAAGCCTGCAGCACCAGTGACTAAAACCTTGCTCATTTTGTTTTTGGGATTTTGGGTAAGCTAACGCCGGAGAGAATTGGACTCGATGACTGTTCCGAGTTCGTTCCACGTTGTACACCAATAGTGCACCACCGTTCGAGACTAGGAATATTGAAAATGTTGCCGTCCAGCCCAAACTCCGTGCACCACGACAAATCGCTGTAGCCCTGCCCCCCCCAGTTCCAGAGCAGCCGGATTGCGCATTTCGCCTTGGGAATTCTCAGCTCTTTCCAAGCAGAAGCGTGCCTCAGCAAGACCTTTCGATCGACAATCACGATGTTGCTATCCATGACACTATCGAAAACGCTATCCATAGAACGGTCCTTCGAATCAAGCCCCGGGGAGCCACTGGCGATGCCAAGATGGGATTGTTCCGATGCAATCACTACGTTTCGCCATCGGATGGCTGTGGCAGCAACGAGCTGTATCGACAAGGATTTCTGAATTCGCTCCACGGCGCGAATCACAATCGCCCGGTGGACAGGCAGGAGCGAGACCAAGGTCCAAGTTTGGACAGGTTGCGGTTTTAGATTTCGGATCAGTCGAGGATCATCCATGTAAAGCTTCTGCGGCTTTAGGAGTCAAGCCAGGCCGAGGGTTCTGCATCGGTAGGCATGCGCCAGTCGCCTCGCGGAGACAACGACACGGTCCCAACCTTTGGACCATCTGGCACGCAGCTCCGTTTGAATTGTGCTGAAAAGAACCTTTGTAGGAAAGTCTTCAGCACGTTTGAGATTAGCTCCTCCGAATACGCAATACTGAATTTTGCGTTTCTTGCGAGCAGCAACATCTTTTCGGGCGCTGCGCCGCCGCGAACGAAGTGATACAGGAAGAAATCATGCAATTCGTAAGGTCCCAGTGTCGCTTCCGTACTTTGGTGCAGCGATTTGTTTGCGGTCAGCGGCAACAATTCGGGCGAAATCGGTGTGTCCACGATATCCAACAAGATACGTTGTATTTCACCTGCATACCGAGTCATCGCAACGTGCTTCACGAGGAACTTGACCAGTGTTTTTGGAACGGAACAATTCACATTGTACATCGACATGTGGTCGGCATTGTAAGTCGACCACCCCAGCGCCGACTCCGAAAGATCACCTGTGCCGATCACAAACCCGCGGCTCATTAACAAAAGAGTTCGAACGCGGGCCTGTACGTTTTCGAAAACCAAATCATGACGACGTTCATTAGGAAGTCGTTCCAGTTCCGACTGCAAGGAATCTACCGTACGTCCGTGAAGCGAAATACCGAGCGGTTGATGCTTCAAGTCACGAAAAACATTCAGACATTGCTCACGAATATCAATGGTTTCTAGCGACAAGCCTAGAAACTCCGTCAACTGCGAGGCATTGCTTTTGGTTTGTTGCGATGTCCCAAAACCGGGCATCGTAATTCCCACCAAGCGGTCTTTGCGAAGGCCGGTTGCCTCTATCATCTGAGCAGCAACGATCAGAGCCAGCGTGCTATCCAGTCCTCCCGAAACGCCTATCACCAGCGGTAGATTCGGGGGCAACATGGAAACCCGTTTCGCTAGTGCGGCGCATTGGATTTCAAAAATTTCGTTGCAGCGTTCTTCCAATTCTGACGACTCGTCAGGCACAAAGGGATGTGCATCGACATAACGCTGGAGCTTCGACGAGATTCCTTGTTCCACTTCATAGTCGAGCTCGAAGGGTATCCGACGAAAGGATCGGTGAAACTGTGGCGAGTTCAGTTGGTGCATGGTGCCAGTGATACGACGGTCGTGATCCAGGCGATCCAGATCGACGTCAGCGGTTGCAAAACTGTGGAGGCACATTGTTGCTTCCGAAGCATGAATACCCAGCCCCGTACCGATTCGCTTGGATTCCGAAAGAATGGAACCATTTTCGGAAACAAAACAATGCCCACCAAATACCAAGTCGGTGGTCGATTCCGTCGGCCCTGCGCTTGCGTAAGCGTATGCGGCGATACACTTCCCAGATTGCATGGCCACAAGCTTCTTGCGATACGATGCTTTTCCGACCGTTTCGTTGCTTGCTGACAAATTAAGAAGAACGTTCGCGCCGGCTAAGGCTTGCTGCGAGCTGGGGGGGATCGGTACCCATAAGTCCTCGCATATTTCAATCCCCACTACGGCTTGGCCACAAGTGAACAGCAGGTCCGTTCCAAAGGGCACGCTCAGGTTAGAACGGTAAAACGAATCGACTCCGACGGAAGAACTTTCTAGCGACAGCTCGACCTCGCTGGGCAAATTGGTCGAACCCGATTGGAACCATCGACCTTCATAAAACTCCTGGTACGTTGGCAAATGCTGCTTGGGAACCATCCCAAGGATCTTGCCATCGCCAAGCACGGCAGCCACATTGAATAGTTTTCCCTGCAAAGCAAAAGGCAATCCCACGACAACGAGCTGTTTGTTTTTAACAGTCTGAGCGAGTGCAATCAGCTCTGCTAAGCAAGAATCCAACAGAGTGCGTTGCGCGAACAGTTCACCACACGTGTAGCCGCTTAGACAAAGCTCGCCGAAGACCACCACGTCGGAATCCGAAAAAGCTTGCAAGGCAGATTGGATAGCCAAGCGATTGGATTTTGGGTTCGCAACGAAGGTGCTTGTGCATGCGGCCGTGACACGTAGGAAGCCGAATGGATTCATAATGAGCTTTGAAGACAGTTGTCGTGCAAGAGGTTAAACGCTTATCGGGCAGGGCTTCGGTGAAAATGGACGTGCTTCCACCGTCCTTGCTGTCGGTGCCAAACTCGCGTTTCTTCCATAGACGAAGAAACGGGTCTCCCATCATGGATACGCTGTGTCAATCTTACGTAGGCGATCAAAGCGACATCCCCCATGATTCGAATATGAGGAGCGACAATCGTGGATTGCACCGGGGTCGATGGACCATTCGATGGCAAATTGAAGTAGTAATTATGAAACTCCAAGCCGTCCACGAGATTGCCAAGGGCTTCGGGCTCAAAGCACGTGAGTGAATCGTCGCAAAGTTCGGTGTAAGTATCCCAATCGCCAGAGGTAATGGCAACCAGTAGTTTTTGAGTCAATTCCAAGACGGCATCGCGATCGGATTCTAAAGACATTCTCTCTGTTTTCTTTCTAGCAAACGATAAGCAAAAAGTTATTGAGGCAAAGCGGCAAACACATGCAATTGCAGCGACTCTTCGAGCTCGGCGGAAACAAGTTTACCAAAAACCAAGCATGTCGTTGGGGGAATCGCTGCTCCTTGACGCCAAGCACCTGGTTTCATCAGAACAGGAATTCGGGCTTTGCCGCGAGTCCACGGATTGCTCAGTTGCCAATCGCTGTCGGCTTGTGGGGCATCAACATCGCTTACATCCAGAACGGTAACAACGTAGTCGCCGACCTTGGCAGGCTCGACTCCAGGAATCTTCCCAAGGGGCCCAAGCTGCATGACCGTTTTGCAGTTTTTGTCATTTAGTATTTCACGAGAGAGCGTCTCCAGTTCTTTGCGCCAAACTTTAGCCGAAGGGCCGCTCAACGACTCGGACTGTTGAGCCAGTGACTTTGCGGTCTCATAGTACTTTGCAATCATGGGCCCTTTTTCGGACTTGGGAGCCGAATACAAATCTTGCTGCAGAGATCGCAGCGCGGCAATTTGTTTGGAAAGGGGGGGCGTGGAAGGTTTGGTAACTTGCGATTCTTCCGTACTTGGCCGGTCTAAAACATCGGGCTTTTGCAAAACGGTTCCCTCTCGCACCATCGCGGGTTCTTGAGGCTGCTGGATGGATGGGGTGGCTGCCTTGTCGATAGACGGCGTGGGTGTATTGGTAGGCAAGTTGGGTAGGTTGGTTGCGATAGCCGGTTGCGAAACCGGCTTTCGCCGAATCGGCGGTGGGCTCGCGATGCGCCCGGTCTGCAAGTGTCTTGGCACGATTGCCGGCACATACTTTGCGACAAACGGACCCGTCGACCCGAGATCCTTGCCTAGCCCGTACCACATGATTGCCGTTGCGATAGGAAATGCGGCCAGGCCTCCAAGAATCGGCGGAACCACTTTTCTGAGAATGGACACTTCTTTGCGTTTGGGTCGCAATGTAGCTTGGCTTAAAGTCGCCCAGGGAAAGGATGGTTCCGCTGTAGCTAAACCTTCCAAACCTGGTTCTGCTTCGATGTCTGATGTTTCGAGAACCTCTCCGAACTCGACTGTCTGGGAATCGGCTGGCAACTCTGCAAGATCGGCTAATTGGTGATCGTCCAGTTCGAGTTCGAGTTCCATGCCGTCGAACGGTGCGTTTTCTGATGTTGGCAAAGGTCCAGGCGATTCTGAATCCGGTAGGACTGGCTCTTCCTTGTTTTGAAGCTCGTTGAAATGAACCATTGCACCGCAATTGTGGCAATGGACAGATGGGATCAATTGAGTTTCTTCGTCGCTGAACTCGAAGCGAACGGGTTCGCTGCAATGAGGGCAGTTCAAAAAAGGTTGCATTTTGAAGTGTGATGCAAGGGTTAGAACACGCAGAGAATCGCTGCGTTAGAACATTGCTTCTGGGGAACAAGATCCAGAATAGCAGTAGAATCTTGGAATTGCTTGCCGAAATTGGTTAATTGTGCGTGTCCCGAGCGGAAGCAGGGTAAAATGGATTGGTTTTCCCAATTAAAATGATCATGGACCACCAATCGCTTGGGCCACCCAAGGGAATCCTGATGAACTCAGGACTTGGCTATTAACGGAATTTCGAACATACTCAGTTAACGTCCAGTAAGGGAAACCGGTAACTATGTGCCTGATTCCTGGAACGAGTACGACATTTGCACTCCACCTAAAGCCCCTTCCTGCCAAAATGCTACTTCAAAAAGCTAGACTCGGAATCCCAGCAATCATTGCTTTGGTCATTTTACGAGTGGTGGTGGGTTGGCACTTCTTCATGGAGGGGTCGGACAAAGTTCAAAAAGGGGGATTCTCTTCGACGGGTTTCCTGTCTGCAGCCAAAGGCCCATTGGCGTCCAAGTTCCAGTCGATGATTCCGGATTACGATGGAAGTCTGAGGCTCAACACAGGTCCGGTAAAAGAAAAAGGGCCGAAGGATACTTACGAGGGCAGCCCACTGGAAATGGAATACCGGCGGTTTGTTAGCGAGGCAACGAAGTTGTTTCAATTCAATGAAGCACAAATTTCTGCTGCGGAAGAAATCATTGTGGAAAGTCGGGCTCAACTGGCTGATTCATACAGCACTTGGAAGGCAAAGATAGAAGAGCATAAGAAAGGCAATGTGCGGATCGCCGGTCTACAAGACGATGTGATGCGAAACAATGTTGCGTCCATGCGAAAGCAAAAGGACTCTATTGAATCCGAATGGAGAGCGCTCGTTCGTCCAGCGCTTGCGGATATCGATAAGATCAACGTTCAGTTTGAAAAACAAATCAATGACCTTGCAACTGAGGTTCAAAGAGGAAAGGACGGAAGAAAGTATGCCGTCTTCAATCTGCCTAGTAGCTCACCGATCGACGTGAAATTGATTGACAAGATTATCCCGATCTTCGATATGTGTGTTGGAATACTGTTGATTATCGGATTGCTGACTCCTGTCGCAGGCTTGGCAGCAGGCATTTTCTTGGCGTCCGTTGTGTTGACTCAGTTCCCGGGCAGCTATGGCTCGCAACCTACCTACTACCAAGCCATCGAAATGATGGCATGCTTCTTCCTGGCATTTTCCGATTCGGGACGCTACGCCGGACTCGACTTCTTGCCATGGAGTTTTTGGAACCGAAACGCTCGAAGGCGACGTAGTTCAAGCCTCAAAGTTTAACGACTCTAGCCATTCATCAACCTGTTCCATTGCGGACAAAGATCTTACGATCTGCCTAACCATATTCAGGAGAATTTGAAATGAATCAACTCAGCCCGGAAGATAGAACAACCGGTCGAAATAATTTTGACGAAGCTGTCGGTTTCACTCGTCGGGAATTCATGCAAGGGATCGTCGGTGCGGGCGCCGTCTCCGGTGGCGGGCTTGGGGCCATGTATTTCGGCTACCAGAAAGTGGGCGATCCTGTTCGCGTTGGAGTGATCGGCACGGGAGACGAAGGCAACGTTTTGATCGGCGGCTGTTCCCCTGACTATGTTCAAGTCAAAGCCATTGCGGACATCCGCCCAAGCAGCATCCATCGCGCGTTCCATGGCGATTGGTCATCGCCAACCGCCGCGACGGCAAGACCAGGACTGATCAAGCAGTATAATTACTCCAGCGAAGAAGAAGCCCGTCGAAACGTGACGGTCTACGACGGTACCAATGGCGGTATTGAAGCATTGCTCAACGATGATTCCATCGAAGCGGTGATCATTGCGTTGCCTCTTCACCTGCACGCACCGATTGCGGTCCAGGCGATGATGAAGAAAAAGCATGTTCTCACCGAAAAGCTGATGGCTCACAACGTGGCTCAGTGCAAGGTGATGGCTCGTGTTGCTGACCAACAAACAGACAAAGATGGGCATCCCATTCATTGCGCTACTGGCCACCAACGACATTACAGTGTGCTGTACGATAACGCCGTGCATTTGTTGCGTTGGGGCATGATCGGTCAGTTGCACCACATTCGAGCCCAATGGCACCGTGGGAACCTACCAGGCAAGGACTCGTGGCAGCCATGGCTACCGGGCGGCGAACCTGGCCAAGAAGGGAAGCCAAGCCGAATCGCTAACGAACTGGCAGCTTTCGAAAAGGAACTTTCCGAAGCCAAAAACCCTGCTGAGATTGATTTGCTCAAGAAGAAGGTGGCGCAATGGGCCGCATGGATGTTGGACAAAGATATCGATGCCAGCAAGTTTGGCTACATCGACCGACAGATGGCGGGTCGAACTCGGACCGCCATGGAAGAACTCGTTCGCTGGCGAATTTTCGATCGGACGGGGGGCGGGTTGATGGCAGAACTGGGAAGCCATCAATTGGACGCTGCGACTATCTTTTGCAGCGCTCTTCGTGCGGATGGTAAGAAGGCACATCCTTTGACCGTACATGCTGTCGGTGGGCGTCATATTTTCCCCGCCGACCGTGACGCGGACGATCACGTGTATTGCTCCTTCGAATTCCCTGGTCCCGAGTACGACCCTCAATTCGATATTGGATACAAGATTCCAGACATGAAACGGGTAGCTGGCTACGAGCAAGACCCAAACAAGAAGATCGTGGTCACCTATTCTTCGATTAACGGCAATGGGTACGGCGGATACGGCGAAGTGGTGATGGGAACCAAGGGGACCATGATCATCGATAAAGAGCAAGAAGTGATGCTATATGCAGGCTCAGACACCGCTGCCTCCGTGGGAGTCAAAGCAAACAAGGGTGGTTACGCTTTGGATACGCAAGCAAGCGGCGGGTCCTCCGCACCGGTCGCCAAGGCCGCAGCCGCTGCCGGACCCGTAAGTCGTGGTTACACGGAAGAGATCGAGCACTGGGCGTACTGCATCCGAAACCCAGATCCTAGCAACCGGCCCAAGTGCTACCCGGAAGTTGCCATGGCGGACGCTGTCATTGCGCTAACCACAAACGTGGCTATGAAACGTGGAGCACGTGGGGAAGCAGGGTTCGTCAAGTTCGAAGAATCTTGGTTCAATATCAAATCCGATGAAACGCCAGACGGTAGCAGTGTTGTCGAAGAAACAAAGCAGCTGGAAGGCTACAAAATTCACGGCGGCAGTTTAGCGTGACTTCAGCTGCAGTAGATCAAGGCGGCACAAAGAAAACACGCGGTATCCCTGGCCGCATTTTCGTGATTTGCTTCGTGCCGATTTTGATACTACTGAGCGCTCTCACGTTTGGAATGGGATATCGTTTTCAAGTGATCATGAATCGGCTGGAGCAGGTACGTTCGCTGTGGCCAAGCGCTTCACTGGAACTGAAGGCTCGTTACGATCGATTGGCAAAATCGATGATAGAATCGAACGCTGAGCCGGCTAAATTAGCGGAACTGGAAAAGTTTCGCAGTAGCTTCGATCAAGCGAGCCAATTCGACACCCAGTCCGTCGCTGCTGCCTCGCTCGAACAAGCCATTCCCAATCTGACAAAGAATGAGCAGTGGGGCAAGGAAGACTTTCAACTTCCAGCTCTTACCAAGTTGCTTGCCTCGGATCGCGAACGAGCAAGCGTGCAAAACGACATGTTGGGCTGGCTCACCATTCGAGGATTACGTCTCAAACTGCCCCCCAATTTCGATCCCAATTCCTACCCCAAATCCCATTAACGGTGTCGGCGATGGACTGGAACTCTTACGTGGGGCATTCGCGACAACGCCAGTGGTTTCGCAATGCGATTCAAAGCAACCGACTTGCCAGCACCTTCTTGATGGTTGGCCCCGATGGGGTTGGTAAGCGCACTTTTGCACGTCTTCTCGCCAAAACCATGCTGTGCACCGGAGCCTCCCCTTCGGACTTTGCACCTTGTTGCCGATGCGAAACATGCGCTCAGATCGACGCAGGAAGTCATCCCGACCTGATTGAAATTGCTCGCCGACCAGAGAAAACTACTCTGGTTCTGGACCAATTGATCGGGGAGGGAGAAATGCGAATGCGAGCGGGACTCTGTTATGAGCTGCGAATGCGTCCTTATTCTGGACGCCGAAAGATTGCCATCATCGATGACGCAGATACGCTGAATGAGGAGGGGGCCAATTGTTTGTTGAAGACACTGGAAGAACCCCCTCCCGGTTCACTGATTTTCCTGATCAGCGCGAGCGTTCAGCGACAATTACCAACCATTCGTTCGCGATGCCAGATGGCAAGATTTCAAGCGCTGAGCACCGAGGAATTGTCGCTTTTGATTTTGCGAAATGGATTGGTAAGCGAACCCCAACAAGCAACGATCATCGCCAGCCAAGCCGCTGGATCTATAGCCCAAGTAGCCAATTGGCTTAATGAAGAATTATCAGCGTTTCGAGAGGAGTTGTTCCATCATTTGGTTCAGAAACCACTCGACTTCGCCAAACTGGCTAAAGCCGTGCAAGGCAATATGGAATCGGTGGGTACGGAATCGCAACCTCGCCGCGAGAGATTGAAAGTGATTCTCGACTTCGCTTTGTTTTTTTATCGCTCCGCATTGCGAGAAGGCATCGAAATCGAATCCAATGGAACGCCTCGCACCAAGGTTTCCGAAGGAAGATTTGGGCGTCTTTCGGCATTGGACAGCCAGTCCTTTGTCTCTGCCATCCAACGTTGCATAGAGGCTCGCGAGCATCTTGATCGAATGGTCAGCCCAGCTTCGCTGATCGAAGCGTGGGCTGCTGACCTTGCCGTTATTTCAAGAGCTTAATTATTGGTTCTTTTTCAAGATTTCACCAATAACCACTTCGGGAGAACCAGTTGCTTGAAGTCGTGTTAGCCAAAACGCCAATTCCTGCTGGCTAGGGACTCGATTGGATGTCAATTGGATCACTTGTTGGAAGTAAGCGGACTCGTTGGAAAAACGATCGCGATACTGAGGGCTGGCCAGAAGCTTGGCAGCCACATCGTTAATCGAGTTCCCCCCTTGCAAGTAAGAATTCCAAGCTAAGGTCTCCTTAGCGCTAGGAACTCGACCAAGAATCTTGATGTACAACTGATTAACGGCATTGGAATCCACTTGAGACGGATAGCCAACGCTTACAACATTGCCCTGGTTGTTGTTCGGCGAACCGGTGCTTACAAAACCACCGCCCTGAGACTGTTCCAACATTAGGTTAATAGGCTGTCCCAGAGCATTGGGATTGATGGGCATGGGTTGCGACAAGCGATAAAGCTCTTGATTTCCGGACGAAATGAATGCGATCAATTGATACTGGTCGCGAGGATCAATGTAGCGTGGGTCGAAGTTGAGTTCGAACGGAATGGGAACTCCACTATTGGCTTGTGTTACCGACTTGCCACCAAGAATCTCGTAATACGGCTTACTTGCGTTTTGCAACTGGACGGTAAGTACTGCTCCGTAGGGCAGCTGCATCCGATCGCGCGTCATGACCGAACCGGTCATGGAACTGGAAGTGCTGTTCATGGAGACAGGCAGAGCCTGGAGCCTTTGCTGTCTCGAATCAAGCACCAACAAGGAAACCTTCCCCATGCTATCTGTATTGCGGCGAAGCTCTTCGGCAAGTTCAACAATTCGATTGTCGTAGGCTCCGATTCTGCTGCCGCCGACGGCCACGATGATATCGTTGGGCTCGAGACCAGCCTGCTGACCAGCGCTGCCCGGTTCGACTTGTGTAACTCGCGCGCCAATATCTGTGTTTTGTATTAACACACCCAACTTCCAGTCCTTGCGATTAGGTACCGGCGTCGGCCCCACGCCGTAGGAGCCACCATTAGCCATTCCGGAGTTCGTCGGGTTGGCACTGAAGGAAGAAGTTTGCGGGGCCGAGGTCGACGGGCCCGAAGTCGACGGGAAGGAGGTTGAAGGGAACGAAGTGGAAGGGACTCCACCTGACGTGTTAAAGTTGTTGGGTGCCCCTACATTCACTTTGGGCTGCGCGTTGCGAGCATAGTCCAACCAGCCCTGACCGAAACAAGTCGAATCGGCCAAGGACGCAAAGATAACACCAGATAAGACCGGCAGATACAAGAGTTTAGAAAGAGTCATATGAAAGGGTTTCCTAGGTTGCTATTTGGATTGATGGGTGAGTATCCATGGGTACATCGATTGCGACTTAGAGCAATGAGTTGTCGCATCGGTGGAGTTATCGCATTTGCGGACCGCTGATTTGGTCCAGTTCTTGGCGAATGAATGCGGGGTCCAATGGGAAGAAGCCTGCGCGAACGGCCTCAAGTTGGCCATCTCGACTTAGAATGTAACGCAGCACTGCTTCTCGCAAGCCGCCGTCGCTGGCTAATTGCGATTTGTCGATAACCAGCAAAAGCGGCCGAACAAAGGGATACTGGCCCGATAGAAAAGCCTGTTCGGTAGCAGGAATGCGAGCCCCATTCAAAACCAAGGGTACGGCTTTCACGTCCGACGTTACTTCACCGAATCCACAAATTCCAACGCCTTGCAAATCGCCTCCGATCGCTTTGCATACCTCCTCGTTGGTGCGATGCGACTGCGACTCTTTCGCCATTTCGCCATTCTGCAAAATCATTTGCTTGATGAAGGTTGTCGTACCACTCGTTTCACTTCGAGAATGAATTCGAACGGGCTTAGTTGCAATCTCTCCCGCAACGCCGACATCGCCCCAGAGTGCAGCATGCTTATTGGGACCCCCAGGTGCGTGGAAAATAGATTCCAATTGCTGAGGCGTAATGCCAGCGATCGGATTGTCCTTGTGCACATACAGAGCAAGAGGATCCAGCGCGACAATAATCGCGAGGGGATCTTTGCACTTCCCCTTCTTCAGCATCGCAGTGTCTTCATCCGTCAACGGTCGACTGACCCCAGCAATCACACTGGGATTCTCCGACAAGGCCTTCAAGGCGGCTTCCGATCCGTCCACCCCACGTGTGAACGCAACTTCAGGATGAAATTTCCTAAAACGGTCGGACCATGACTTCCCTAACGCTAGCATTGTTGTCGAGCCAGTGAGAGTAGCAGTCCCCTTGATTTCTTTCTTTTTGAAGTACGGTTCAATCGACTCGATCAAATGAGTGAGGGCGGCATGTTCCATTTCACTCTGCGTCGCGGATGCAATGCTTGCTGGTGTCAGCGCACCCTGAGAAGGACCCTTAGCTGCTTCTTGATTCCCGTTGGCAGTTTCTGTTTGACTTGACGGGGGCGTCTGTGTTTGAGCTTGAAGAATTGCTGTGGAAAAGAGCAAATACGCAACGATAGCTAAACGAACAGTGTGTTGACCAAAACTCTTCAACATAAACGCCACCTCCTGGGACATTGAGCAAGAAATCGAGAGCAATCACCATTGCCCACTTCCGAACAATGTAGCCCATTTTCGGATTCCGTGGGAGACGACTCTTGTGCGACGCTGGAAATCATTGCCATTGCTAGAAGCATGCCGTTGTTGCTATGAATCCTTCGAATGTCTGATGAATTCCATTTCTCCGGAAGGTTCCATGTTCGTTTGGGTGCTCATGTTCGAAACGCGAACGGCTAAGCGGTTGCCAAGGCTATGGCTTGGGGAGCGGTTTTGCTTGGGCGTATTGCTCATGAGTGCATTCTTCCTGATATGTACTGGCTGCGCGACGCAAAAGTACGTTCAAATGCGCAGTACTCCCAACAATCCCCTGACCGAATCGTTGGAATTGCTTTCGCGTACGGGGCCCAAGGTCACGCAAAGAACGACTACGCTCCTACGTCACTATGCACTTCTTGATTTGTACAAATCAAATCCGGAGGAATGCCTTGTTCAGTTGCAAGAACTTGCGATGGACGAAAAGGGGGCTGAGAAGGTCTATGCAATTTCAGAACTTGCTTACACTATCGGAAGCAAAGCAGAGAAAGCCAACAAAGAAGGAAGTGCGCTGGACATGTATACCGTTGCCGTGAGCAACGCCTACTTGTACTTATTCTGTCCCGAGCTTGACATCTCACGAAACCCTTACGACCCCCAATTTCGTGGCGCCTGCGATCTCTACAACGCAGCCTTGGAAGCCACCTTGCGACTAGTAAGCAAGCAAGGAAACTTGAAACCCGGGAATAGTTATCGCATTTCGACCTCCAAAAAAGATTATGACGTGCAGGTGGTGTCTCGTGGCGCATGGCACGAAGCGGACTTTGAATCCTTGAAATTCTGCAGCGATTTCCAAGTCAAAGGGCTGGAATCCGCCAATCTTAGCTACGGTGTGGGAGTACCGATGATTGCAGTGCGACAACCCCATCAAGAAACGGATGAAGAAGAAAGGTACTACCCTGAAGGTCTTTCATTCCCCGTAACGGCACTTCTTCGTGTCACGTCACCCACCATTCACGTGTCGCGAGATGCCCAACATCGGCACCCGTGCGTCCTGGAACTGCATGATCCTCTCGACTCAACCGACATCGAACTCAATGCCCGGACCGTGCCACTGCAATCCGATTTGAGCACACCACTTGCCTATTTTTTGGACAACCCAAAGTTTCGCGAACAAACCAACAGCAACTTGGGTTTGTTTGATCCGAACAAATCGGAGAAGCTGCGAGGGATCTACATGCTAGAGCCTTATGATCCCAACCGAATTCCGGTTGTGATGGTACACGGCCTGTGGTCAAGCCCATTAACTTGGATGCCTATGTTCAACGACCTACGGTCCTTTCAAGAACTCCGTCGCAATTACCAATTTTGGTTCTATCAATATCCAACGGGCCAGCCATTTTGGGTCAGCGCAGCTCAAATGCGCGACGATCTCTTCGAATTGCGACGGACTCTGGATCCAGACGGATCGCACCCGTTGCTCGACAACATGGTGCTGGTTGGACACAGCATGGGCGGATTGGTCTCGCGAATGCAAACGATCGAAGGCGGCGAAGAATTTTGGCGAATTCTCAGCGATGAACCCTTCGAAAAAGTTCGCGGTGACGATCTAGAACGCCAACGTCTTGCTGAGGCTTTGTTCTTTCATCCCAACAACGCGATTAAACGTGTGGTTACCATCGGCACGCCACACCGCGGTAGTGACTATGCAAACGATTACACCCGATGGATCGGTCGCAATGTAATTACTTTGCCCAGCAGCATCACCGACATGGGAAATTCGCTGATCCGCCAAAACCCCGGGCTATTTCGCAATACAGAACTTCTGACCACCACCACAAGCATTGACTCACTTAGTCCGGGGTCTCCCATATTCCCCACCATGCTGCGAGCAAGACGTGCTCCCTGGGTGAACTATCACAACATCATCGGCATCGTGGAAAAATCAAAATGGTTCGGCAAAGACGCCACCGACAGCGATGGAATCGTGAACGTCGAAAGCGCTCACATGGACGACGTCGACAGCGAGATCCTAGTCCAAGCCCGACACCAAGATATTCATCGAACTGCAAGAGCAGTTCTTGAAGTGAGACGAATTTTGGTAGAGCATCTACGAAAATCAGCACAGCAACCTGCACTCGCAGGACTCTTGACTTTACCAAACGCATGGAAAAATCAAGCCTACACCGAGCAAATCGACCCAAGGTTCATGACTGCACCAGCACAGCCAGCGGCAGTAGCACAAACAACGAATCCCGACGCAGATGACGTGGCGACGTTAGATTACAATGCAACTCCCAATCTGTTCCCGAATGTCCGTGAAACGAATCGCCCGGCCCCGATCGTTCGCCTTGCGAAACCGTAACTCATCGTAACCTAATGCATTCTCCAGCCAAGCTCGTTCGAACCCTGCTGGTTTGCGGCGTTCGGTTTTATCAGCGCGGGATTAGTCCTTTGCTGGGCAGCAATTGCCGATTCTCCCCTACCTGCTCCCAATACATGATCGAAGCGATTGAAAAGCACGGTACAATACGAGGGGTCTGGAAAGGGTTGCTCCGTATAGGAAGATGCCACCCCTTCTCCAAAGGTGGATACGATCCGCCCTAAACTTACAATTGCGATCCAACAAAGTAGCCACAAGCAACCGCAAAGCACGTAAGGCAATCGACAGTCCACCAATCAACAGTGCAAGACTCCAGTCGAAAGAATCGAAATCAGACTTCTTGCAGCAGACTTAAACCAGCCAACACTAAATGGTCAATGAACTGACATGGCGGATCGATGTGCGGCAAAAGCAGTTTTCCATCGCCACCTGTTACAACCACTTGCAAGCGACCGACTTGGTCTCCAAAACTTGCGTGCTGCTGATCTGATCGGTACCTTCGAACCAAATGCCCGACACCTCCCACCAAGGCAGCATTGACCCCTGCCGAGATTGCTTCCGTCGTATTGGCGCCAGGCAAAACCGGTTGAATATCCACAAGATGATTTCCAAGCCAAGGTAATTGGTCTGTGCCCGCCGCTAATAGCTGAAGCGACAGCCCCAACCCTGGCATAATGGCACCACCGCGAAAAACTCCCTGGGAATCAACTAAATCCACAGTTACCGCCGTGCCAGCCTGTACCACGATAGTCGACTTGAACTGAGAAGCATTCTTTTGAAAAACTTGACGCGCAGCATAAGAGGCTACCAATCGATCGATCCCAGTTTTGCTAGGCTCATCGACTAGCATCGGCATCGGTACATCGCGGTAGCTGACAACGCGGACCAGGTGATTGCATCCTTCAGCCCCCAAAACTCCTCGAAGATGTTCCAATGCAGTTCTTTGCACGCAGGAGATAATCCACTCTTCATCCGTCGGATGCTTTGCCAACTGTTTCACAAGCCAAGCATAGGCATCCACATCCTGAATGGAACACCATCTTTGGTTCGGTTCAGATTCTTGTTCCGGGGAAGGCTTTCGTACATGCGGCGCTACTGTTGCCGACCAGGAAAGTCGAAATACAGGCTGGTTTGAAAACGTCTCTCCTTTGGCAAGTCGCGTTGCACGAAGGCCGCTATTGCCAATGTCGACCAGAATCATTGCAAGACGGGAGCTGGCTCGGCAGCACTCTGCTCAGAAAGTAGCGAAGCGATTTTAGTTACCAGTTGGTTCAAGCCTTGCCCTGTAACCGCAGAAATCAGAAACACATCTTTCCTGCCCAGGTTCTCACACATTATTTCGTGAATACCCTTTGCATCGGGCAATTCCGATTTGGTAATCGCAAGAATCTCAGGACGTTTCGCAAGCTCGTCGCTGTAATCCGCGAGTTCCTTTCGGATTGCATGGTAATTCGTAATGGGATCGGATTGGTCCATCGGCATCGGCTCAACCAAATGAACCAAAATACCTGCTCGCATGATGTGCCTTAGAAAATCATGCCCGAGCCCATGTCCTTGGGCCGCACCCTCGATCAAACCAGGAATGTCGGCCAGAACGAAATTGCGATCGATGTCCACGGACACCAAGCCTAAGTTCGGGAACTTGGTAGTGAATGGATAGTCTGCAATCTCAGGCCTTGCTCGCGACAACCGGCTGAGCAAAGTGCTTTTGCCTGCATTGGGCATTCCGATTAATCCCACGTCAGCAATCGTTTTGAGCTCCAGAATGAGCCGACGCTGCTCGCCAAGACCACCTGAAGTTGTTTCTCGCGGAGCTTGATTGGTGGACGACTTAAAGTGGTAATTTCCCCAGCCTCCACGACCGCCGCGGGCTGCGATCATTTCGTCCCCGTCGTTCACTAAATCCCGAAGGATGATTCCGGATTCTTTGTCGAGCAGTACCGTACCTGGCGGTACCTCAAGAACGTAGTCCGAACCAGATTTCCCATGGCAATTTGCACCAAGTCCGGGGGAACCCGATTCAGCCCGCCAATGCCGTTGGTGCGCAAAAGCGACAAGGGAATTCACGCCAGCTCGAGCGCGAATAATGATACTTCCGCCGCTCCCGCCGTCACCACCGCAAGGGCCACCACGGGGAACGTGCTTTTCGCGGCGGAATGCCATACACCCATTACCGCCCCGACCAGCAATGGCTTCGATTTCGACGCGGTCGACGAACATTATTCTACGTTCAAATCTGTTGAGGCGGTTTCAAATGCAACTTTAAGCAGTGGCCGCAGCGGCAACGGCAACTTCGGTTGCTGGTCGAACGTTGATGCGACGACCTTCACGGTCGAAGTAAACATTGCCTTCGATCAGCGAAAACAAAGTGTAATCCTTGCCCATTCCGACGTTGCGACCTGGGTGCCACTTCGTTCCAACCTGACGGATCAAGATATTGCCCGAGAAGACTTTTTCTCCACCGAACTTCTTTACGCCACGTCGTTGTGCGTTGGAGTCACGACCGTTTCGTGTTGACCCCTGACCTTTTTTGTGTGCCATCGAGCAAAGTACCTATCCAAATCAGTCTATCAATGTGCTGAAATTCCGCCGGTTGCGGGCCACTAGTCTAGCGGTAGATCCATTGATAATCAAGGCGTTCTTTTAGATTGAACTGCTCAAGGGCGTCCTGCATTCGAAGCTGAGCATTGAGGCTTGATATCTGCTTTTGCAATGCCAAGACTTCGGTTGCTATACTCTCTGCCTTGATCTTGGTGGTATCATCCGTGATGATATCGCTAGAGACTCGGCTCCATTCGGCTTTCCTCGAATTCAGCAACGATCTCAAGCCTTCGCGCTTCTCATTCAGCAATGCTGCCTCTGCCGGAGCGGGGCCTACATAAGCCGGCAACCCAAGCAAGATCTTGTCTTTCGCAACATCAAGCGCGTCGCCTGGACGCCAAAAATAAATTCGCAATGTCTTGCGGTCGAAGTTCTTTTTTCCCTCGGAATCGATACGAATCTTGTAAGCATTGGTCAGGCCTCGCACATCGATGGCGAAAAAATCCAACCGCGGATCAACGTCGGTCCATGTGGCTACGCCCCAAACCGAGTTGTCAGCTTCCAGATTGGCCTCTTCGATAAATAGACGCGAGATATCAATATGATCGTGCAATTTCTTGCCGACTCGTTCGCGAGCCGCAATTGCTTCGCGTGCTGCTGGCAAAATCTGTGCATCGATACTCAAGTTTCGCTCTTTGCTAACAATGGTAAACCGAGGCAGAAAGCGAACTCCTTCACGTTTCATTTCGGCGGGATCGCTGGGGATTTCCTGAGTCCCATCGGGGGTTTCCACTTTAGGATGGAGATCCGCTCCAACATACCGAACCTTGTAGACCAAATACCAAACGACTTTTCGCTCCAATTCCCCAGTGGGAGTTGGCAGATCTACCTCAATAAGCCTCGCAGGCTTGAAAGAAAATTCGAGCCCCCAAACCTCATGCCGAAAAATCACGTCCTTAGAAAGACTGACTAGTGTCTCCGAAGGAGATGCAAAAAACGGCTTGTTTTCGGGAAAATCGGGAGCCACCCAATCGAGCTCGGGGTGATTCCGAAGAAAATCAAGATCATAGGGGCCAAGCGCGGTATCTTCTGCATCCTGGTCAGGGGGAACGACCGTTAAAACCCCTTCAGCCAGCTTGCGCCCGCTATCCGCCTGAGAAAAAGCACTCCCAGAACATGCGAAAACGCCCATCGAAACGCAAAGACTATACAAAACCCATGTTTTCACGGCAAAACGTCCACTGTTTGACACTCTCACAGATGAAGAATCTCACCGACGAATGGCTGGATCCCTTCAAAAACATACCCGGAGTATAATTCGCCGCGCTAAGTAGCGCAATCGAAAACTCCGGGTTAGCAAAATTTTTGAGTAAGGTCCTGAACGTACTGGGATGGTCGTAACGAATTACGCCATAGTCCCAGTCAATGCAACCGATCGACTGCCAACCAGTTGGCAAACCACCAATAACCATCCACTGGCCGACGAACTCTCGTCGGCTAACTCGCGTCAACTACTTCTTGCGATGTCGAATCCTGGCTCGCATGCGTCTCTTCTTACGACCGATCTTCCGTCGCCCCCGTCCCGTTTTCTTTACACCCACGAACACACACTCCTAATCAGTCGCGAGCAAGTCAACTTGCTCACATTTTCAATGAATTTACGTTACAAAAACCTTGCGAACGTAGAACGCCCGCAGACGCAAGCCACGTAGAGTAACACAAACCCCCTGACTTCGGCAATAGCTTGTTAGTCTTGAGTGTGAAGTCCGCACTCGGTTTTTCCTGTTCCGCTCCACCGACCTGCCCGCTCGTCCTCGCCAAAAGTCACCGATCGAGTACAAGGCTTGCAGCCTATGCTGGTGTAACCCGCATCATGAAGTGGGTTGTAGGGAATTTTCAGCTTGATGATTCGATCCCAAACGTGCTTTTTGGTCCAATTTGCCAAAGGGCTGACTTTTACCAGATGAAATTTTTTATCCCATCCCACGATCGGTGCAGCAGACCGATCTGGACTTTGATCGCGACGAATAGCGCTCGCCCAAGCATGCATCCCTAGCGCTGCCTTCTTGAGGACCGTCAATTTCCGATCGCTACAGCATTGAGTCGGATTGAGCACGTAAAGCGGCCCGCCATGGAGTTTTTCATACTCGGAAACACTCAATTCTGGCCGCAAAAGCTCGACTTCAATTCCGTAAAGCTTCGCAACTCGATCTCGCAATGCGAGCGTTTCCTCAAACTGATAGCCAGTATCGAGATTAAACACCCAGGTTTTAGGGGAAATCCTAGAAAGCATTTCAAGGATCGTCATTCCCTCGGGCCCAAAAGCAGTGGCCATGGTGAACTTGTCCCCAAACCTCGCTACTGCCCACTCTAGAATGGCCTCTGGCTCAGCGGTTTCCAGCTTTGCACTTTGCTCCGACAAATCAGCCAAAAGCTCAGCGGTCGGCAACAGGGGTGGGGTCGCAGCTTGTGACCCTATCAACCCTAAACTCTCGTTTTCGTCGTCCGAGGCAGGGGCATGAAGAAGATGCAGACGATCTTGCAAGGTGGTTCTGCGCGAAAAAATAGGTGAATTAAGCTCTGGTCGGCGCAGCACACTCAGGTCACGACCGAGAAATCGAACTCACAAGATAATACCGACCAGTCTCCAATTAGGTCAAGCTGAAGCGAAATTCGGGCTGACGGATACGACCATTTCCGATACCTTCGTCATTACGTTCCGGTAGCGTTCAGTAAGTTCACTCCCTCACCCTTTTTCCGATTCCGGCTTTCGTTTCACCACGCAACAAGGTCTCATTCGAACCATGCCAATCTACGAATTCTACTGCAAGCCATGCCATACGGTGTTCAGCTTCTTTGCCCGCTCGATGAACCAAACCGCATCTCCTAAATGCCCTAAATGCGGACACAAAAAGCTCGACAAAAAAATTTCGCGATTCGCAATTTCCAAAGGCTTAACCGAAAGCAGCGCCTCGCCTGACCCGTTTAGCAACGTCGACGAAAGCAAAATGGAGCAGTTGATGATGGAAATGGCTCCTCACCTTGAAGAAGGTGGCGATGGCCCCGAAGACCCTCGGCAAATGGCCGGACTGATGAAACGCATGTTCGAAATGACCGGCATGGAACCCAATGGAGCAATGCTAGAAGCCATGCGACGGATGGAGGCAGGCGAAGACCCAGACAAAATCGACGAGGAAATGGGGGACGCCTTGGATGGCGACGGCGACCCGTTCGCCCCTCAAGCAACCAAAGCCAACAAACTTTCGCGATTCTTCGAACCACCCAACGTGGATCCCGAACTCTACGACCTGTAGCTTACCGCCAAGTATCAATCGTTTTGTAACAGCTCATGTTCTACAGCAACGCGATCCCGTCGGGGGTCACGCGGAACAGCCGGTCGGAGATAGGATGGTTGGTGGTTTCAAAATCGCGGGCTACCGCATTTTGAAGTATCTCCCGATTGTCGCCATACTCAAAAAGCATCAACGCATCGCGCGAAGGTATGGCCGCAACCACGCTCCGCCCCAATTTCTTGGACGCGATTTGAAAGAGCTTCGGATGCAGGAGATAACTGGAACTGGCCCCTCCGCTAGGTTGCAACACCGCGATTCCGGGCATCGCTTCATTCGGTTTCACGACATGCAATTCCGGTTCAGGGTACGCAGCCAAGTTTTCCGTCGAGACCTGCAGAAGCGTCTCCAGCGAAACACCCCATCGTTCCAAGTCCATACTATTGATGAAACGAAAAGTGTCTTTGTTATCAAGAGCGAAGCATATACGCAAATCGGCAAGCCAAGGTGCACTGATCAAGAATGGGCTACCAACCTCGGAAGAAGGACTTCGGGTCGTCTTGTGATTGACCTCCTGAATGTATTTGTCTGGCTTTAACAACGGTTGAATGCGACTTTTTGCGGCCTCCCAAGACTCTTGGCCTAGCACCTCCTCCGATTTGGACAACCCCACCGTCCCTTGGATAAAGTGATCCACAATCTCGTTCAGCATCGACGGCTCACGCTTCACCTGTGTCAATAGATTGCCGATCGACAGCTCGAACCTGTCCGTAACAATGTTCAATCCCTTGACTTCTACCTTGCTATTGGGCAATTGATCTGCCAGGGCTTTTTGAATTCGAGTGATGATTCGCGTTGCCAGCAATTCATCCTCGCGACGTACACGCAGCGAAGAAAGCATTCGCTCAAAAAACGGCAAATACGTTTCCTTTTGATCGATCGAGCAGTTGGAGGAGATACCCAAAATCAAATCTGCGCCCAGGACAAACCAACGCTGCCCCGCTTGATCCGGCTCAGGCCTATCGGCTTTAAAATTGCTGTAAATAATCGTCGGGTCGGCTCGAACATTGGTCGATTGCACTTTAGCAAACATAACAGTAGCCAACTCCTCCCATTTGCCGGACTGCTCGATAAGGGCTGTGTCTAAACTCAACGGAGTTCGAAACAGCATCAGCCCAACCTTCTTCCCGGCGCTCGTGACAAAAAACTCAACAGAACCATCGGACTCTTGCTGAATCAGCCAATGCGCAGGGTAATCGATCTCAAACAAATTGTGCGGATGCCTAAAGGTCAAATAATGAGGCGACGCATCGGTCGAATTGCGTTTATGCCGAAGATCCAACGCGGCACGAGCCTTTTTGAGCGATCCGATCTTGTCTGCTTTTTTTGCCATGTTCTATTCCGGAATGGGCCATCACTTTTCTGAGATTGTAGTTCGGCGCAGCGCCGCATAGCAAGCATGCTGCAATCACCAAACGGCACTACTTGGATCCCGTTCGCCAAAAAGATCGCTACGCCAAAAAAAGCCCCCGCTGCTAACAGGGGGGCTTTAGTTCGCTCTATGCATCAAACGTCTTTCGTTCGCTTAGTCAACCTAACTACTTCGCTGACTGGAAACGTGCATCCTTGGGGTTTCCACCCGCGTTCAAATAAGCCAATAGATCCATGATGTCCTTAGCAGAGAGAGTATTCAACAAGCCAGAAGGCATCATCGATACTTGACTTGGCTTGGTTTCCGTGATGGTGTTTCGGACAATGTTGGTAAAGTTACCTGGGTCCAGCATGTTGGTCGCCACCATCAGAACATCCCCGTTCATGTTGGCCACTCGACCTGTGATCACTTGATCATCATCGAGCAAGAACTGAGTGGCAGCATACTGATCGCTGATCTCTTTATGCGGCTCGACAATGGCGGTCAACATATCCTTGGCGTTGAAGCGTCCACTGGCGCTGGTCAAATCGGGACCTTGGATCCCACCTTGGCCTGCAAACCGATGGCACTTGTAGCACTGGGCAACCGCAAACATTTGCTTTCCGTTCTCAAAATCAAAACCCTCTGTCTTCGCGGTGACACTTTCAGCCAAATCTTCAACTTTCCATTCCTTGACGAATGGACGAGGAGTCAGATTTTCAAGCGGATCGCGAGGGGCCGGAGGTGGTCCCACCAAGTCTCCCAAGCTGGCTTTTTGCTCTTCGTTTAGATTTTTGATAGCGACCTGGCGAATGTTTTCGATAAATCCTCCAAAGGATGCACCACCGCGAGCCGTCGCAACTTGATAGAACCATTTAAAATAGGCTTTTCGTGTTTCTTCCGTCCACCCGGTTTTCGCTTCTCGCAAACAGAATGCGTAGTGGATCTGTTCATCTGCGGATCCAGTCGAGCTCAAGCGTGACACGGCCCGTTCCACGATGTTTGGAGCGTTCAAATAGATCAGAACACGAACAAGCTCGCGATCCAACAAACTGTCTTCCGAAGGACTTGGGAAGTGAGCATCCAGCTGCGAAATGACTTGTGTCCGGCTCTTGGCGTCCCCTTCCCCTAATCGCACGAAGGCCAATTGGTACGCGCGTAACAGCTCCAGTTTTTCCACGCCGGATAGCTGATTCCAATCGAGCTTGGTTAGCCGATTCAAGATTTCCGCTTGGTCCGTAGGCACCCCTTTTCTTGCCAATGCAACGGCTGTTGTAATCACCCCTTGAGGGCTAGAAACCGATGCAATCTTGGAACGCCAAGCGTCGACGTTGGCATGCTCCAGTGCAAGACGGGCTGCCGTGCGTATTCCTCGATCGCTGCTTCCGACATGCTTCAACGCAAGATTCACATCGACTTCCCCGCGATGCATTTTTTCCAAACTGCGTCGCGTAGCACGTGCTGCTGCTGCTTCGGGGGTATCTGGAAAGCTTGCCTTCGCCGTGCTTTCCGAGCCGCTGTAGCGAATTCGATACAGGGCTGACTGAACCTTTCGTCCGCCGATGGCAACGAACAACGAACCCTCTTCCGGGTGAACCACCAAATCGGTCAATGGCAGCGGTGATGCACTGATAAACGGTTCGAAAGTTGACTCGTAGGTAGAACCATCTGGTTGCAAATTGACAGCATAGATCACACCGTAGCTCCAATCGCTAATCAACAATGAGTTCTGATACTTTGCTGGGAATTTTGCACCTGTCCCAAACGTGATTCCAGTGGGCGAGCCATAGCCAATATTCGCCACAGCACCAAAACTGTCTGCAAAGTATTCGGGCCATTTACCTGTGCCATTGCGCCAGCCAAATTCCGCCCCACTAACAACATGGTTCACCCGAGTCGGTCGATACCAAGGCGTCCCCACGTCCCATTCCATGTCGGCGTCGTAGGTAAACAAATCTCCATGAGGATTAAATGCGATATCGTATTCATTTCGAAAGCCTGTAGAAACGATCTCAACATCGCTCCCATCGGGATTGAAGCTTAGGATGTATCCCCCCGGTGCAAGTCGCGTCGCCATGAACCCTCGAGCATCTGGCATTCGACCCAGCATATGATCTTCGGACCATATGCGGGGAACTCGGGAAGCATCGATCTTCTTTGGCAGATCCGACGCGTTTCCAGCGCATAAGTATAAACGTCCGTCGGGGCCAGGTATCACCGCATGAGGTCCATGTTCCCCTTCACCATCTATCTTGATGATGTGATCCATCTTCTCGAACTGATCATCCCCGTCCAGATCTTGCAGCCGATAGAGACCTGCCCCAGTCGGTCCCTTTCCATTGATGTCGACGTACAGTCCGTCTCTAGTATGCAGAAGTCCTTGAGCCATGCCAACTTCTACATTCAGGAGCTCCACCTTCGTTTCGGAAGCGTCCTTTCCGGCCGGTGCAGGCTGGACGCGATACAGCTTTCCATACTGATCGGAAACGATCAAGCGTCCCTTCAAATCGACGCACATGCAAACCCATGAACCTTGGTCTTGCATCGGAACTTCATAAACCAAGTCCACTTCGAATCCTTGCGGTACACGAAAGGATTTTGGGGAAGTCGCTCCCAATCCGCCCGCGAATACCAAGGACGAAGAAAGCATCGCTTGGAACGAAGCAGCGATCGCTACGTTTCGGAAAAGGTTGTGCCAGTGTTTGAAAGCCATGGAGAAAAAGCCTCGTCGAAAGAGTTCGATTTCGAAAAGGTCGTAATGTAACCCAAATGCTTCCTTAAAGGGAGCCTACACCACCTACTGACTAGCCCTTGATCCATGTTCCGTCGATCATGCGCCATGTCCTATCCGACGGCGGATTGTGCTGAAGCACACTAGGCAGGCGTTCCTCGCGGACGTTGTCAAAACAGGTTAGTTTTGCAAACCTGAGCATGCTTGCAGGAAATCCAACGGCCGTGAAACCTGGGTGACTGGTCGCTGGATAAGGTCCACCATGGTTCATCGCAGGACTAACGGCAACCCCAGTAGGCATTTTGTCGTTCAGCAGACGTCCAACACGCTGAGCAAGTGCATCGGCGATCGCCAAGTAGGAAACATCTTCATCGCCCTTAGTAGAACTGTAGATCGATCCGGTTAAGTTGCCTTCGAGAGAGCAAATGACACTGCGAATCTGTTCTAAATCTTTGCACAGGATCACCAGGACCGCATTTCCAAACGCTTCCGTCTGGAAAACATGAGGGTCCTTTGCAAATTGGTCACCCGATATTTGCATGACGGTGTTGGAAACAGCACATCGCACCCCTTCTAGCTTGCTGCCACCCACCAGCAATTTTGCACCGGCATCTGTTAAGACTTGAATGCTGGCCAACAACGTTCGCTCGACGCTTGGGGATAGCAGTGTGCCTGGTGTGCTCGCAGCATACTTGGCCACAACCATCTCCAGAAACTTTTGCGATTCGGCGTTGTCCACCAGCAACAGCATCCCTGGATTGGTACAAAACTGACCCGCTGCCATCAGCCCGCTGGTCACATATTCATCGACCAAAGCTTCAAGGCGTTCTTGCAAGGCGCCCGGCATAAACACGACCGGGTTCACGCTGGATAGCTCAGCATAAAAAGGTTTGCCAACCCGATCTGCAACGGCCTTGAGCTTTAAACCGGCAGATCTTGCACCTGTGTATCCAGCTGCCGCAAGTCTTGGGTCGGCGATTAGACGTTCGCCATCTTCGTGTGAAGTGCGATAAATCAGTTGAACCAGTCCGCTAGGCATGGACGTGGCAGCAAGTGACTGCGATGCCAATATACCGAATCGTTCGGATGTTTCGGGATGCGAGGAGTTTGCCTTAGCAATCACGGGATTTCCCGCAGCGATGGCCGAAGCAAAGTCACCACCCGCGATGCTGTTGAAAGCAAAGGGGAAATTGTTTGGACCAAAGACACATACTGGACCAATGGCTTGGTAGCACGAACGAAGCTTGGCTTTGGAATCAATGGTTGCCATTCGCCACGATTGATCGCGAGCCGACGCGGCTGCTTGACGCAGCTGACTTAAAGTCCGAGGCAATTCCACATCCGAAAGCCGTGGCGACTTTGGTAGCCCGGATTCGGTATGGGCTAGCTCGACCAACGTATCCTTGTCCGCTTCAATTGCGTTTGCATAATGCTCCAAAAAGTCAGCGAATCTTTCCGGTAGTAGAGATCGGCACTCCAAAAAAGCAACCTCGGCCGCTGACAGAATGGATTCGCAATCAACCCATTCACTTATCGGGAATTTCGCCGCGTTTGCAACTCCCAGGTTCGGGTTGGTAGATTGGAACGTCGAACTAAAATGGCCGCTGGTCCACTGTCCGTTGATTAGTACTTTTTTGACGTCGTTGCTCATAATACTTTGCCCATTCTTGGAGATTGTTCTACTTAGACCAGGATTCTAAGGGGCGAATTCGCTACGACAATCCCTGAACGTTCGATTTAATCAGACTGACACGGCAGACTAGCCGTTTATAATGTGTCACGATGAGCGTCCAATTTTTTGATCGTTACCCCGTTGAGTGTTTGGTTGCAAGATGATGCAGGCCGTTTTTTTCGCAAGGTTTTCACTTTCAGCAATCGTTGTTGGTTCGCTCTTATTCATAAGAGTTATGCCGTCCGCATGCGGCGATGACCCATTCGAGGAACTGTCGCAATCCTATTCACTTCGCACCAACGGGAAGGTCTATCGAGATTCCTTTCGGCCAAAATGGCTTCCTGAAGGTTCGCGATTTTGGTACCAAATCAAAACCGGAGAACAATCGAAAGAGTTCGTCTTGGTCGACCCAGAAAAAGGTTCTGTCTTACGAAGCGATACGGCCAAGGGGCTAGGCATCGAGACCTCCGAGCGTCTTCAAACCTCGCTCGCGACGCCCCTTGCCCGTAGACGCTCGCGCACGACTGGCGAGACAACTCAGTTTTCGATTAGCAATCAGTGGAATGAAGCAGTTGACGTTTTTTGGTTAGATCCGGACGGAACCAAAAGACAATATGGTACCTTGGGGCCTGGGCAGCAGCGCGAGTTCTCCACCTACCAAGGGCACGTCTGGCTTCTCAGCGACTTGAAGGGGGAGATGCTTGGAAGGTTCGAAGCCGATTCCAACGCCCTGGATGTCATTGTCGATGGTCGACCGAACCAAGCCCAAGGTCTTCCTTCGCCTCCTGGACAGCCCAACAATGAGAAACCCGTTTTGAAGCTAGAGAACCCGTCCCCCAACGGCAAATGGGGAATACGCTTTCGCAAGAACAATGTCCAACTACTTGCCCCCGATGCGACTCAATCCAACTTGGAGACCACTTCACTCACGGAGACAGGCAACAGCGAGATGTTTTTCCGAGGCCCCGTGATTTGGTCAACGGATTCTAATTTCTGCATCGTTTCTTATGTCAAAGACGCTAAACGACGTGAAGTTGTCGCGGTCGATTCCGCTCCTCGCGATCAACTGCAGCCCAAGCTACTTCGGTACGATTACTTTAAGCCTGGCGATGAGCTGCCCAAGGTACAACCCGTTCTGATCGATGTTGCTGGCAAGACGGCAGCCATCGTAGACGATCCTTTATTCGTCAATCACTATACGGAAGATGGCACGTTCCACGGCCACTGGTCTCCAAGCAGCGAGGAATTCTATTTTGATTTCAATCAGCGAGGGCATCAGTTATACAGAATCTTGGCCCTCCATTCCAAAACCAAAATCGTTCGAACGGTCGTTGAAGAGCAAAGCAACACGGCCATCGAATACCACGAAAAAACTTGGAGGGAATGGATTGAAGCGACCGGCGAACTGATATGGATGAGCGAACGAGATGGTTGGGCACATCTTTGGTTGGTGGACGTGCCGTCCGGGAAGATAAAAAATCAAATCACCCAAGGGGAGTGGATCGTTCGAGAAGTGCTTCACGTCGACCACGCATCGCGCCAAGTGTGGTTTTTGGCCGGAGGAAATCGCCCAGGTATTGACCCCTACTATCGACAACTTTGCCGAGTCAATCTCGACGGCAGTGATTTTGTTTGCTTGACCGAAGGAGATGGGGATCACAAAGTCGAGTTCTCGCCTGATCGAACTTTCTTCATCGATCGCTGGTCCCGAGTCGACCAACCTACAATTACCGAACTGCGTCGATGCCAAGACGGCAGCTTGGTCTGTGAACTCGAACGAGGCGAAATCAACGAACTGATCGAATTGGGCTGGACCATTCCAGAACAATTTGTCGCAAAAGGTCGGGATGGACAAACGGACATTTACGGGATCATTATTAAACCATCCCATTTTGATCCGAATAAAAAATACCCGATCGTCGAGGAAGTGTATGCCGGTCCGCATGGCTCGTTCACTCCGAAACGATTCGACAAATTGATTCGCCAGCATACGCTCGCGGAGCTAGGGTTTATCGTTGTCCAATCCGATGGGATGGGCACGGATGATCGCGGCAAGGCCTTTCATGATGTCTCCTGGAAGAACTTGGAAGATGCAGGATTCCAAGACCGGATCGCTTGGATCAAAGCCGCCGCAAAAGAACGGCCATGGATGGACCTGAGCCGCGTTGGTATTCATGGTGGATCGGCGGGTGGCCAGAACGCCATGCGGGCTCTGATCGATCACCATGATTTTTATCATGTCGCCGTTGCAGATTGCGGCTGCCACGATAACAGAATGGACAAAATTTGGTGGAATGAACAATGGCTTGGCTGGCCGCTGGACGAGTCCTACGTTCGAAGCTCCAACGTCCAGCACGCTTCAAGGATGAAGGGCAAATTGCTTCTGATCGTTGGCGAATTAGATACCAACGTAGACCCCGCTTCAACCATGCAGGTCGTGAGTGCACTTCAAAAGGCAAACAAGTATTTCGAGTATATGCCGATCGCCGGGGCGGGGCACGGGGCGGCCGAAACTCCCTATGGCAACCTTCGTCGGATGGAGTTTCTGAAACGACATCTTCTTCCAGAACCAAAAAAGTCGGAATAAGCTACGCCCCGAAGGCCTCAACGGTTCTTGCCGGACGTAGGCCCGTTTCAGACGGATTGGATTCGGACTGCCTCGAAGTATCGATTCGCTCCGTCTTGGCGATCAACTCATCGCGGCAAACCTGACTCATGCCAAGCGCCATCATCAAAATCGTATTCTCAATCGAAGAAAACGTAACCTCGTGAAACGCCATTTGAATGGCATGAACAACAATAATGCAAAATGTAAACACTGAGATACTGCGCGACATGGGAGAGGACATGGGATGTATCCAAACGACCCAGCTATTTCGAATTAAACTGACCGCTGCAATCATGTACAACGTGGCACCAATCAAACCCAAGTCGACTAACAAACTCAAGTACGAATTGTGGTGAACATAGCCTCGTATGGATTCAAGCCGAATGTTGGTAGTCCGGTCGTCTAAATACAACTTGCTGTTGACTTGAAACTGATTGAAACCGAAGCCGGTGATGGGCGAGTCCTGGAACATCTTCCAGGAAACATAGGCGAAGGCTCCTCGCATACGAGTGCTTTCCAGAGTTTCGGCCTCCGAGTATTCGCGTTTGAACGCGACCAGACTTGGACCAATCAAGAGACCGCCAACAATACCAAAAACCAGCAGCGAGCCAAGCACCACCGTGCGCACTTTTCCTTGCAACATGGTGGCCAAAAGAATCACAATGATGGCCACCGCACCCATCCAAATGCTTCGGGTATAGGTTGTGAAAATTGCAGCAAGGTATAGCGGGGTCAGTGTAAACGCCAACAACCAGGCCCATCGTTGATGCGAGCAGAGCCAAACAGGAAAAACCCAAAGTGCAATCAAACAAAGATTTAAACACATGCCAAGCTGGATAGATTGCAACATGGGACCGCGCGCTCTGCCAAAGTGAATCCCTAGTTTGGGATCACTGATAAAACTTGGAAACACGAATGACCATTGCTTGGTGATCTCAAAAATAGCTGTGATGCTCAAGTAGATTCCGAACAACAGTACAACGGTGATTGCTGGCCATACGTTACGATTTTGCAAGTTCGTATGTCGAATCAGGTAGAACAAGAATGCTGGAATCAAGTAGCCATTGATTAAGTGAGCGAGAGTCGGGGGTTGCCCTGGAATCTCACGACCAATCGGGGTCATCAACGCGCTTAGAATCAACCAGGCAAGGAACAAGAATAGCCAGACATCGCTGGCCGTCAGACGCCGTAACCGACTTCGGCGGTTCCAAAGATCGTATGCAAATTGCGCCAGCAAGGCAATCAACCAAACACGGTCGACCGTAGCAGATATCCCCCCCAACTTGACCGAAACATAAAGAGGCGGAAAGACGCTCGTAGCGACCAAGAAAATGGCCGTCCCCGTAAGCACATCATGGTATCGGATCACGGCTACGAACCAAACCGTAGCTGCTAGTCCCATTAGCAATACCACCAGCTCCACGGCAACCCTCTTTTCAATTTTCTACAGTTGGCGCTCTCGTTCAGCTCAGTAAACACTCGATTTGTGTCATCGGCAAGCCAGGTTACAAATCATCGCGATAGATCCTATGGCAAGAAGAGCGAAGCTGCTCCCGCCAGCACAATCGGAATAATCGATTTCTTTTTAATTGAGCCTTTGTAATCTCAAATGCAAACAGAATTCGAAAACACATTCACCTCGAAACCTGAGCCAAGTTTCAACCAGATAGCTAGACCCAGACTTGCATTTTTTCCGAAGATACTGATGTTTGCATCGCGTCGAGAGCTTTTATTAACCCTTTATCGGTGGATGACCCGAGCTCGAAGAGCTCAGCTAACAAGGTCATTCGAAAGCGATTGCGCCTTTCCTGCGTGCATTCTTTTCTATCACCGCGTTTCCAACCAAACGATCAATGATTGGTCCATTCGGGCTAAAAACTTCGAACGCCAGATGTACTGGATCAAGCAAAATGCCACTCCATCCTCGCTCGATGAAATCCGACTTTCGCAGCTGAAGGGAAGCCGAAGTAAGGCCATGGTGGGCGTGACATTCGACGACGGCTATGGAGAAAACTGCGAGTTTGCGATCCCAATTTTAGTCGAACACAAGATCCCGGTCACCTATTTTGTAAGTACTCATTATGTGGAAACCGGCGAGCCCTTTCCTCACGACATCGCGAACGGAAAAGTCCTTCGTCCAAACACCATTGCTGAAGTAAAACGTATGGCAGCGGACGGGGTTGAAATCGGAGCACACTCCCATACGCATCTTGATTTTGGGAAACCACTTGGTAAGAAGCAACTGAAGATCGAAATCAATGATGTTCGCAAGAAGCTACAAGACTGGACGGGACAATCGATCGATTACTTCGCGTTTCCCTATGGGCTCAAAGCAAACATCACCCAGGGGGCCATCGACGCGGTCTTCGAAGCTGGACACAAGAGCTTTGTTTGTGCGGCCGGCGGTTTCAATTTACCTGGCGGAAAGGCAAATCATCTAGTGCGCTGCCATGGAGAACCTGGTTTTGCCGCCTTCATGAACTGGCTTACCTTCGATCCTCGTAAAGTGTTTGGTAACAGTCCAATCAACTTTCAAAATCATGAACCTCAAATGCCTACACTCCCCCAAAGAACTTTAGTCGTACCGGAAAGCAGCCATGCCGTCCTCAACTAGATTCTCAAAAGCGACAGGTACATGAACACCGCCACCGTAGATACAGATGTTTCGTTGATCGCGACAGTTGCAAGTCAAAGAGCCCGTGATTTCAAGCCTTCCGTCAAAACGGACTCAGTTCCCTCGCGTCCATTGAAAACGCTGTTTGTTATTAGCAGCTTAGAAGTGGGCGGAGCGGAAACGCTGTTGGTTAACAGTTTTCGAAACTTTAGAAAGACCCATGTCATTCCGTCGGTTGCGTGTCTCAAGAATAAAGGTCTGCTCGGCGAGGCGATTGAAAGTGAATTCGAAGTTACTGAGAATTGGCTAACGAATCGATTCGATCTTCGAGTGTTGCCGAAGCTTGCACACTACATTCGACGCCAAAAATTTGATTCCGTCATTACGGTAGGCGCTGGCGATAAAATGTTTTGGGGACGACTTTGCGCTCGACTTGCGTCCGCGCCTGTGATCTGTAGTGCCGTACATTCAACAGGTTGGCCCGATGTCATCGGCAAGCTAAATCGGTCATTAACCCCAATCACCGATGCATATATCGGCGTTGCGCAATCCCATGGTAAGTTCTTGACGGACTACGAGCGCTTCCCCGCTGAGAAAGTAGTCGTGATCCCCAATGGCGTGGATACCGATCGATTCTGTCCAAACGCACAATCAAAACGAGAGGTTCGGGAGGAGCTCGGATTGAGTCTACGAGCGCCATTGGTTGGAATTGTGGCATCGCTTCGTCATGAAAAAAATCACGCGTTGTTCGTTCAAGCCGCACGCCAAGTCGTGGATGCCATTCCTGAGGCACAATTTGTTATCATTGGTGAGGGGCCTGAACGTCAAAACATTCTGTCGATCATCGAATCGCTTAACCTTACCCAACATGTTCGCCTGCTAGGAAATCGATTCGATACTCAGCGTCTTCTCGCTGCACTCAACGTTTTTGTTTTAACAAGCCACACGGAGGCAAGCCCCGTTTCTATTCTCGAGGCTCTTTCTTGCGGCGTACCCGTGGTAAGCACTCGAGTCGGCTCCGTAGCCGAAACCGTTTACGATCAGTGGAATGGATTCACCGTGGAACCCGGCAACGGAAATGAAGTTTCCAATCGCATCATCCACTTGCTTAGCAACCCAATCACCGCAGAGAAAATGGGACTGAATGGCCGTGAGCATGTCCAAGAAAAGGGCTCGTTGAACAATATGGTTCGACTGTACGAGCAACTCATCCATTCGATCTACGCACGCAAAACGCAAAAATCAATCTAAGCCGCGACGGAAACGGCTGGGCGATTGAGCTTGAACGAATAGATGCACTTCTGTTTCATCCAATGGGTCAAGTAAGCAAAAAAGCGTTCGCGTTGGATATCGTCGTGCAGATCATGTCGACAACCAACCCACCCCTTAAAAAGAGCATGTCCGTTGGAATTCTGAGCAAAGGTTTGCGATGCGTCTGGACTGGTCAAGGTGTCGTCCATACCATGCGTAACCAATGTGACTTTCTGGAGACAATGCGAATTCTCTAGCGCCCACTCGCCGGAATCAATCAGGTTCGCAGCGAGACGAAGCGACATGTTCCGATGCACCAATCGATCCATAAGATAGGCATCCTGCGCCCTTCGATCGCCGCTCAACTTCGAAACCTCAACGGCAGCCTTGATACGCCAATTGGGTAACTTTTTTGCAAGCCAGCGCCCCGCATCCATGACTCGCTGTTTCGGCATCTGCCCCGCCCGCAACATCGGCGAACCTGCGATGATGCCTTGCAGTTGCGCCGTCACATCCGGACGCCGCAAGGCTAAGTTCAAAACTAAGTTGCCTCCCATGCTCTGTCCAAAAACAAACTGAGGCAAACGGGGAAGCATTTCTTTTGAATGCACGATTGCTTGTTCCACTTCGTCAAGAAGCTGGTCATAGGATTCGATACACCCCTGCTTGCCAGGGCTGCGACCATGCCCCACCAAGTCGGTCACATGAACCGCAACTCCTAACCCTGCCAACGAAGTCCCCATGCCTGCAAACCGTCCGCCATGGTCACCAAAACCATGAACCACCGTCAATACAGCCCAAGGTGATTCCGTCTCGGGCATCCAGCGATGCTGAAATCGAACTCCCCGTTCGAACTCAACTTTGCCGCTGTAGCTGTCCACGGGGGAAGGATATGCTTGCACTCGAAAGGAACTCCCAGATTCGCATGGATAAGTAATGCATTGCAGGATTCTTCGCTAAAGGCGGAAAAGTCCAGCAACCTCTCCTTTGACATCGGAATCACAGGAGCAAAATATTAGACGTTTAGGATATTCATCCCTGATTTCAAAATGCTATCAAAAGCCAGACACGGTCTACGGATCTCAATGTGGGGAGGAACGAGAATATGTAACGCATGTACCGAATTAGATCGGAGACTGCAATCCAACCTGCCGATAGTCCGAAAGCCGACCCCTACACAGCACCCGAACCAAGAATGCATTGCTAGCCATGCAGATGAATCTCTCTGACTCCATTCGCTCTTCCTTGCGAAATCTGGTTTCTTCCCAGATTCAGATGGATCCAGACAGCTTGATTCAAGAGACAACTTTGATCCGCAACGGTTCTTACTGCGGACGTCGATTTTCGCTGATGGGCTACAGTTTGGTTTGGTTTCAAGAAGAGGGGCAAATCAAGCTATATACCCCTTCGAATGAGCTGATCGAATCTTGCAAGGTTCACGAGTTTGCACACATGGGCGACTTCTCGCAGCAATGGAACCGCGCAGCTTAGCGATGTTTAGCGCACCAAACCTGTTGCGACGTGTCGGGGCGAGCCCGACCGTCGCGTTGGCGTGCGCTCAGCGTTTGCGTGAGCCACCGACTTGCTGTGCCCGTACTCTTTTGCGATCTAGACAAAACACCCTTTCAAAAAGGACAAATTCCTTTTTAGAGCTATCTACAGCTTTTGGCGTCCACTCAAGGCGTCCGCCAAGATTTCTTTGTTCGTAAACTCCAAAACGCTGCCGCTGGTTACGCCACGGGCAAGCCGAGTTAACGTCACTGGGAAATCGGCGAGCTGGTTGGAAATGAAAAGAGCGGTTCCGTCCCCCTCGACGTTCGGATTGGTCGCCATGATCACTTCGGAAAAGTTACCGATTCGAATACGATCTACAAGCGCTTCAATGGTCAGTTGATCCGGTCCAATTCCTTCCAAGGGGGCGATGCGTCCCAACAAAACGTGATACTGTCCGCTATAGACCCCTGACTGTTCGAGCGCGATCAAATCCCTCGGCTGCTCAACAATGCACAGCAAAGAAGTGTCTCGGCGGCTGTCCATGCAAATCCCACACAACTCCCCCTCGGCCAGGTTGTAGCATGTGTCGCAGTACCGGACGTTCTCTCGGACGCTTCGAATGGCATCCGACAGCGCAAACGCTTCCGACTTGTGAACTCGCAGCAAATGGTACGTTAGCCGTTCAGCAGTCTTCCGGCCAATACCGGGCAATTTCCCAAGCTGGTCGATCAATTCGGTAACGGATTGTGATATCTCTGACATGTCTGGGCAAACTTCTCCTTGGTAACCTTTGAAGCTCAGGATAACATATCACATGCGATTTCGACCGCTAAGGTAACTTTCTCGTGTTCAGGGCTTTTAACTTCCGCTATGTCCGTCCTTTTGCAGATCCGCAATGCTTCTAAACGTTACGGCGATCAAGTTTTGCTTGAAGATGCCGAATGCACCATCACCAGCGACACCAAAGTAGGTTTTGTCGGCAGAAATGGTGCGGGCAAATCGACCCTGCTGCGCTGCATCTTAGGCGACGAGGAGCTGGATACCGGCTCCATCATTCGGCACCCTAAACTCAAAATCGGCTACCTTCGCCAGCACGATCCGTTTCTCCCCGGGGAAACTTCGCTGGAGTTTCTGATGCGCGACAGCGAACAGCCGGATTGGAAATGCGGCGAAGTCGCGGGACAATTCGAGCTAAAAGGGAAGTACTTAGACGGCCCCGTGGGCGAACTCTCCGGAGGCTGGCAAACGCGGGTGAAGCTGGCTGCTCTGCTGCTTCATGAGCCGAACTTGTTGCTGCTGGACGAGCCCACCAACTTTTTGGACCTTCGAACCCAAATCCTGCTCGAACACTTTCTGAAAGACTTTCGCGAAGCCTGCTTGATCGTGTCCCACGATCGAGCATTCTTAGGAGCGACCTGCGATTCGACGCTTGATCTGTCTGTCGGCAAGCTGACCATGTATCCGGGCAAAATTGACGATTTCTTGGTGTACCAAAAAGAGCTCGCCGAACATGACCAACGCGTGAATGCGGCAACCGAAGCCAAACGAAAACAGCTTCAAGAATTTGTTGACAAGAACCGCGCTCGCGCCAGCACCGCAACACGCGCCAAGTCGAAAAGCAAGATGCTCGATCGTCTTGAATTCAAGGATGTTCAAGCGGAACAAGCCAGAGCTACGGTTCGTGCCCCTATCGTCGAACCCAGAAAAGGCCCAGCAGTGCGATGCAAGGACCTAGCCATCGGCTACGACGATCGAGCGGTCGCAAAAGGGATCGATCTTGAAATCGAACATGGATCGCGAGCCGCCATCGTAGGGGATAACGGCCAAGGTAAGACCACTCTGCTTCGTACCTTAGTTCAATCCCTTCGAGCGGTTCATGGGGAAGTGAAATGGGGCTTTGGCTGCGAGATTGGAACTTACGCCCAACACGTGTATACCAGCCTTCCCGAAAACAAAACCGTTCTCGACTATCTAGAGTACGAATCGATTCCTGGCACAAAAACGCAAACGATCCTTGATGTTGCCGGCGCAATGCTCTTCCGGGGCGAAGCCGTTAAGAAGAAGATCTCGGTCCTGAGCGGTGGTGAGCGCGCACGATTGTGCATGGCTACCCTGCTGCTAGGCAAGTGCAACATTCTGGTACTGGACGAACCTGGTAACCACTTGGATGTAGAAACCGTGGAGGCCCTTGCGGATGCCTTGCTGGAATACAAAGGGACGGTCATCTTCACGTCTCACGATCGGCACTTCATGAAGCGAGTCGCGTCGTGCATCATCGAAGTCAAAGATGGTACGGTCGTGAACTATCGAGGAGATTACGACTCCTACCTTTACATGGTGAATAAGGAAATCGACTCGGTCGAACAAGAACGCAAAGGTACTCCTGCAAAGAGCTCGAATAAAGTACCTGCCAACGTACCTAACAACGCAAAGGGCAAGCCATCGCCACACAAGCCATCGGCTCAAAAGCAAGCGATCATGGCCAACGACGAGCGCTTGATCAAGAAAGAAATCGGCCAATTGGAAAAGACAATTGCAAGACTCGACTTGCAACGAAAGACACTCAACGAGCAACTCATGCAATCCACTGATGCGATCGAAGCACTCAAGTTGCACGAAGAGTTGACGAAGGTGTCGACTGAATTGGAAGCCGCCGAAATGCGTTGGTCAGAACTGCAGGAACAACTGGACGTATAGTGGCGATTGCAGTCCTTTCGCATAACCCCGAATCGTTGACCGCAAAGCTTCAAATGGAGGAGCTAGCGGATTGCCAACAATTGGCTGTTGTGATTTCGCAATGCATCAAGACTCCCATCGCGATCGCCTTGTCAGGAACACTTGGCGCTGGAAAGACTCAATGGACCCGCTTTTTTGCGATGGCTTTGGGGGCACCGAGCGAATCGATCAGTAGCCCGACCTTCATGCTCGTTCATGAATACCCTTGCCTACCCAAGGTCTATCACCTCGATGCTTATCGAATCGGGGACGAAGACGAAATGCTCGAGCTGGGAATCGAAGAAATGTTCGAATCGGATTCCATCACGATAGTTGAATGGGCCGATCGGTTCCCATCGATTCTGCCTAGAAACACTCTGAGATTACACTTCGAAGTATGCGAACTCGAATTCGCAAGAGTGGTTGAACTGAGCGCTACCGGAAATAGAGCGAAAGCAATTTGGAACGAAGTGCTGTCGCGGATTGTTCCTGTGATGTCTATTGAAGGATCTTAGGATTCAATCCTAGATTGTTTTCCATGAGCCGCAGGCGCTAGCCGCGTTACGAACTTACGGTAAAAACCGTGTGTCGCGGCTAGCGCCCGCGGCTCACAGAACCCGCGACCAGCGAGGACCTTACGCGGCCTTGATGTTCTGAAGGATCGGCAAGTCAGAGATCGACGAAGCACTGTCGGAGACGGATGAACCGGGACAGCCACAGGCCGCCGATCCGCAGGAAGTTCTTCGTCGGCTCAAATTGAATGCATGAGCCATGACCAGCAAGACTCCGCCGATCGGTGTTAGCCAAGGCTGGACGGTCGCAACGAAAATATTGCCAAATAAAGCCGAAGCAAAATCCGTGTGCTCATGCGAGCTATGATCATGCGAAGCATGGTCATGAGAAGTCGGATCTTGCGGGCCAGGATTTCCGGTTGCAATACTACCACTGCCGCCAAGTAAAGCGCGACGCTTCGCAAACACGCTGTCAGAACAACAACCATCGGTACAAACCGCTTCCGATTCCGAAACCGTTTTTGAGGACGAAACCAAATGGACTTTTCCACCTAGGCCGGCTGTCGCTAAAGGCAGATCGCCTGCAACTTCAGTGTGCGAACAGCAATGGTCTGGTAGAACGAAGGCCGCAGCTACAATTAGAACCAAGCCAGCGGACGACAAACCCAGAACGCGATAGTCTCTAAACTTGCGAAAAGCTGGCCAAATTGACATCGCCACTAGCCCTACACAGATAATGGCTGCAACCTGATGAAATTGTGGACTTGCCATCCACTCAGTAAACTTCAGGGCTGGCAAGCATGCGAGCAAGATAGGGGTTGCGGCACAGTGAACTGCACAAGTCACTGATGCTACAATTCCAAGTTTATCCTTCCACCGATTCACGCTGCGCCTCTTGGTACGTTTAGTTGCTGCATGTCCATTTGTCTCGCTCGTTCGAACAAGACGCACTATCGTACCGAAAAGTGAAGCACATGCAATACGATTGCAAAAGATTTTGATCTCGAAATGACTCAGCCACTTCCGCCGTCAATTACGGAAAAACAAGTAAAATCGAACTATCTTTCGTTGATGGGACAGGTTGCCGATACTTTGAAAAGAACGGGCAGG
>Ga0247831_1001189_pt1 | contig 51359 bp, 44 predicted proteins | sample LaCruzMarch2015__9_FD_192406 | JGI IMG/M metagenome (GOLD analysis project Ga0247831, IMG submission 192406) | Freshwater microbial communities from meromictic Lake La Cruz, Castile-La Mancha, Spain - LaCruzMarch2015_1m | ecosystem: Environmental > Aquatic > Freshwater > Lake | place: Spain...
TAATGCTGAGCACTAAGTGAAGTAGGATCACGTACAGTCGGGAGTATTTCATCCGTGAAACAGACCAGCTCCTCTACTTGTCCAAGCCGCGATTTGATCCGACTCAGACTGTTTAAGGTAAGTATGTCTGGAAATATAACACGCGAGGGAAACAAACCCAACACCGACGGATACGTTTTAGCTTGCAACAAGGCGTGAATGTAAGAATTTTCGTCAATTGGATCCTTCTTCACGTCTTCTTTGTCGTGGCATTATGTGCTGAACAAACATGAATTCAATGGTGCGTAACAATTCAAGTTCGTTCATGAATGAGAATGGATAAAAATGATTTGGTATCTTGTTAATTGAAATTGAAAGTTGTTGCATTAAACCCCCAGTACCTTTTATATGAATCAAGTGATCCTAAAATCTTCCTCTACCCCGGCCAGGACTAAAGCCTCTACCACCACCTCTGCCCATGGGACTTCTTCCACCACCCCTTCCCATCGGACTGCCTCGACCAAATCCTCCTCTTCCACCACCTCGGCCACCTGCAGCGCCACGTCCACCTCCACGACCACCTCCTCGGCCACCAGCCCTTCCTCCTCCACCCCCACCACCACCAGGATTTGTAAATCTTGATAGTGGAAGTAGTTTGTCTAAACTAACATAAACTAAATCATCCTCCTGAAAGCTTTTGGCAACAACACCCGGATCCATCTTAATAGTAAACATGACTAAATTAATTGGACCGAATATTTCATCGACCTTTCCAATTTTGCGCTTATTCTCAAGATAGACACCTGCATTAAAGTATGGGATTTTAGTTTCGGTATGTGTAAGTTTACATACTAGCTCTGACTCGCATTCATGCAGGACCTTTCCAAGTTCTACACAGTTGTGTCATAGTAAAAGGAGAGAGTCCCCAGATAAAGCAGCAAAAGATTCATAACGTGAGATTATTATCCGATTTTATATAGAACCGGTACACACAGTCGAAGCAAACGAAGGAGAGATAAGTGAAAAACACGGAGATACATACCTACGACAGCATCGGGTGGAACCTCGAGCATGCCACGTCCACCTCCTCTGCCGCCTCCACGTCCACCACCACGACCACCACCATCTCTTCCTCCTCCGAAGCTGTTTCTTCCTCCACCACGTCCACCGCCGTCCCTACCACGTCCACCAAAGCTACGACCACCAACGCGTCCCGACATTGTTGGGCAGGACGGACAGACGCTTCGGCCAAAATAATGAGGCTGTTCCGCAGGCAAAAACGTCGTTCATCGCATGTGTAATAGCATTCGCTCATAATCTTCCTGCATAACACTGACGCCATGCTGATCCGTTGTTCATCATCCATACGCCACCAAGTAGTCAGGCGGAGATTTGCCTCATCATATCCTGTATCGTCGAGGTCGTTCTCCGCCGCAGTTCAGGAAGCACCATTATTATCTGACCTTTCAGCGTCATATATTGAGTTGGAAGAGAAGTATGGTGCACACAATTACCATCCCTTGCCTGTGGTCTTGTCGAAAGGACTTGGTGAGTATTGTTTTAGATTCGTCCCCCGATACAATGTCACGTGCTATGCAGGCTTTAACTCGTCGATCGGTTCACACGCAAATAACACATTCGCTAACAATACTTTCTTTCTTTTTCTTTAGGAACACGTGTTTGGGACGTGGATGGGAATAAGTACTACGACTTCCTCTCGGCCTACTCTGCCGTCAATCAAGGACATTGTCATCCCAAAATCATTGCTGCACTCATCGACCAATCGCAGAAAATTACACTTACATCGCGTGCATTCCATAATGATTGTTTGGGCGAGTACGTGGAATATATGACATCCTACTTTAATTATGATCGTATATTGCCAATGAATACGGGCGTCGAGGGGGGTGAGACGGCAATTAAATTGGCAAGACGATGGGCATATGATGTCAAGGGTGTACCCGCCAATCAAGCACGTGTGCTCTTTGCTGCGAATAATTTTTGGGGACGAACGTTGGCAGCGGTATCATCTTCAAGTGACCCGACGGCCTATACTGGTTTTGGACCATATATGCCGGGCTTTTCGATGGTCAAGTATGATAATCTTGATGAGTTGGAGGCTGAATTTATTAAGGATGGGAAGAATATTGCAGCATTTATGGTGGAACCGATTCAAGGTGAGGCAGGTGTGGTATTACCCGCTGATGGGTACATGTCAAAAGTTAAGAAACTATGTGAAAAGTACAATGTACTACTAATTGCCGATGAGGTACAAACTGGACTTGGACGGACGGGGTATAGACTGGCCGTGGATCATGATAATTGTAAACCTGATATCCTGGTTCTTGGTAAGGCACTATCGGGCGGTGTACTACCTGTCTCAGCAGTCCTTGCATCAGATGAAATTATGCTTACATTAAAACCAGGCGAACATGGCTCAACGTACGGCGGTAATCCACTGGCCTGTAAGGTGGCAATAGCAGCCATGGATGTACTGCGGGATGAGAAACTTGCCGAGAATGCCACGGCTCGTGGAACACAGTTACGTGATGGTCTACGTAGTTTGGAGGGAAGTACCTGCATCGAGAAGGTACGGGGACGGGGTCTGCTCAATGCGATTGTTATTGATCAACCAAAGTTGGGGTATGGCGAACAGGGCAAAGGTGAGAGAAATATATTGCATCACAAATACTTCTATGTACCACCTTGTATGTGTGAACAAAATAACATTATTTTTCATTCTCTTTCCGTCCATAAAATCAGCTTGGGATGTATGTGTTCAAATGAAGGAAAATGGACTGCTTGCGAAGCCAACGCATGGGAATATCATCCGCTTTGCCCCACCTCTTACCATTACAGAATATGAGATTGACGAATGTCTTGATATTATTGAGCAAAGTGTGAGACAGGTGGGATAATTTAAGCTTCTATAGTGGCACAATTTTGACAAAGCTTGTTTCCCACGTCTTTCAGATGAATCTCTGGACAAAATTACACTCCTTCTGCTGATAATCTACGATGATTAACAATTTGTCGCTCATGTTTTTTTAACAGTGAAGACTAAGAAAGTTTACTCAATTCTTAAGGTATTATTGGGATATCTTAGCAGTTCAACACTCTATTCTCTATCCGACTCACTAGCGCTTTATCTATGCTTTATTGCATTTCATGAATATAGAGAGGTATGCAGCTATAGGGAAAAGTAGACTAACACAGATGCAAACACATAACATTGCTTCTTAGCTCGCCTAACTGACAATAAATGGTCATTGTTTTTGTCTGTAGAAACATTAATTCACTGCTTCCACGCTTCGTCGTTGACGTTTTGAGGTATTGCTAGATGATCGGTCACTGGTCTCGCCTTTTTCCCTCTTATTAGTTGCTGCTGTGGTAGTTTCATCAATGGCGCATTCCTTTTCCTCCACCGCCGCCGCCACTTCAGTATCAACGTCATCCATTTTCTTGTTGTCCACTTTTATTATGCTCTTTTGTTCGTCCGCTGCTTTAGCCTCGTCTGCACCTTCACCATCCCCTCCCACCTTCACTTCCACTTTCATACTGCCATTTGAAATCTCTTGCACTGGTGGCACTCCATTATCACCACCCGTTGACGTCGTCATATTGCCACGTGCTCCTTCCCCAACCCCCACTACTTTCCGTCCATTATTCCCCCCAGCGGTAATAGCTCCTCCTCCCCCCGCAACAGCAACAGCTCCACCACTGCCACGATAAGCAGTCCGATGAACACGAAAGCCGAATACTCGAGGTATATATATCGAATCGGGTGGGTGTGGATCTGGGACCAAGTTGTTAAACGTCATTAAGAATAGATGGGGGAAAGTCGTACCAAATGCTGCACCGTCAACGGCTCCACCACCACCACTAGAAATATCATGTCCTCCACCACCACCTCTGGACGACGACAGCGACAATGAGGAGGAGGGGGGTTGGTAAACATTCTTACATTTGGGACAAAAAACTTTTGCTGCATCAATACCAATCTCATCACGTAAACCGACGGGTAATACGGGTTGACCGTTGCATTGGATAAGTGGACATACACCAAACTCTTTTGCAGCATACTATATCGTATAAATTGTTTGTTTCGCATTGATTCCCAACCGACAATTTAATTAAGAAAGGATACACAGCAAATAGTAGTGGGTAAGTGGATACATGTTTTTGTGGCATATTTAATGGAAGAGTGGGGGGGAGATATGTTGCAGCAACGAAAACATTTATTGCCAACAAAAAATTAGCAGAGAATTATTGGGAAAACAGGACTCACCTTATTGTACATGGAATCTAATCCATGAGTAGTAACAATATATCGAGCATGTATCAGTCCATACAATGTGCATGCGCTTTGTGTCAAGTGTGAATCATCGGAGTCCTCGGGACCTATCCGATCAAGGATTAAATCCAAACAGTCGGAATAGTTGGAAACGCATGCACGAAGACCGTATAGGTTGAACCCGTCTTCAATGTAGGCACGTTCGACATGACAGAACATTTCATGTCCTTTTAGACCGCAGAACCTTTTTTTCGTATAATATTGATGAGTATTATTCGTATTATTTTGATAGTTTGATGAGTTCACAACATAATGAAAATAAGGAATGGGTGGGATTGGAGAAGATGTTGAGTGGAGGGAAGTTGATGGTGATTTTATATATATATAATGTTGTTGTTTTTTAGCCCCAGGTCCATGATTAGAATTTCAAATCAAATGATTGATAATATATGACAAAACAACTGTATTAGAGAAAGTATATCTACAACAACTTACCATTGTATCCACGGTTCATCGTGCCCAGAGGCAGACGAGTCTTCATTATATGCCATATTATTAAATTCGTCGTTAGCAATTAAATTTATGATGAGAGTTGGCTCACATCAAGGCCGAGGTTGTTTGTTGGTGTTGGTGTTGGTGTGGTTTTGTTACATATCTACCCACACTGTTACCACCTGTTACTTTATGTCTCTCCCTTAGCTATGGATGAATCTTGAATCTTTCCTTGGTGGTAGAGCGGCTGCTAAACTGTAACCATGAGCACCATTGAGGCAATCACTGACGTAGATAGTAGTACCCCGCTTTGGGTATGGATTTCTCTGATAGCCGGTGCATGCGCGAGTTTTTGGAGTCAGGCAGCAGTGACGGAGGAGAGGTAAGGATGATGGATGTACTCGCTTGTTGTGATTGATTGTAGTAATCGGTCCGATGTCAATGAACTCGCCTCTCAATAACATTATTGCATCCTTGTTTATATCCACACAGGCTTGTCCCCGCACTCAATGTCATCGCCACACATTACCACATCCCCAGTGATATTGCCGGTGCCACCCTAATGGCAGCGGGTGCATCCTCTCCTGAATTACTTTCCTCCTTCATTTCACTCTTCATCACACATTCCTCGTTGGGCTTGGGCACCATCGTTGGTAGTGAGATATTCAACCAACTAATCATATGCGCTGGAGCAGTTTACGCATCCAAGACGGGAACGCTCGTGCTTGATAAGGCTATCGTAACAAGAGAGGTTGGATTTTATGCATTAAGTATTCTACTTTTATTCAATGCCTTGAAGGATAGTGAAGAGGATCCTGATGATCCCACGGGGCCAAAACATGTCTATGTATCATTCCTGGATGCTATCTTGTTGTTTGGAGGGTACTTATTATATATTGCTGTTTGTGCCAATATGGATCGAGTTGTAGGGTGGTTTATTGGCGGCTCTTCTGGAAGTGTCGTGGACAGTCAAAGTAGTACTCTTAAGACTGTTGATGGTAAAGGATATGGAGCTGTCATGGCGGACGATGAAAGTACTTCGTTTGCAGGTTTGGTTGGTGTGCACAACATGGTGAGTCATATATGATACAACACATATTCTCTCTAAACGTATCGCATTGATTTCTTCATCGTGTTGTCATCATTGTCTCTTGTGCAGAGCATTCGAGATGTTCCTACCATGCCTTTTATGCACAACATTCTGACCGAGCCCATAGAGAACTTGGATGTCATAGGGAGCAAAGTGACAATGGCTTCATCTCAATCTGCTGCTCAAAATCTTGGCGTAAGCATGCGCCCAAATAAACCTGGTTTCATCTCTCGAACAATTCGAGACTCAATTCACAAAGGTGGATACCAGGATTTTATGCAACATTCTTCTCGTCCAACAAATTTGCAGAGCATGTACGATCTTGAGGTGGATGACTACCGTCAAGAAGTCAACTGCTTTCTTTGGCAGCAATCCGTCTTTTACACAATGGCATACTTTGGCTGCAATGCTTGGCATTTACGTTGGTTCACGATCAAATTGGATTCAATATCTTCCATCCCTGATCGACAAAATTCGGAGGCTGGTCGTATAACCTACCCAAATTTCAAGGAAATTTTGGTGGATGAGAAACGATTAATTATTACTATCCCTAGTTCGCAGAAGGAAAAACGTGACTTTGTCTTGATGGCACCAACCAAAGACATATTCAACAAGGTCGTTACAGCACTAAGCAAGTACATTGCAAGAGTTCCCATTAGTCTTACCACACTAATAGAGGAAACAAACACCAATCTCGAGAGTACCAAGGAGCACGAGGAGTTGATTGACTTTCCCTCTGATGGATCCAATATGGAAATTGTTTTCTGGGTACTTCTATTTCCACTACGCTTCTTGATGCATTACACAATTCCCGATGTGAGAAAATTGGACTCGCAGGGCCAACTGACAATTTCTAAAACGAAGATTATCCTTAATGCATTTGCATCGACTTTGATGTGCTTGGTATGGCTTATTGTTGGAAGTTATGCCATGGTTGCGAGCCTTGAGGAATTGGCCAAGATGATGAACATTCCTGATGCTGTCATTGGCTTCACTGTATCAGCAGCTGGTACATCCTTACCCAACTATGTTGCCAGCAAAGTCGCTGCAGAGAATGGTTTTGGTAATCAGGCCGTGTCGAACGCATTTGGAAGTAACACCTTCAACCTTAATGTCGGACTGGGTCTGCCCTGGTGTTTGTATATTGCTGCCAATGGTTTTCAACCTTACCACGGACTACCAAATGAGGGGATTGTGGAAAGTATCCTCATTATGGCGTTCGTACTGGCAGCATTTGTGATTCTGATGATTCGTACAGGCTTTGTACTCTTAAAATGGCATGGACTGCTATTCGTGGGCTTGTATGTAGCTTACATTGCTTATGCTATTGGGCAGGTGTATGTCAAATAATCCAAACAAATGAGGGAACAAGAAGTGTATAGTATTTGTTGTAATAAAAACTAGATAGACAAGCGTAAGTGTGTCAGGGGGTGAAGTTGGCCATTATCTCGTCCCAAAGACGTTCTGTGCGTGATAACCTCCCTATTATTCAATTGCGCTGGAGAGTGATAAGCAATGGGTGCGCAGCAACGCTTTTGTTGGATTAAACGTGCTGAGGAAACAGAGCTTTTTAAAATAGAATATTTGTTTAATTGTTTAAATTAGGTATGAAAACAACATCATTCTTATGGTATTGCACTATTGTTACATAGTAGAATATATGAATCCACCATAACGACATTTCAAAGCTTCTACAAACGCAAACAATTCCCCCGACACACGCCGATTTCACCCAAATTGACGACGGGAGAATGGACAATTCTCCGCCCACAGTGTGCTATAGACTAAAGTGGGGGTACCAAAAGAAGCGCAAGACAATGCTCTATCAGATGGTATCATCAGTGGCGGCCGTCAAACTCTACAAAAACTAAAAAAATTTTGTCCGAAAAGTTCAAGTCATGTTCTTAACCCGCCTCGCGTCCAGCACCCTGCCCTCAAAGATACTCGGCTCGGGTATCCCCCACCGCACCGCCACAAGATAGGAGTAATCCACAGCAAAATCATGGGGTGCACAACGTCCACCCCAAGTAGCGACGATCGGGAGGGTAAGCAGCCGGGTGGACAACGTTCGAGTGGAACGCGTCGTCCGCCCATGACGAAGCAACAGATTACCCGACGGATAAGCAGTATTGAGGAAACGTGCACCATGACATTCGGGGGGGTGTCCGTACGGTATGCATGGCTTAGTCAACGCGGTTACTATCCAGATCGTGAGTTTATTTCTACGTATATGTATTATTCATTTTTTATCGTGCGATACATCTTTTTTAATCTAATGATTATCCGTGCTTCGCCCGCGTGTGCTCGCATCTCCCCCCATCACACTCGGACATTATTTTTAGAATTGCACAAGGCCAATCAGGACGCGTATGGCGTAACTCCCAACTTTGCTGGACGTCCAACCGATTCATTCTTTGGTGTGTTCGACGGACATGGTCAGCACGGAGACAAAGCCGCTCATTACGTTCGTGACAATCTCCCGTCCGTCATGGCCAAGGCCATCATCGATGCACGACAACAAACAGCACCTGCGACTGAATTGACCAAGGAGAAATTACATGAGGTACTTTCCAATGCGCACATACAGTCGAATGAAAATTTGCATAATGATTTAACGTATGATGCATCATTGTCGGGCACTACGTCGATATCTGCCTACTTACAGGGCAATCGGAATCGAATAACAATTTGTAATGTGGGGGATAGTCGAGCGATTATTGGAAGAGCCGTCTCCTCCGCCGAAGCAGCGTCAGTGACGTCGTCGTCTACTTCGATAAAATCGCCGGGTGGGACTTCGACATCATCATCATCACTCAAATCATTTGCGTTATCGAGGGATCAAACCCCATACCGTCTTGACGAACGTGTACGCATTCGTCGTGCCGGGGGACGAGTCCTATCCCTCGATCAGGTGGAGGGACTCGAAAAGATTGATCCCAAGGCTGCAGAGCTTGATGAATTGAAGCTACAAGAAGGTGGTGAGAATAAGGGTGATGAACTAGTATTGGGTGAGGAAATTGATGAGGGGGGCGACCCCCCTCGTGTATGGCATCCCACCGGTGATTATCCTGGTACGGCATTCACACGTAGCTTTGGAGACAAGGTGGCTGAGGATTTGGGGTGCTTTGCTGTACCGGAAATGCTCACACATGATATAACACCGGAGGATAAGATTATCGTCCTTGCATCAGATGGGGTGTTTGAGTTTCTAACGAATCAATCGGTTATTGATATATGTGCTAAGTTTACGGACCCCCTTGAGGCATGCCGTGCAGTAGTGGCCGAAAGCTACGAATTATGGTTGCAATACGAGCTACGGACAGATGATATAACGATGATATGTATATTCGTTGATGACGTCGTTGTCCCAACCAAAGAATTGACGAGCAATATTGATGATCGGTTCGACAAATCGCTGGAAGAATTGAGGAAGTCGTCTACGGAGTCTATGGAAGAGGGCGAGAGCAGGCCAGTACGGACGAAAATGACGAAGGAGAAGCAACGTGCATTAACAAAGTTGAAGATGAGTTGCCATGATGTATCACCAATGCCAGAGGAGGAATTTGACCTTGAAACACTATACAATGTAAAAACAGACGAAGAGAAGGCACGTATTGCCGAGGCTATACGTACTCCTGTGATATTTCAGAATATTACCGATATGCAACGAGAATTAATTTACAAGGTCTTGGAGCCGATGGACGTTAAGGCGGGTCAGAAAATTGTCATTCAGGGCACGAAAGGCGACAGGTTCTATATTGTTGACGACGGATCATTCGAAGTTAGAGTATTAGCAGAAGGTCAAGAAGATATTGACGGGAATGGCGGTGATGTTGTGCATGTATACGAGGGATCACGTGAGAACAACTTCCATCCTTGTTTTGGCGAGTTGGCCTTGAAGTATTCTGCCCCTCGTGCAGCGTCCATCGTGGCAAAGACTGATGGTAAACTGTGGGCACTTCACAGGTACGCATACAACAAAATAAAAGATGAGGAAGATTAGTAGTCACTATTGATGCCCAAAGAAGCGGAAGGATGGCGACGAGATGTTACTTCTCAGATCTCAGATTTGTTATAGACAAGTGCCATACATAATTTATGCTGTTAACAATCGAGAGAAGCTACAATTACAGAATACAATAACAGTTCTAGCTTCTGTCATAGCATGCTCCGCAACGACATTTGAGTCAATAACATTTCCAATTCAACCGCGTTCGTTATTGAAGATTCGTAGATTTCCCATTCCGTATTTCCTATTGAGACACTCCATTGAAAGTAATCAGTGCCACTACCCACAACTGTCACATCTCTGTTGTTTCCTCCACCTCCAATTCTATCAAATATACCCCTACCGTGATTCCAGGACTGTATAGAGCAGTCGATTTGCCACCCTGATGATATAGTGCCATGTCCACCATCCAGTGATAGATATGAAATGACTGTCTCTCTGTCATAATTTTGAAGAGCAGAATCCACAAGATCAGCGACATTGGTGACATTAGGATATCCTTTCTCGGGTCCATTCCATTGTCGTCCTAAAATATAGTTGAAGTGATCCTAAAGTACGCATCGAAATAAGTATGAGATGAGAGTTGGGCGCGATAACTTTAATACTGCTCAATTAACTCACCCCAACGACAACCAGAATACCGTCGGTGGCACTATTACGTTGTCTCATGGCCAAACAGAGACCATTTCCCAATTCATCATTCTTTATTCTTTCCCATATCTCATAATAGTAACACTGTCCATTCTTATCAGTGGAATAGCTCCATTCCTTCCAACGATTCATTGGTCGTAGGCCAGTAGTAGTATTTTCTTCGCATTCAATATACCACTTATTTGGTCGTACACGAGGCTTACCATTAATGTAGTTCCAATCTATACAATGATGACGTGTTGCCAACACACGGTTAGGATGATTACTTTCTTTCGTTAGGACAGTGTAACCACCGAATACATGCTGACGAGCGTATAGTCGAAGCTCATCGTCGGTGAGCGATTCCAATGCCTGTCGAATTTTGTTGATGCCTGCATTATTTCCATCAAGTAGTAGCTTCAACTTTTCCCACAGTTTTGCTGGTTTGGTACTTGGAATACGCAAATCCACAAACAACGACCCAGTCTGTATATTGTACGTGACTTCATCTTGATCTGTCGTTTGTTCCCATCGTCCAGCAAAGATTGTTCGTTTCCATACACCGATGATAGGAGAGGATGGTAGCATCATGGCTGTTACTGAGTTTGGCAACACATACAGCGGTCTTTGCTCCTCGCTACTGAGACGACTAATTTGACATCGTTTCTCTGCCCAGCTTTTGAACACGACGTGGGTATCGCCTTGATCCATGTGATGATGTGGCATTTCTTCGGGTAAATATGGAAAACCATTCTCGGGCGAGTAGTACTGCAAGACGTTGCCATTATCGTTTAGTATTCTGCTTTGCTTTGCAGACCAATCCAAATGATGTTCACGCCGATCATGTTCATCGTCCGAAGGCATGGTGCGGTCCCAACATCATAACACTCGCTAAGATATCTAGCACGTAAAATGCCAAATTACCCCCCATCGCGACCCCAACCCAGGAGGGGTGGTGGGACGATGGACTTGGGTGCTCGAAAGCGCAAGGGTGATGACCTTGAAACAACAGCCACCAAATCAACATCTGTTGAAAATCCCGAGGAGAAGTTGCAATCGAAGTTGTCTATGAAAAAGAAGAGGAGAAAGTCGAAGTCAAAGGAGAGCATAAGTACAATAGTTGAGGACAAGTTCAATGGCAGTTTTGAGCACCGATTATCCGATCGTCAAGTTGTACAACATTCAAATGGCAACAGCGAATTAACAACAGAACAAACAACAAAAACCATTGCAATTCCACGTAATCTAACTCCGAAAGAAGCCAAGAAATTTCGTAAGGACGAGCGTCGTAAAGCGCGGTTGGAGGGGATAGTCGACGATCGAATTATATTTATCGTCGAGGAACAATCTTCCAGGGAGGTGGTGGGAGGTGAAGCAGACGTTACAAATAATCGCCACCTGCGTCCAGCCTTTTCGTTCGCCGTTGACGATACCGATCATTGCGAAACGCCCGCGGAAGCGTATAGAGATTTACTGGCCCTGCTTGACGCATGCTGTCATCTATTTGGTAAGACTCGAAGGACGTTACGAATTTATGACCCATTCTTCTGTAACGGAGCAGTTATACGTCATCTTGGCAATATAGGCTTTGTGAATGTGTACAATCGATGTGAAAATTTTTATGCAATGCAGGCTGCAGGCAATATCCCTCAGTATGACGTACTAATTACTAATCCACCTTACAGTGGAGATCATATTGAAAAGTTGCTATCTTTCTGTGCATCGAGTGGCAAACCTTGGTTTTGTCTACTCCCACACTGGGTTTACACCAAGAGCTATTACAATCGACATGTTCAAGATGTATGGTATTTAGTAAAGCACACAACACGTTATGCATACGAGCCTCCGAGATGGGTCGAAGCTGGCAATGGTTCCACTGCTATTGATAAAGGCCGGCAGAGTACTGCTCCATTTCCATCATTTTGGTATTGTTGGTATCCTCAAATTCAGCGGCAGCAAGTTTTGGAAGGGATGGAAAATTCTGGTACTACAATGTCCTCGTCGTCAACTCCTTTCATTGTTCGCAATCGGCAGTTCGAAATGATGCGTAATCCGTTGCTTTTATGTTTGGATGTTGGAATGCTGCCATACGAAGTTCGAGGTGAATTAGACAATACACGGAAGCGACCAAATGTCAAGGCTAGAAAGCGAATGAAGAAAAAGATTGGGCAATGGTAGAATATAATACAACCAACCCTCGATCCAACGCTCACTTCAAGACTAGACTCACGCGACTATTTCTGTTGGCAACACCGCCCGATGGCGATTGCACGTCGATAGAGTGGAAGCGAATTGGTCACGTTTCTGTCTTTGCTCTATATTTATCTGTATCGGAAAAAAATATGTACCTGCAAGGTTTGGATTGATAATCACAAGTAAGCAGCAATTTGATATATGTGGTATCCCAAGTATATTTTATTTTTGGATCACATTTGTCAAAGTGCAGACAAGGCCATCCAATGTCTTGCATACACACTAATTTCTGGACCACGGCTGAGTAATTCAGAATGTGTTCCGCATTCTATGACTGAGCCACCATCGACCACAACGATACGATCAGCAAAGCGCCCTGTCGCCCATCTATTTGAAGTAAGCAGGACTGCCGCAGCTGAGGATCGTAGGGCATCTATGAATTGAGCCTCATCTTCCTCACTCATTTGCGATGTGGCATCATCAAGTAAGAGAATTGAACCAGCCATGCATTGTTTAGTAGTGATAGGAGATGATGGGTTTGCATTGACCGATATTACCTGAGCAAGTGTCTTAGTTAATTGAACTCTTGACCAATCTGATGGAGACAGCAGGTATGTCGGTGGACGAATTGATGAAGGTTTCAGGTCGTCGTCATTCGCAGTAACAACGGTTGAAAGTTTGGATGGAAGACGAGATATTAATTTACTCTCGAGTCCAGTTATCTGATGAGACAAAACGGAATCAAATAATAAGTAATCGAATGCATTCCTTGTATCAAATAGTTGCAAAAAGATACGGGCTTACCTTCATGGCTACGGACAATGAATTATGATTTTTTGGACCTGCACGATCTCCCTCCTGTATTGGTTCCATTATCTCCTCTAACGAACAACCAGACAAAAGAGACGCATAATCAGACACTATGCGAACATCATTTAGCACGACTCCTACTCGTTTGTGTAGCTGCTTTCTATCCCATTTCGATACGTCTACTCCAGAGATAATTATGGAGCCCCTGACATATGTAGTAACTCGTGCTGTCTTCGGTGGGGTGAATAATTGTTCCGCAATTGCAGTTAACAGACGTGTCTTGCCTGCACCATCTACGCCAAGAATAAGACAAACTTCACCATTTCTACATTGTATGTTTACACCTTTGACCGCCCACGCTCTCCTCGATGAATGAGATGCCCATAAATCTTTCACAATTATCCCCTCTGTCGTCGATGCTGTCGTCATTGTTTGATAATCAGCTTTCGACGATGAAATAGCAGCAAGCTTTGTTAGTTCGGTTACCGTTTCTGCAAGTTTATGAAAGAATTCATTCAACGAATTCTGTCCCAGTCGAATGATATTGGATTTGATTGCATCATTTGTCGCAGTAGTTGTTCGGATGTAAGTAAATACCAACAAAGAAGTCAAATCAAATAGTGACACCCAATTAGTTTTGTCAGCCGTGTTGATTGATACAAAGAAGTACAGGTATATGACATGCGGTACAGAGAGAACCATTAAAGAGAAGAATGAATATGCAAGTCTCGCTAGTAAACGAGACTCTTCCTTTCTGTTGCTTATCTTGTTGTTACTTCTTGATTTCCTCATCGACTGTCTCCTCACAGGGCGAATACCAGCCGCCACGGCACGGTCTGGGCGAAGCTTTGCAAATTGCTCTAATGCACCCTCCACACCTCGTGGAGAGGAGCTTAGCAAGTGTAAACGCGATGCACTGGACGAGCCTATATTTGACCAAAGAGTTGTAATAGTAGAATCCTCGTCAACATTCTCTTCTCCGTAAATGTCATTACCACCCGTTATTGTTCGTTTTGTTGGCAATTGACCACTCTTGCGTCGTGTTTCCAGATATGGCAAGTATGAAACAGCAATGAATGATGCTAATAATGATACAACCATGACAATAAGCAATGGTTGTTGCTGTATAGAATTCATTTCCATATCAAGTAGTACACGAAGACTATGAACAAGAGACTTGCCAATAGTTTGTATTCCAACTGATAAATTCGTCCAATCAATTGGTAAAATATTCCAAACATCTAAGCGTACAACATCAAGTATTGCAGATATCACTGACTCCATTACAGGACGGAATACGGCCACAGTTGATAGCAGTACATATAATGAAACAATCGTAACGAAGGAGCGAAGTCTTGCCGTTGATGCAACTTGCAACGCTTGGGCACGTGTTGCATCCTTTATTAGATCAGACAAAGTAGTAGACTTTGATATTGGTTGGGATGTCAGTAGACGTAGGTAAAGCTGTGTGTATGCCACATTTGATGTATTCTCAAGTGCGGCCTCGGCATATGTTTTCTTTAGTGATGGTTGGACCCATACACTATTCGATATTGATAGTAACAATATCACAACGAGTGCGTATGGCGCCCAACCATTTAGTAATATGGACGACAAGAGTGTGGTTATTATTGCAGTATGAATATCAGTGGAGGATGTTAATGTTTGGATAAAAAGTGGAATAGCTTCATGTAATATGCATACAACCAATGCAAGTTGACAAGCATCTAGGACTGCCTGAGTCCTGCCAATTGAAATGCAAGATTTTGTACCACTAGAAGATAGCAGTATATTGCGTTTGTCTAAGAGTGACTGTACCTGGCGCGGTACTACTACTGATGATGATGATGATGATGATGATGATGATGATTGGACAATAGTGCGTCTTGAAGATCCAACACGAGACAAAGTGGAGCTTTCCTTCGCTTCATCATCTGACCATGATCCATCATCATAATATGAAGTCGAATGTCGACGAAATAAATTAGCAGACAATCGTGGGATACGCCCAGTCAGTATTGACATTAGTTTTTGTCTCGAACTGGTAGTAGTGTAATCATCGTCTTCTTCGTCATTATTGTACTGATATACCCTCCGTCCTTCTGTCATACTCCGGCTATCAGTAATGAGGGAAGGATGTGTGGGGCTGCTATGCCGATCTGATAAATGAGCATTATTCATCGAATCTCCACGTGTAGATTGCATTGGAATTGATTGCCATTGTTGCATAGTAATTTCGGTATATTTTTCTTCGTCTTCATCATCATCTGAATCATTCTCCATAGACTGTGGGTTTGTGTTATAATAATCATTGTTATCAATACTATAACCACCATCATCGTCATCATTCTCTAACTCGTCTTTGTCGAATGAAAATAATTCAGACATGGGTGGTGCATACATATCATTGTTAACTGGACGTGATTGTTGTTGTTGCTGCTGCTGCTGCTGTTGTCGTGGACCAGGCGTAGCACCATTACGCTGTTGTGGCGGATGTTCAATTCTAACATTGCCACCATTGTCATTGTTGTTACTTGCACTGCTACTACCTAACATGGTAGTTCCGATACGTGAAGATATTGAAGATACAGTAGATGATACCATATTCGTTGCACCGATTGTTTCAGACACTATCCCATTTTGTAGCTTCTTTACCGTTCGTGACAATAGGTTGGATGCTGCATGAAACTTGGCACGTGCAGTCGGTGATAGGAAATTGGAAGAAGAAGGAGAATAATACTTGTTGTTTCTTCGGTTATGTAAAACTAGTTGTCCTGGAGGTTGTGGGTGTGATCGTCTTTGCCATTGATTATTCATATTCATATTTTGTGGATACGGCTGTTGTTGTTGTTGTTGTTGTTGTTGTTTCTGTCCAAATTCATGTTGCTGCTGATAATAGTTATGTTGTTGCTGCTGATGTCGTTGCCATTGATCATGATAATTGTGTTGAGATAATGTTTGCTCATTGCCCCATTCGGGGTAGTACTGCTGTTGCTGCTGCTGCTGCTGCTGCTGACTCTTACTGCCACTGCCATCATCCCAAATAAGATTATTGTCCGGGTCAACATTATCCTTCAACGATGCAGTTGATGAAGCAATATTGGAATCTATCTCATTGCCACTTTCAACTGCAATTTCTGTGGGAAGCGTCCAGTCATGATCACCATCGAGTTCTTCCACTATTGGATATTCTAACGCTTTATTTGAATCGAAAGATATGCAATTATCCGACTTTACATTCTCAACTTCATTCAAACTTGCGAACAAAGATGGCAAGGTAGTAGTAGTAGTAGTAGTAGTAGTACTCCTAGAGGTAGAGGTTTCATGAGGGGGAGGTGGAGGAGGAGGTGGCCGAATAATCCCGCCCTGATGATGCTGCGGCGAGGCGCTCACCCCGGATGATAAGCAGGAGTGGTAGTACGTCGTCGATGACAGCGATATCAAGCACGGGACTATGGAGAGGCCTCTCCGACGACGATTCATCGCGCTACACACCATCGTGCCTGTGCAAAAAAATGCGGGATGAGATGACGACGAGTTCCACCACCAAGGCCCAGGCGTGCGTTGTCACTACTTTATCATCCGACACGAGGCGGAATAGAACTGTAGAGGCATGTCGGAGGAGACGACGGATACAAAGGAACCAAATCATACCAAGAGGAGGAGTAGGGGACGTTCGCCATCGTCATCATCTTCCTACTCTGATCGGGATCATCAACGTCGTCGTCGTTCAAAGACCAAGGAGAGGGAACGAAAAAACAGTAGTGATCACCGCAGCAGTAATAGCAGGCAACGACGTTCTAGATCACGATCAGTATCTTCGGATAATCGCAGTGATAGCAATAGCAGTAGTCAATTAAGGAGGGATCGCGATCGTAAGAGATCTAGCAGCAGCAAGAAGCACGGCAAGAAGAAGGAGAAGAGGAAAAAGCGCAGTAAATCCTCCAATGGTGAAAGTCGGATGAGAGATGATGACGACGACGACGATCGACGACATCGAAAGCGTAGTAAGGAAAAGAAAAAATCATTAAAGAAGAAGAGGAAGAATGATAAGTGTCGACGGCAAAAGAAATCAACTAGCAATGATTACTCATCCTCCTCTTCCTCCAATGGAGACGATGACGATGACAATGATGGTGCAAATAATGTTGTACGACGGAGTGTCATTACCGGAAAAAGAATTAAAATGCATATTGATAAGACCGACGAGGATTTAGTACGTGATAAAGCACGTAAAGATATATTAAAGTTTATGAATCAATCTTTGTGAAGAAAGAGGAGAAGAATGAATAATGAATGGAATGAAATGAATGAGAAAGAGTAAGTAAACCTTCGGTTTGGTACTTCGCAGCAATTGCTTGTTTTCGTTCTTTTTTCATACTTGAACTTGTTTTCTTTGTCCTACTAACAATCAATACATACATGGATGGGGGGCGGCAAACAAAAAATCGGGGAAATCTGGACAAACAAATTATCAACGCTTCCATTCTGGGGTTGGCTTTCGATTTATCTGCAAAGGCTAATCATATTTTCATTGACACATTAACACGCTATATCAAGCTATCCCATCACGCTGGCACGAAGTCCATATACGCTCCTTCGTGTAAAATAAAAAATAGTTGTTTGGTATCTTTTGGTGTACGAGAGTAAAACTAGTTTTCGTCTTAGGGCGTTTTTTGCTCTAGTTATCGTCTCACAGCTCTGAGACGTGAATGGCTCGACGACGTTTCATCCGTCATGGCTATAAAATGAACCAATGATAGCGTTACCACTGTAGAGGTAAGGACGGAAGCACGGTTGTACATACCTTTACCAACGGGATTGGTGCTTTCGAAGCATACCTGCTCAAGAGCTATGTGCCAGAGGAGCTCACCGAAGATGGCAAGTTGGCACTTGCGGCGATGAAGAAAAAGCGCGATGAAAATAAGAGAAATGCCACCAGAGCTGCCAAAAAGAAGAAACGTGCAAACTAGGTTGAAACTGTTCACTGTGATCGACAGAGAAGAACTCATATTCCAATACATCTATCATACATATATAGGTAATTTACCACCACCATTGTAATATCACATTCCATTTCGTCAGGTATGGACACTTCCAAGTGATAAATAGCCTATCCTCCTCCTCTACCTCCTCACCAGATGACGATCCATCATTGCATCTCGTGTTAGAATCTGCAATTCCACCATGGGAGGTTGAAATGTGTCGCTTCTGGTAATGCTTCTGTACTGTTTGCGTACACGATCTTGGTTGTCGTGATAGCTAGTGAGTTGAGATTCAAGTGGCGACGATTATGACAATGATACAGATGTTCGACGGAGTGTCAACACGTGGTCTTTCAGTTTTTATTCCATATGTGGTATTTCCTAAACTTAATTAATTAATTAATACCTATCTAATTACACTTGCGTAGTAAATATAAGTTGTTTTAAGTACTTGAATCATTCAATGCAACGCACGTAACTGCATAATCATGGTCCGTATATTGCCTCACGGGATTACCAGTACGTAAATTCCACAACAATGATGATCGATCACTACTTGCCGTAACAAGGTAACTCGAATCGGTCGAGAAGACAGCATCCCATACCCACTTATGATGTTTTACTAATGTTTGTGACAATTGCCATGATGTGGTGTCAAATAGACGTGCAGTCTTATCACTACTTGTCGTTACTAGTGATCGACAATCGGGTGATAATTTGGCACGTGTTAGGTATGCTCCCACTGAATGAGCACGAAATTTAGTCACCGTCTTATTACATATATCACTTCCCCCCTGTTTAAATGATGCTTCATTGGGATTCCAAACAAATACCTCGGCATGATTATTGGCAGCAATGAGTATCCGCGAATCACCAGATACATCGACAGATTGGATTGCCACACGGCCATGAGAGGAGGTAGATGATGATGATGATGATGATGTACCATCGGATGGATCGGGTATAATGTCACTAATAATTTTTGCCGAGCCGAGATCGAATATCTTTAGTGACCCATTCTGATCACCCGAAATAATCTCGGCTTGATTCGGATGTAATGCTACACTATTCACTGCCCCTTTCGAGTCGAATGATCGTGAGTATGTTGGACTTCGCAAATCCCATAACTTGACTGTCCCATCCTCACTTCCACTATATAGATACCGTCCATTGCGTTGGAAGCCTAAACTTGTGACATTGCCAGCATGTCCTTCTAAACATAATATAGGATTCTGATTTGAAGGATTATTAATTTCAAATAGCCGTATATGTGGATTACCTCCGGCTGCTAGATATTGCTTATCGGTTGTTATCTCGAGACAATTTACTTGACTATCGGCATATCGGAGAACACGTGAACAATTGCCAGAGGGTGCCTCCCAAAAACGGATTTTATCATCTTGGCCGGCAGTAGCGAGTATAACACTCATTGATAACCTGCCCTACTAAATAGTCCCCCTACTATTTACTCGGTACCTCTTCAACTTCATAATCCTACTACCGATGTCATAACAATTGACGCCTTAACATCGGTAGTATCCTAAGTTGCTGAACATTTGAGCTCAATTAAAGTCACTTCCCCTCGCCTCACCTCTACAGCTAACATCGTACTCACTACGCTTCAGGCGTCGGACCAACCACATACACCTCTAACTCTCCTCCCCCAATATTCAAGTATGCCTTCTAAAAGGTAAGATTGACCAGCAACTGCAAACGGCGTAAATTGTTCATTATTTAGTTATTGCTCATCACTACTGACTTTTTCTCTATTTTTACTGCTTCTCTATCATTTCTATTGCGGTACCAATCTCAACAATGACACGACCCCATCCCATCCTAGACGTTGGTCAGTCAGTCTCAATTTGAGCGAGGGTGACATCGGATACGATGTCCTGAAGAAGAATTCTCCACCATGCGACATGAACCTCGTCGAAATGATGGCAAAGCAATTGGAACAACAATCCAATACTACTCACTCCTCCAACAATAACAAGAAGGATGATGCTCTCACTGCCATAGTAGAGAAGAAGGCCATTGCCATACGTGCACGGAAACAATCCAATGCCATGTCAATTGCAATTAGTCCCGGGAAGCAAATTGCAATGAATTCTTTCATGCTATACATGTCAGGCAAGCAATTAAATGTATTCTCTATATCCATCACAACCATGGCTATTATGAGCCCTGTTAAGGGGATAATGAATGTAACCAATGCCTTCCGTTCATGTGAAGATCCAGATGGCAAGCTTGATTTAACACCCCAAAAGGTTCTATTTGTGCTAATGAATTTAGTCTGGCTCGGCGTGGGATTGTACAAAATGGCAAATATGAAGCTACTTCCATTAACAAGTGCAGATTGGGAGGGGTATGTGGTTTGGAAGCAAGTATTGGAAACAAGCTCTATTCCGCCGTGAATTCTATTGTAAGTCGTGGACGTTGAGAAAGGGTACATTGTAGTAATAAGTCATCATTAAAATTTAACAGTTCAGCGAGAATTACAATCAGGCTCCCCTTCCCTACCATATTTAGTCGTCATCTTCATCTCGTGCCTATAGGGAGCTCGGTAAAATTATATAATATGTATACATTGCAGAATTGAATCTAATGCCTCCAGCATTACTAGGCACTTATGCGGTTCTTGGGTGATAGGCACTAATGGATCTTGGTGGCCATACATTTGCATCTGCGCTTGAGTTCAAACTGAAGGATGTAATGCCATAATTTTCTACGCCAACTTGTTTGGGGGCGGCAGAAATAGTGGCATCCTTGCTAGGAACAGGTGAATCATTTTTCTGGAAGGCGCTGTATAGCTGTGGCATGATAAGGCTTGAGAAGAAAAGGAATCCAGCAAATACTACTCCCGAGATACCGAGGATCTGGTATGGAGCAAAAGGGTATCCTGAGTAATGACCGAATTGAGTTTGACCTGTCGAATTCTTCGTTGATGCTCCCAAGGCGAATAGTATAATCATGACAGGTGGGATGAAATACTTCACAAGCACTGCCCAGGCAACAGGCATGAATCCAACGACTCCGGATAAATCATCCCTGAGATCCATCATATTACGGAACATGAGATCATAGAACATGCTCCTCCATGTCCATAGGCCTTCCTCTTGCTTCTTCTTCTTCATCAGGCATACAACAAATATCATCCCGGCGGTGTAACAGAGGACCAAACCAAGGAAGCCGGCCCAGAGTGCAGTACTGTTATCATTGATACTGAACCATATGATGCATGCTAGAAACACTGAACCGAATGTTGTGGCCATGTAAGAGAAGACTATGCTTGCCCCTAGATTGTCCACTTGCTCCTCAATATTGTAAATCCATCCTGCCGAGAAACACTCGGCTCCACCAACGAGCAACATGACGAAGTTAATGTAGTAATCCACCGTATCAAGGAATAGCAGACCAGCATCTGTCGCGTATATTAAACTCAAAAGCCATGCAACAACGGTAAGACCCAGAGCGGTATACTTCTTATCCACGTGGCCGAGGAAAACAGTATCGGAAAGACAAATGAGAAAGCCATCCATGAAACTGTACGCGCTGTCAAGACCCAGCGTAAATAGGAGCACAAAGAAGGCTCGGACCCAATGAGCACCGCCAGGAGTACATCCCAAGGCCACGGGAAAGGAGCCAAAGACTAGGCCGAATCCGGAATATTCAAGATCCTTGATTTCTAATCCTTCCATGAGTGCCAAGTTACCAAGCATGGCGAAGACCGCAAAGCCCGAAGTGAAGGAGAATAATGAGTCCGATACGGCAATGACTGTGGCATTCTTAAATGCAGGCTCATCACGGTTGCAATGAGAACCGTACGCAGTCATGATCCCAAACGTGATACTGAGGGAAAAGAAGACCTGAGAGGCGGCTTTGACCCACACCTCTGGCCGGTCAACAAGGACGTTCCAGTCCAATGATAGATAGTTTGCAATTCCCTCTTTAGCTCCTTCAAGAGTGACACTGAAAGGAAATGAGAGATAGAGAAATAGTGAGGAATATGATCGTAACAAAGGATACATTCGATGGTAAACGATGTGAAACTTACGCCCTTCCGAGCACGACTAGAAGAAGAATGAGAGGAAGACCCATGGTAACGAAGGAGATGCGACCGGTCCACTTGACACCAAAGGCAACGCACAGGTAGACAAGAACCCACGTCAGGAAGGAGTAACCAACGTTTGCCCATACAATACGGGTCGGTTTACTATCATCACCAAGAGTCTCCATGCCGATAATGTTGTCATAAAAGTAAGACTTGGCATCACTACCGGTAACTCCATGCGTGGTCCAAATGTTAGTACCAAAGGAGTCGAAGAAGGCATGTGACACCCACGAAATGAGCATTGAGTAGTATGTGACGACCATATAACCACATGCAACTGACAATAATCCCACGCCACGGAGTCTCTTATGAATACCTCCAAAGACATCAACATCTATGTAAAGTGAAAGTGGTATATTATCGGTGTGAGTGTTAGAAGTGACTAATGATCTAAACTATAATTCATTGACACCATTCACATCATTCAAACATCATACTCACCTCCCGTTTCATAATATTGTCCAAGCGATATTTCTAATACAAGGATGGGTAGACCAATTAATAGTACCGCCGCAATGTATGGGATGAAGAATACTGCACCACCATACTCAAAGACAAGGGCCGGGAAACGCCATATGTTACCGAAGCCGACTGCCGATCCGACGGCAGCGAAGTAGAATGCGGCACGTGAGGACCAACGCTCACGTTCCTTGAAGCCACCATCGAACTCATCACTCTCGGAGGCATATGACATGGTCTCATCGGCAACATTGTTATCCTGTTGTTGACTTAATTTCACATCTTCCATCTCCACCGCCTTGGTGATAGTGACAGACTTCTTGATGGTAACGCTGGCATTATTACTAGACTTCTTGCGGATGACGCTGGCATCACTAACACCACTCACGAATGAGAGGAAGTTTTTGTAACTACTTGTAGTGCTCGATGTTGTCGAAGCATTGTCGAGATCCGCCATGTTGTTTGTTTGGTTGTTGATGTTCGTACCTTGGTTGAATTCAATTTATGCCTGAGTTTCTACATATCTTTTCGTCGATCTTGCGAAGGGGTCGGTCAAGCTCTGAATTCTGAATCCCGAGTTGAGAATGACCTTGACCTTTGATGAAAGAGTTCCTCCATGGGAATGTGGAGAGAGGCGTGCTGGGTCCCGAATGTCGGGGCGCCGGAACAGGATTCAGTTATTCCCTTGTTCACTTCACGGCATCTTGAAGACAGATGATGTAAAAGATGTTTTGTGTTTAATATGTGTATTGTTGACGGAAAGCAGAAAATAATGAAGACGTCAATGCGTCTTCCATCGCATTTGAGCAAAGCAGGAAGCACACTCAGAAAAGTGTTTCAAAAGAGTACGCTGGTATTGCATCTGTTGAAGAAGATAGACAGACAGGGAAAAGGTTCAAAAACAAGTTGATTTATCAACATTCGTGAACAATGTTGTATGCTGGCATCAACGGCTACCTAAGTAGGTCATAGTAGGTCACAAACTAGCGTAGAGGTTTCGGAGAGTAAAAGGATAGAAGTTATATGTGTACCCAAGAATCAAGTTTACAGAGTCCTACAATTATCATAGCACAAAAGCAAAGTTCGGATTATTTATGGAGAGAATACATTCGGAGTAGAGACAAATGTATGTTTGAGATTCATCAATGCCGTTGCCATTGATGCTGTCATTGGCGTGAGGACAACTTCCTTCTCGTTCGACATCTTACTCAGGGTACGCTTCTCCCGTCTAGGACCGTGAATCATCATGTCAATTCTCTTTCGTTCATGTGGTCGAGCCTGTGCAAACTTTTGAGCGTGAGACTTTACTTGATCTCGTGATCTACCACAGCCTTGACTCTGTATTCAATAGTATTTTGATGAACAGGAAATGATGTTGAGGCATCGCAACAGAAACAAAAGACGACGATTTGACTCAGGGTCTCACCTTCATCCAATTGGTAACATCTTTCCAACGACCCCAACCAAAAAGGACGCATGCCTTCTCAAAAAGAAGATGTTCATTTGACGACCACTGACCACTAGCAGATATCATTTTTCACTTGTTCTGGGTGAGTAGCTAGAGATGGAAGCACCTACAACGATAGTACCTGTTGGTTTGTGTGATGGAAAAGATGTTAGATTCTGTCTTTATTAATCATTGGGTCGGGTTCCATCAGATCCGAGAATTCGCTTCACTTCACGACAAACTATTTCCTTGAGCTCACACATGCATACTACATGTGACTGAACACAGATTAGAGTTGACTGAATAGTCTGTGATTCAGTGTTTGTTTTGGAAACTGTAGTACCTCGAAGAAGAGGGAGAGGGAGGAATGATGAAACCTAATGCAAAGGTTGGCAAGACCATCAAAGTTGTCCGAGAGTTTGGGAAATATGGATATCACAAGAACAAAGGAAGGCCATGGCCAAGATCGCCGCCGGGAAACCATATGTCACTCAGCAGGCGGTTAAGTCGCCAGATCCTTAAAGGTTCCCCGATTGGTTCCCCGATAGTTGCGGCAAAGCTCGACTTCTCTTAATAGACTGAAAGTCGTGCAGTAAGTTGGTATAGAAATGAGACATTTGTTCAGACCGCATTCTTTTTACTGTAGTTGTGTTAGTAATCTTTTCATAATCGGAAACAAATACATGCCTCACATTAATCTCCACCTTGAATAACTTGGAATCATTCAGGATTAAGTTGCTTTTAAGATATATGTCTTTTGTTTTAGAACTCGGCATTCCCTGGATATCGAGGGAATGCAATTGCATCGCGAATATTCTCTATCCCACACACATAAGTGACAAGTCGTTCAAATCCAAGGCCATATCCCGCGTGTGGAACGGATCCAAACCGACGTAGATCTAGGTACCACCAGTAGTCATCGACATTAAGATTGAGCTCTGTCATTTTCGCCACGAGAACGTCCAATCGCTCCTCCTGAATACACACAAATGGTTATGGTTGAAGATAGAGAGAGTGTGTTGCCGCGATGATAAGATATCAAAACTGCAAATGAATGAACTGCACAACAAGGACAATTTCTTACCCTCTGACTACCGCCAACAAGCTCGCCAACACCAGGGACAAGCAAGTCCATCGCATTCACCGTTTCCCCGCCATCCTCGTCATTATCACGCATATAAAATGCCTTAATCTTCTTTGGGTAATTATAAACGAACACAGCACTTTCAAACTTCTTCTCTGCCAACCATCGTTCATGCTCCGTTGCAAGGTCCGTCCCAAACTCAACAATGGGAAATTGCCACTTGGATGGGTCCTTTGCAATCTCTTCCTTCAAATACCGTATTGCATCGCGATATGGTAACCGAACGAATGGTGTATTGACCAACTTTTCTAATCGGTCGCGTAATCCCTTATCAACAAAAGTTGCAAAGAAATCCAAATCCTCATTACACTTATCCAATACCTCCGACACTACAAATTTCAACATCCCCTCGGCATTGTCCATGGCACTTGTCAAGTCAGCAAATGCCATTTCAGGCTCGACCATCCAGAACTCTGCCAAATGTCGTGCCGTTTGTGAATTCTCGGCACGGAATGTAGGGCCAAAGGTATATATATCACCCAATGCCGTGGCATATGCTTCCCCGCCCAATTGACCACTCACGGTAAGATAGGCCGCCTTGCCAAAGAAATCTTTTGTATTGTCAACTCCAGGTAGTAATTTCCCAGTAGTATCCTTCGCACGTGGTAGGGATGCCACATCGTCGACATTTAATGTAGTAACACGGAACATTTCACCTGCACCCTCACAATCACTTGCAGTAATTAGTGGAGTTTGGACATATAGAAAGCCACTACTTTGAAAGTAGGCATGTATTGCACCGGCAAGTGTCGACCGGACACGACTAACTGCCGCAATAGTATTGGTACGTGGACGCAAGTGCGCTATAGTGCGTAGATATTCCAGTGAATGACGTTTCTTGGCAAGGGGGTAGGTCTCGCCTGGACAGGTACCCACAATTCGAAGTGATGTGGTGGATAATTCGTATGATTGTTTACCCCCCGTCGATTCGACGATGGTACCAATTGCATGGATGGAGCATCCGGTTGTTAATTTATCGATTTCTATTTATTGCGCAATGACGAATGTAATGTCGAACAATAATAGGTGTGAGCGTTGATTTGTATCCACGGGGCAAAGTTAGACATCTTCCACAAACGCCAATTTAATCTCATCATATTGATCAACAATGTGAAGATGCCCAAATAGTACAAACGAAACACACTCACCCATCATCGTAGACTCATCAACGGCATTAAATGGCAAAACACATTGTATCCCACCCATACTACTACCATCATTCACTTCCACGAATGCCAATGTTTTTTGTTTCCGAACTGTTCGGACCCATCCCTTGATTGACACTATTTCGGCGGAGAGCGAGGCCGCTGCCGTCTTGACCCGCCACGGTGATGCCGAAGACGACGATGAATTTACGGATGTCAATGATGACGAAGGGGTAACATCAATGTCGGTGGGGCTACTAGCCTCAGTGCTTGACATTTTCAGTCTACTTGACGTGGGACCATCGCCACCATCTTCGAAAGAGGTTGATTTCGTCCAGCTACTCCGTATACAACAACTAGCGCCAATGCTCCTGCCTACGACGAATAATGATGCATGCGACGATCGACTGCTGCTGCTGGTGATAATCGACGGTGGTGGTGCAAACGCTACAGCGACGATTGGTCGACTAGATGACGACGACGATGCGACGACAGTAGCAGCCGCGAGACGACAGGTACGGAATGCCATCTTCTTTGTAGACCAAAACGACGGCATCGTGGTCGAACCGATGACGGCTTCCCGCCTTTCCTCTTGGTCACGCCACATCAATCAATCATCAATCTTCTTTCTTCTCTCCCCTATCGTCCAATGGTCTATCCGCAATTCATCCCCGATCCATTATGCTACGTTCCTATCAACCCCGATCTAAAGTGTGGTGAGGAATGGACGACCGTCGCTTATGGCAGTGAAAACGATGATTATGATGACGATCATCGCAGTCCAATCACCTTCCATATGACCCTCCCACCCAAGAAACAACATCGTGCGGCTGGTGATGTTGCCGCGAGGCTAAATTTCAACTGCCGTGACAAGTCATCGGGAGTATTACTACCGTCAGAACCAATAGCACAGTCCAAGTCATCCGAAGATGACGAACACATGGGCGATCCATTCTTCTTCCACGATGGCTATTATCTCGAAGCAAAGACGGGATTCCAGCCGTGGCCAGGCACGCGATTAATGGTCGAGGCATTTACGCTCCATACTTTCGAAAGGATGAGGCATTGACAAACACGATTGGCTAGTGGCAATTTGAACATACTCGAAGTCGGCGCAGGTGTGGGGATAGTAGGGATATCCTTGGCTGCATTGGGTGGTTGTGTTTTGATCACGGATTTACCAGTTCTCGTCGAGCATAGCATACGACCCAATTTGAGACGTAATCGATGCATAGAGAATGAAGACGACGATAATTTCGAACGTCATTGTGGGGTCACCAATCATGATAATTTCTTTCTTCAATCAGAGGAACGCTCTTCGAATGGGAATGGGACGACCCAAGCGGTTGTGTTAGACTGGTTCAAACCTATCTCAGAACAGCTGCCACGTGCAACATCTTCTGCCATCGAAGTCATCATTGGTTGTGACTGTATGTGGATGTCGAAATTGGTGGAACCATTACTAGAAGTAGTATCTACTATTTTTCAACACTACTTGTCAAATATTACATCAACAACAACAACTACTCGTACGCAACCATCATTTTTCTTTACATATCAACGCCGGAATCAATCAGGTGTCTTTATTGGATTAGAGGAATTATTGGCACGAATTAAGCAACGAGGTTGGAATGTTGATTGTGTATCTTGGAGGACAATTTATGATAAGGAAGAGGGCAATCATGAGCTGTATCTATTCGAGGTCACACCTGCTAATTCCTAAGTATTATCAAAAGTTCAAAGAAAGTGTTTTTTCTCATCTGCTATGCCGACATCAACTATCGTCCCCGGTGTGGGTGGGTGGGATGCTTTAAGTTATACTACTACCTAACGCCTACGTCAATCACACGGACAGAAACACGCCGATGAGCCCCCAATTTGACCTTTACTCCTCACGTTATTGATTGCAGCAAACGCATTTACCTTCACCTTCTTCATAGATCAATCGGTGTGCAATGCGGAACCCCTATTGGCTTGACCGAAACGGAGCTTGAAAAGGGTACCTTTGCAACCTCAGGGAGGGTTATGACCACTCACTCATCATCTCAGAGATGATGAGTGAGTGGTCATAATACTACTCTACAGGGCACGTAAGATGTGTTCATTACTTCATTATTGGATTATAGTTCGATTGAGAATGGAGGACCTGTCTTACAAAGGGTACCCTCCTAGACTAGAGACACATCTACACAGGAATCAGAAATGGCAGTACATGTCCAATGATAACATCAGCTCCACAGGTGATGCGGCATTGTCTTCGAATGCTTGCTTCATTAGTCTTGATTCGTTTCCGGCAATGAGTTGCTCCCCATTCGTGATTGTTCTCATTGATCCTTGTTTTCCACAGAGCAAGCTCGAGTACTTCTGTCACATTCTTCAATTTAGGGAGACTGTCGTCAAAGTGGTCAAGTTTTGCACAAATTGCATGAATGATACTTCGGTTGTTATTGTGTGCCGTCAAGTGTTCCCTGGAGTAATCCGGAGCCCAAGTGAAAGCAGCAGTATGAATCATATTGAAAATGCATTCACGCCATACTTTGAAAGCAAGACATTCCACACGCTCTGATATGCCACACATGACAAGAAACTGCATCCTTTCCCGAAATAGTGCTCCATCAAATGAGAAACTAGAAGGACGCATAAACTCATCAAGCAAATGATCCCAATCGATTAACTGCTCTGTAAAATGTATTTGTTTCACATGAAGTAGTTTTGCAATGCTTTCTTTTGGCGTATCAGTTCTCCCCATTGTCTTCAACATCATTGTCCAATTGAAAACGTGGCCAGGATAAAGTGATTGATAGCTATCGAGTAGGAACTGGATAATCTCAGTTGGTGCAGCTCCCCAAAATGCATACAGCAGTGGCAGCGCCCCCCACCTATCTTCGGTGATTAGATTAGCGGGGTACTTCTCAACTATGAGGCGGTATACCTCCAGATCATGCACAGAGGAGCACGTCAAAATATGCAGAGGAGTCATACCGAGACAATCTTGTTGATTGCCCGACGGATCCATCTCACTGAGTAATGTCTGACCCTCACCCGATCTCATGTTTATTGCAGCAATGAGGATCTGTAGAACCCCCTGATTATAAGACTGGTAGTAGACCAATTTGTGAATCGGCAGACCATCGAATCGATGCCACAGCTCATCTGTAATGTTCTCGTTCGAATAACCAAACAGCTCTGAAAGATCCGTGTTTACTTCATTCAAATCGTCAAAAAAGATGTAATCGCCAACGGCTGACCCTGACGGAAAGGCCACGTTTCTTAGGCAGTGACAATAGTAGAATGAATAATATCTAATCCGAATTACGTTTTCGGGAATCTCTAGGGAGAACATGGATTTGCAATTGTAGAACACTCTCTTGGGTATTTCAGTGATGAGGGGCGGAACTCTAAAATTGGTGAATATGCAGGCACCGAATGCGCCTTCTCCAATGACTGCAATGCCATCGTGGAGACGAATGGGAGTTCGGAGAGAGGTCCTGAATGCGCCATCAATTATCCTCCTGAGTGAGTTGGGGATGTTGATCTTTGTAATCGAATTGTCGCATTCCGCAAAGGAACAAAAACCGATTTCCACGAGGCCTTCACACAGCTCCACCTCGGTCAACTTTTTGCGCTCGTGAAATGATTTAGCAGGGATCGACGTAACGGATGGATCAACCCGAACGCGGACCACATCTTGCGCAGCATATTTTCCGCCAAGCCCCGTGTAGACGAAGACCGCATTGCTGCCCTCGGCCGACATTGTGTGTTACAATTTACGATGGTACCTCCTAGCTTTAGGTAGGTAGGTACTTCAATTAGATACCCAAAGGAGGAGTGTGCGCTGCGGACAAATAATAATGGGGCATCGACGAGTATGCGTCTGGTGCTCATCATTATTTTTACTTCATCACCCGAGCAATATTATTATCGTCGGCGCCAACAAACCTGCAACCAATTCTCGTGGGTTGCAACACTTGAGCAATAGCAATGATTGTACAAATAATCGTAACGCATTGTTATTGACAACTAATGAAGATGTGATGACACACTACAATCTACATTTTTTGCTGCACAGGTCATTCCGTCCGCTTGAGCGGATTATAGGTCGGAGACGTTGGCGTTTGACACAACAACAAAAGCAGCAGCCGCCAATGCAAAGCAAAAAACGACAAATGTATCTAACATGTTTCGCGATAGTCTTTGTTTGGATATCATCTGGAACACTCTTCTACTCAAATTATTATCAGTGGCCATTGTCCCAATCTTTTTTCTATGCTGTAGATGCTGGCATGTCAATTGGGTTCTGTACAGACGTTGCAGAAACAGATGTGGGAAGTCGGGCATTTACAATTGTGCATATACTGCTTGGAGCGTCATGTGTGGGTGGTGCACTAGTCCTACTTGTCCAAAGTGCACTCGAGGGGGTAGCATCGCGAAGTGCTGCCGTATATCGATTGATATTGGAAAGAGATTCATTGAAGAAGGCATTCATGGCTGGTGGTGTTAGTGATATCATGCCATCTCCGGTCTTACTCTTGTATCCAAAGGATTGGGTATTACGATTTGTGCAACGGCGAGAGGAGGGTGTTTTGTCATATGATCACTTTCGGATTGTGCTCAAGAGCAACGGACTGAGATCTTTAACAGACAGAGAGTTTCAACACGTGTGTTCATTATATGATCCGTGTGGGGATGGTTTTATCCGCTACGAATGCTTCGCTAGCAAATTTGAGGGCATTCACAGAATTCTACCAACGTCACGTTTCTTTGTGTATTACAATAACAGTCGCTCACTTCCCGTCCGTATCATTGTTAAAGCATGGGACGCATCCACAACTCTTCTGACCAATGAAAATTATCGCATCTATTGGATTTTTGTATTGTGGGTAAGCATGGGAATCATTTGGGGGATTTACAATCAGGGATGGGATCCAATTACTGCTACCCACTTTGCTGTTTCAGCATTGGCCACTGGCGGACTGACAGCGCCACCTGTTGATCCGTTGACTGGTGTAATGCCTGCAGGTTCAGCTCTGTTCTGTGGATTTTACTGCCTTTTTGGTATACCACTAATGGCATTGACTCTGGGCTTATTCGCACGTGTGCTAGTAGAAAAATACATCATCGAGGAAGAGCTTGTGGCTCTTGCTAGGCCTCTATCACAGTCGGAATATCGTTTCGCAAGCAAAAGCTTGTGCTCGACTGATAACGCGATACATCTTAGTGATTACATAGTACTTCAACTTATGCGACAAGGGAAATTGAGCGTCGACTCATTCGAATTTATGAAGAGGCAATACCAAACCTTAGACCAGCGACGATCGATCAGACGTCCCCCACCACTGGCTTGAAATGACCTCTGGTTACTGATTTCAATCAGATATTTACCGTACACAATCGTCGACTAACCAGCTTTCAATTTATTGCACAATATCTATTACATATTTCTCAATAACTTACTTAATCAACTTAAAGTTCTTTCGACTAATTACCCTTGCATTCTTTTTCGCATCTCTTGAGTCATTCTCATTTCTGCAAATCCAAGAGCCTGCTTTATCTGTTTATTCTTTGGTTCGATTTTAAGTGCCGCCGCCAACGATGCTATAGCCTCATCGTACCGTCCCATGGCATGTAATGCCAACCCCTTACGAAAAATGCCCTTAACATATGCCGGGTCGAGAATTTCAGCATCCCTCCCATCCTTCAATGCCTTGTCATGATGGCCTAGTTTTAAGAAGCATGCTGATCGATTCGATAGCACGACATGTCGAGGGAATAACTGCTCCACCACACTAATCTTCGACGACAATGAGCTCTTAGTACTGCCAACAACACCTGTATCACTAAGCATTTCGGTTATGTCTGAAGCATCCGGAAGCTCCACGGCCCGTTCAAGTGCAAGGGTATAAAATAGTATTGCCTGTGCGTACTCCCCCGCCATAAATGACTCATTACCCTTAGTCTTTTCACAATTACTACATTCAATTATGGCATGAATTTCTTCTCGAGTTTTCGATGCATACACCTCCTCAACGACCTCATCATCATTGTTGTTATTGTTACTTTCCTCATTAGTAGCAGTAATGGGTCGATCATTATCACTCTTCGATGGAGCAATAACCTCGTTACCATCCTTATCGGTAATACGAATAACGTCCTTCATATATCCATCTAGTGCAGTATGTATCTTTCCTCTCTTTTCTTCAAGATTACGTAAATCACGTTCCGTCATTGGTTTGGCACCATTACCACCCGCACTACCACTCCCACCAGCTTGAATTTTCTCAGTAATTGATAATATCCGTTCAGTAATAAATTCACCATTAACAATACTGGTAACAAATTGTACTTCCTCGGGTTTCGAATTACCAATTGCTGTAGCACCGAGTTCAATATAATCAAGATATGGTGTTTCATATTCGAGAAACTTATCACGATAGGTAGATATATGTAATTTTGATATACCTGCATGATATATACGATCTTCGGTATCTTGTCCCCAGTATACAGTGGTTGCCTGGTTTAATTGTGGTTGTGGTGTATTCTTCCCGGATGGCGAATCATGGAATTGTATATCTAAATCAGTACATAAGTCTGCCTGTATAGTGATAACAGTAGCATCATCACCATCCACAATCACTGTTAGGTTGGTACAGTGTGATATTTCGACTGTGCCTGTAATGATTTTACATCGTATAATGACAGTGCAGGAATGGAGGTTGCATAATACCAATTTGATTAGTCCACGCACGACAGCTTTATCCTGAGGCAGCACTCCTCCCTCAACGATTACCTCGGGATGACTCTCGGCATCGTCCTTGTACGACTTGGGTTGAAGTCCATTCGAAGGCATTTCACTTTCAAGGTTGGACAGATCGGACGTAAGAATGATCTTACCAGGACCAGTTGTGTCCGAGATACGTAGTACACGCTTCCCCGCCGACAATAACTCGCGCGTAATGTGTTTCACGACCCGTCCATTCTGATTGAGACTGTCGTCATTCTCAAGCAGGCCACTGAGCACCTCGGCAACCCCATCTTCACGTTTCTTAAATCCCTCTAGTGCAGTACGTTTCTTCTTTAATTCCTTGGCCTTATCCCGCTCGTTTGCCTCGGCCGATGACAAAGCATACTTGCCATCCAATCCTAAAGCCTTGGCATTCACATTCGTCTCTTCATTGTCAAGTTCCTCCACTTGACGTGATAATTCTTTTGCACGTTTGTCCCATGACGAGTAGTCGGTCCGACCTGCTACACCGTTCGCCATGGTTCTACGAGGAGCAAGTATATTTATGTATATTCAAAATAGAAGATCCCGCCCCTTAACCCCAAAAAGAACCAAAATGACCATCGGGCGTTGAGCCAAAAACTCAACGGACCTTGTCGCTGATTTTTGCGAGGGCGGCCACCTTTCTGGCGGTGGTAAAAGACAGTAACGTTGACTTCACTCCAAGGCCTTCATTTAACGATGACCAAGATGAGGTGCAACGTTGCAACAATTGCCATAGCGGCAATGGCCACATCGTCCGTATCGGCATCTTCATCGATCGGACAGCGCAATGCATTCATGAGTGAAATGAAAGTACACGGTGATCGTCGTGCCGTGGCAAAGGATCAAACTCCAACGGCTAAGACCTTGGCTGAGGAAATGAGCGGACGGTCAAAGCGGGCGAGGAAGTTACGAGAGAAGGTATTGGCAAAGGCCAAGTACATCGCACCCACAACTTCCAATGTTGCTCGTCGTTTACAAGATGATGCAGTTGCAGATGGTACCGATGATGCATTCGCATTTAGTGCGGCTGGACAGTGGGAGGGTACCTTCCAGTTCGATGCGACACAGTACTCTCTATCCTACCATCGCTGTGCGGCCGTGAAGCAATTCGATGATACGCTCGCTGCCACTGAGGATGCCACGACTGTCTTCACTACCAAGAATTTTGCAGTCTTTCGTTTCTGTCCGTCGAGCACCTGCGAGGGAACTCTCCAGGAAGAAGAAGTCGTACTTACAGAGGAAGAGATGTTGGCCATGGAGGAAGAGGCGCAGGTGGTAGAAGGATACACATATGTTACTGATATGTTCGATAGACTTCAGAAGGGAGGTGCCAGCGGGAAGGGATGCTCATCGAATTATGGAGAGTACGTCGTGGAGCTCTCAGACTACATGTCGCTCATGGTAAGTCTTTGTTCGAACATTTTGATGGGCACAAGTTGATTGTACAACCTTCTAACTATTTCTCTTATTATTCTTATTCAGACTGAGTACCACGCTGAACGATTCGAAGCCTACTGTGAAGATTGTCAAGCTTGCATGTACGACGTCTACTTGAACTGGATGAAGAACGGGTACAACAACGGTAGTGGACGAAATCTCAAGGAGCAAACAGACAAGTCCTTCATGGATGAACTCGAAAGCGATGACTTTAAGAATGCTCGTCGTGGACTTGGCAACTACAACAAGTACGATGCTTGTCCTGAGTATGACACCTGCCACATATACAAGAACATCTGCGAGGCAGGACTTGAGGAAACGTTCACTCAATACTTTGAGTGTACCCAAGTTGAGAGGGGTGATGGTAAGATCGTATACCTTGCTCCTCACTGTGCGTCTAATGGTGTAAATGTTACACTTGGTGTGTACTCCGATGAATATTGCAGTGAATATATTGGATCCGAAATCTCGAACGTCCTTGGCTACAAGGTGGACGCAGATGCCTTGGCACCATATGTCACAGGTACCTTGATCGATGTCATCCCCGTTGAATCCATGCAGAGTCAGAAGGAAGCGTATGACATAATTGCCTCGTATGATACCGAATTCGTTGGAGGACTTGCCCCCGATAGCATGTGCATCCCCTGTCATGCATCCAAGCAGGCTTACCAACAACGAGTTACCGAGACAGCAACAGCGACTTATGCATACGCTGAAGAATATGCCGAAGAAGAGGCATACGAAGTTAGTGAGATCTGCACGAACTTATACGCATTGAGTGCACGGTGTGACAAGCATTACCGCAAGTACAGTAGCACCATTTCCACCAGTTCCACATACAAGCAAGCAAACCTTGAAGAGGATATTGCATGTGGCTTCATTGATTCTATCGCAATGGGCAACTATGACGAGAATGGTTATGTCATGATGGGCAATGTTTCGTCTGCCACGAATTTCTTCACCAACAATGTTGTGTGGGAGCAGTACGGGCACACTGTCACCGACGTTAGTAATGGCCAAATAGTCGGGCTATGTCTTGCACTAGGTGCATGTGCTCTCCTTGCCATGTGGGCAGGCAGTCTTCACAAGTCATTGAACAAGGGAACATCCTGGAGACCTCGCAAGGCATTAAATCTAAGTCGTGGGGAAGATGCCGTTACTGTGCAGCGCAGAGTATCTTACCTTAAACCGGAGGACCTGACTGCTCGGCAAGGCTCCTACTACATGTCGTAGAAAGGATCCATAAGATTTATGAAGCGAATCGAATATACAATCTTGGTGTATCAACAACTAGATTGAGCAATTTTTATTTTGTAACCGTGTGTGATTGTACAGAAGCACTGCTCCTAAAATATGTGTGTAGAGATAATAGTAAGAATGTTCAATATACATCAGGGAAATGTTTGATTTGTAGGTGTGATTACACAAGAGCTTTTGTGAAAGTAGAACTTGCTATTCAATTACCTCCCTTTCAAACCTTATCAAGTCCAAGACCTGTCTGTAATTACCGCTAGTTACTAACCAATCCTGGAATCCCCGATTAATCTCTTCCTCTAAAGCCGCCCTCTGCTCGGCTGACAACTCTTGCATCGCCGACTGTAGCGATCGCACTCGCTCAGCCTTTACGATAGCCTTCCTTTCATAATCGTGTGGCATATGGAATGGGGATAGTGTCAACATGTCAGCAAGCGAAAGCGAATATTGGGATTCGCCACCCGCATCGTCCATTGATAAAGTCTTCTCCTCTTCTTCATTTTTGGAATCAGACGGGGCTTCCTGTAATTGCTGACGCCGTATGCGTGCCTCATCACTCTCAACCGGTACAAGCAAAACTTCAAACTCAGATGGCGGCATTAGGATGGGAGTCTTCATGGACACGTCTACGGTCGCACGGTCATCGGCACCAGGTGAAAGACTATTCCCAGAGGATTCAAGTGCAGACGATCCAGATATTTGTACGTGAGGAAGTTGGGGTACCTCCAGCTTGCTAAGTTCCACGGGCACCTTCCACTTGTTACTGGCACATTGTATGCACCTGCCCCCCGTTTCCCCTCCCCTCCCTGGACTTACAGCGGAATCCCCGGCGACGCTTCCTCCCACACTACCACTACTACTCGCGCTTAGCAACAAGGCCGCAAGACCTGTCGCTAATAAATCCTCCCTCAAACCCTCATAATAAGTGTTATACGGAGCAAATTGACATCCACGATTATCTCCTACCAGCAGCGGTGGACTTGGGGTAAAGATATAACTCACAACGTCGCACGAGTTCGACACGACAACTCGCCGAGCTGCAGAGGTGATTGTCGTGCGTTCACAACCAACAACGTGAAGGAGCCCGGCGACGGCACCAATGACGATGGTGCAGTCCGTACACGCAGCGATAGTGGCGTGCTCAAAAGGTTGGAGGAGGTAGAAATGAGTGTCAGTGCAGTCGGCGATGTGTACGTCGTGTAAACGCGAGGACGACAATTGTGACGACATGGCGGCGGCAGCTGAGACATTCACGGAGGCCTGGGAGTGTTGATCTAACGAAGTCCCAGAGCCGTGAGTGTGTGGCAATCCCCTTTCGCCACCTGCACCTACACTACTGTCTTTCCTTGGCTCAAGTAGAACAGTCGTAGAGCGCAAACATTGATAACTCAATTCTTTGAGGTGACCGCTCCCATCTTCGTTAGACACAGATACCCCTCGCGACCGTAACTGAAGAGACGGTTGTGTGGAATTAAAACCTAACGACAGCGGGGATAACCTTGACCTTACATCCTCCAACGACGACGTGGTCGCCGCCCTGTCCAGCTTAACTTTTGCCGTTGTCAATTCCTGTTTTAAGTAACCTCGAAGAACCCTCTCTGCATCAGCAACGGTGATCAATCCATTCTGCATCAAATTCCATCGAGCCGTGGCAGGTGTCGCGACCGTTGAATTTGACTTCCGATGTACCTCCATCTCATCCAATACCAAACATTTCAATACATGCTCACCGATAGCAATGGGCGGTTCGTCAACAAATCCCCCACCTGGAGCCTGTAAGACAAGATGTAACCGATCTAATTCCTCTATCGTAACTTCGACTGTAAGACCAATGGTCCCGTGCTCGCGATCATGTTCTTGTGCAAGAGTTTCAATGTCCAAAATATTGATATCAGCACTATTACTACGGCTGTTTGATTTATTGCCACCCATGCCCTTGGCGGCCAAGGTTGCTAACGCCCGACATGCCAACGTATGACGCGGTACGGCACAAAGGAGCAAAAACTTGCGCAGATGCCGTAGTAGGTATGCTGCACAGTGTGCATTATTCAGGTGTGATCCCGGTGACAGTGCATGTAGACCACCATGGGGGGAGGAAGAAGACAAAGTCGCCGACGTTGCTACAGTGTGGTCAGCAACCCGACGTTCGTCATCACAAGACATACAACGCAGGAATGCATAATTCTCACAGTGGACAAGGAGGAACATTGATATCAACCAAACAGGAAGTTCACGTGCCGAGGACCTCGCGGGCTTTATCGGACCTCCACCACTGCTACTACCGCCACCACCCTCTCGAGAGGAGGAGGACGGACTAGGACCACCAATCGTATCAACAGCGGCCGATCGGACCGATCCCATGGACGATTGCGAATTACAACTATAAATTGGTGGGATCGAGTCGAAACCTGTATTCGCTGATGATGTCGATGCCTGGTGTGTCATAATCGTTGATCTCGACACTGCCCCAAATGGACCGGCACCTGAATCAAATACGTCGGCACTACTACCACAAAATATGCATTCGCGCACTATTCCCCCCGACCCCCCTCCACTTTCACTAAGGCTTTTAACATAAAGTGTATGGAACATGGTAGCCATCTCCCAAAAGAGTGCAGCACTGGGTTCACTCCATTTGAGTATATTCCACGCCTCAGTAATCCATGTTGTGTAGTGTGTCCGCCATGATGCAAAGGATTCAAGTGCCTCGGCCGTCGAGAGTAATGAAAGTGGGTTGGCCTGTTGCTGTTGCTGCATGTGCTGCTGATTATGCGGATGTTCTCCCGTGGGGGATGCGGGTGTTGACGGAGATGACGATGCCTTGGGAGTTTGGGGTATATTTGCAGGTCCGGAGGTAGTTAATGCTACCGCTCCGCCGCTCCCACTTCGCAATAGCTGAAGTATGTGAAGTGGAAGATTCTGCCGTTGTATGCTCGGTACTGGCGTTCCCGGCACAAGTGACGATGATGACGACGACATTGTCGTTGCTGTTGTTGTTGTACCATTTGCACTACCACCACTAATGCCGCCAATGCTCCCCAAAGAGATCATTTGATCTAACAGATCACTCCCCTGGAACACATTCAGCCGTTCACTACTAGGCGGGAGAATCCCTCTACTTGATGCAGCGTGTGACGCATGGTGGGATAATGCCGAAGTAAGTTGCAAGACCAAGTCAGGATTAAGATTACGTGCATGGTCGGGAGATAGAATGGCGCCTCCAAAAGCATGTGGCTTGGATGCCAATGCTGTCGTTGCCGTCATGGTTCCCTGCTGTTGTTGCTGCTGCTGTAATTGGATGGGAACGCTGCGGAAAACCGGCCGTTCATCTTCTTGCAACGACGATCCCTCGTTCGGATTGCTCCCAATTCTACTGGACGCTAAATTTCCACGCGAGGCCATGGTCAACCGCCAACCGCACCTCCACCACACCCCCCCCGGACTCCCGCTAAATCTCATCTCAAAGATTTCTCCGCCTAGATACCCACCTCCTCTCACCATGTTCGCAGCACGCACCGCCGCATCACGTTTCGTAGCACGATCTATCGTCTCATACGCCTCAAGGGGGTTGATGGCACCATCCGCTGTTGCAACTACTCAACAATCAATGCGATGCTTTGCGACGGTGAGTTTGTTTTGAGAATCATATCCACTATCGTCCTGCTTTCGTCACACGGTACATTGCAAGGTCCAATATACTGTTAAAGTGGACCCCCTCCCTCTCTCCTGCTACTAGTATTTAATGTATGCTGGAAATTAACTATGGATGTGGTATTAATTTTACCCGTCTTTGTGTTGTATATACTTCTTTCACACATCATGCATACTTATCTTTTGTGTTCGTTTTTAGACTTTCCTCCCCCCCGCAGAGGTACAGGAGCGTATCCTAACAGTAATTAAGAACTTTGATAAGATCGATCCCGCGAAGGTAACGGCAGCATCAAAGTTTGGCGAAGATCTTGGTCTTGATAGTCTTGATGCCGTCGAGGTTGTCATGGCAATTGAGGATGAATTCGCAATTGAAATCCCGGATGCAGAGGCCGATAGGATTGGGAGTGTACCAGACGCGGTGGAGTATGTTGCCGCTCATCCCATGGCCAAGTAAACGAATATATTATGAGCTGGTATGTAGGGGGGAGTGTATGTAATTAAAGAGACTGAGAATAGAGAGACAATTGAGATTATATGTGCATCTGGTTTTACTGAGCTCGTGGAAGTTTGAGAATAAGTGAGTTTGATTGATTGGATACGCACTGCAAAGTAAGACAATTGTAATAAAATTGAATTTTTCAAGGTGAGGGGGGTATTATAATGGACAGAGGTTTTAGTGGGGGGAGTGTATCGTATATGATTATTAAAGAAATAGTTATTTGTTATATGACACTCGTGCTGCTTTGATCCTGGAGGCAGAAAGTTTACGATCTACTCCAACACTGCAATGCACAGATTCATTTCTTCTCCTGTTGCTCACGTTCTGCCCGCTTTTGCACAACCTTCAAGTATTGTGCATGAATTAAATCAATGAACCGGTCGTCCTGTAGAAGTGAAAGCAAAGATAATTGCAAGCTTTTCTTATCCAAAACGATATTCTGCGATGGGCTGCTGCTGTGTGTGGCTTGTTGCTCCACTGTTGGTGCGGCAGAAGCTGGTTTAAGATCTTGCCCAGTCGTGACATCAGTCTCCCCACCTTTAGCATTGCCGGTAGACCCCATAGTGAGGGCGGCTAAAAGAGCCGCACCGGCTTCCTGACGCGTTGTGTGGTCGTCTTTGTCTGTTCGTATTATTGATGGAATAATTTTCATGTTACCATTCGACTCCATCTCTTCAATTTTTACAAGACTATTCACAACCTGTTCCAAGTAGGAAGCGATTTGACCCCTCTCATTCCCATCATGAAACCAAATGCCGAGAAATTCAGTCGACTCAGGACTATCCCGTAGTATCAAATATGGGTCCTTAAGTTGCATTTGGAAAATAGCTGTGATTGGGATTTCTAAATTCTCAGTCGAATTACGATTAAGCACAATCAGTTTGAACCGAGGGGCGTCTGATCGTTTCGTAACGAAGAGTGTCCCCTCCACGTTCTTCTTTTCCCATGATGATTGCTTCGTATTGGTATTATACTCGTACAAAACTACGTGTGTGGCTGTTATAGCAACGTCGACGACATTACGATCCATCCGTTGCAGCACTCGTAGGTTTGCCTTTCGGCGTGTGTCGGCATCTAGTGTTGCCATCTTTGCCTATCCAGCCTTCTCCCGCAAATATTTCTCTCGATCTCATCCCGAACAAAAAAGCTGAACCAATACGTACATGAATGTCGAGGTCGAAGAGGACGGCAACGAGCCACTTGCCCTAGAAAGCTTCGATGACTATGTACGACGACATGGTCTTCTCAATGCACTTGACGGAGAAGAGCCGGGAGGGGAATTCAACGGTCTGAATCGCGAGGAGGCCATCGAGCAAGTGCGTATTGATGACGAGTACCTTCTTCGTGTGATTGAGAAACACCAGGAGGGCACAACATCAACATTGCATGATGAACAAGATGCCGCGCAAGTTCAACCAATTGACGAGAGGGAGGGCTTTGTTTCATTACTTCTCTCAAATAAATCAACGTTTAATATACCAGTACAACCGCTCGTTGCGTTCTGCGATACAGCACTAAAAATGGTTGACTCACGTGAGCGGTATGGCATTGTCGAAGATTCATCATCATCCATACTCATTGACGAGAGAGAGAATAAGCAGGAAGGTCCAATTATTGCAATCTCGCTGGTCGAGTTTGACGCTGACGCAACGATGGAATTTGTTTGTATATTAATGATACTTTGGCAACATCGACTTGTATATCGAAAACAACGTACAAGTAGTTATGAGATGGAAGAACGTATAGCTAATGTTTGCAGAACATCATTAATTGATGAAGGGAAAATATCAGAGCAGAATATTGTGGAATGTCTACGACTTGCACACTACCTCCAATGTCGTGTGATTCTTATCACACTCACAACAATATTAGAGTCCTCAATTGATTCACGGAACTGCATGGCAATATGTTCATTGGCTGATTCTTTGAACTTAAAATCTCTTTTTGAGGCGAGTATTAACTATGTCATAGAACGCTTGGACGCATTCCAGGGTGCTTCTACGGGGGATGGGATGGATACCGAGACAATTTCATCAGATACCAATGGTGATGATAATATAGAGGTTTGGACATCTCTACCCCATGAACTACGTTCACGTATAATGACCATGCGGAATGTCATGAGAAGCTCAGTAATTGGACGTGGGTCAAAAGTGTCTGGCCTTTTCTTTTCGAGTGGAGCTGAATTCCTCGCTATATTCCGTGAAACAATTAGAGAAAAGAATGAAAGACTCCAAGAGGCAAAGGAGAGAAGTCAGGAAGTAATTCGAGAACGAACGGAACTATGGCAGCGACGAGGGCGGTGGTTGTCTGATTCTGAAACTGATTTTATTTATGGTGGTGAAGTTGCGTATTGCTTAAAAAAGATACAGAATCAATCACAACGATTAAAGACGTTGGAGAAATTCTATGACGAACAAAAAACAATTTTTGAGGGTAACAGCTTTGAAAGTGGGATCATACTATAAGTTCAACCGCCTTACTCAAGGTCTTGTTATGGATATGATATGTGCTGCAGCTGTGTTGTATTTAGTTTAATAATAACTTAAGAAACTTGACAACAGCTGCATGTTGGGGCTTTTATGGCAGATCTGGCGAGACGTCGATTGGTGCTTTTCCCCAAGATCCAGCGGGAAGCTGGTAGATATGAGATCTTCAGAGAGGAGAGATCTTTGTATGAGGTTCTGGTCTGGGAGGCTTTTTCCTCATGTTTTGTAGTTGCTTTGAAGTAGATAACAATAGTAAAGATACTGGTAACGCCAACCGTTAGTAGTAGATCGTAGGTGAGCTGCCACTCCCGTGGAGAGCAGCGGTGCGACGCTTTAGGTCGTCTATAGCGAGAGATTGGGAGGACGTTGGAATCGTCCGGATTGTCCACATGATGGCTGTAGACTGGTAGTTTGGAGATGAGGGGTTTGGTGAGATATTATATAACACCTCTCGATTTCAATTCATCCATACACAGCCATTGATCGAGAACAGTGACCATTCCATTAGCCGCCGAACTACCACTCAACGCCACGGCTGGGATGCCAATCCCAGGGAAAACTCCGTCACCGGCTAAGATCAAGTTAGAAATAGGTGTGCTTCCATCCTTGAGGCAATCTTCGAATGCGGCTCCATAGGTGCCAAAAGGTCGTCGTAAGAAATGTTCATGTGTTAGTGGAGAGCCTAACAGGGCAAGAACTACACGATCTTTTGCATCAGGAATAATGGATTCGATGGCACGCCATAATGGAATAGCACGCTCATCCTTAAGTGCCTCGTATGTGGAGGACTGGTAGCGTCCTTCTCCGTAACTCAGTGGCTTATCTGTACTATCAATAGACGTAGCCATGACATCATCTGATGATGCTTTCCACATATCATATGGTTCATTTCCAGCACCATAAGCATGCAAGACAATGTAACCCTCTGGTGCTAATGTTCGATCCAGCACTCCTGGATTAGAAACAGCAATCATATTCATCTCTCCACATGGGCCATCGATAACGCCTTCGATGATTGAGTTAGTATCCCCCTCAAGACCTCTATCCATTACTGTGTAATGAGGTTCCAATTTATTAATGTCAAGACCTTTCGAATCAAGTGCCAGGTGTAGGTGTAGAAACGATCCTGTCATCTCTGCAGAATCACAGTTTTCTAACAGATTGTTCGAAGTTTTGTCACTTTGTTGATGTCTTGGACGAATAACGCTTCGTCTACCGATGTGATTGGAATCGGGCGCTGTTACCCATGATTGATTCGGCTCTCGTACAACAGAGGTATGTTGTTCACCTGGAATAATTTTGCCAACATCTAATAGTTGCAACGCGTTCTCATTCCTGATCAATTTTCGTAAAGACCATATCGGTGCATTACAAATCACACCGTCTTTTGCCTTTACGAACACTGTTTCACTATTGCCGCCACCACCTTTTCGAACATTCAATCCAATTGCACGATTCCCTTCATCATTGAACTCGATACTTTCTACATGCCTACGCAGATGTACCTTCGATCCAAGATTGATACCCCGTCGAGATTTTTGTTCCACTCCTATCACCAATGCATTGATTACCTCACCCAACCCTCCTTTGGGATAGTCCAATGCTGCACCCTCCCTGTGCATGTCATATAGTACATATGCAAGAGCCGCTGCACTTGTTCGCTCGGCGGGCAGCCCACTTAAGCTGAATGCAAGTGCATCCAACCAATTTCGTAACCACTTATCCTTGACCTCAAATATTGGTCCATTCATAAACGGTGCAAATGGACCAGTCGATACCTCGACTCCGTTCCTTATTATGCTAAATAGTGATGGGAGGAATCGTAGTAATGGGATGAGAGATGTAGGTCCAGGTCGCATCGCCATTGCTGGGATTGTAGCAGCACCGACAACTAATGGACGTGTAATATCGCGTAGAGTATTGAACTCCTCAAGTGCGGCAGTAGAGTTGGTTGCGAATGTACGCAATGGACCATCCTCGAAGTAATTAGGACCCACATTTAATTTCCATCGTTTTTCTAACGTAGAGTTGGGATGTTCAATCATACCCCATCCATCATACGGCATCCATTCCACAAGTGAGTCAACGCCGACAGCACGTAATACCTGTTGTAGTGGGTTGTACGGTTCCTTCGAACAGCCCAGTACTATCGTCGGACCCGAATCGAACGTAAATGTCACGCCATTGGCGGCACGTCGTTGAAAGGCGTGTGCACACCCACCGGGCAGGTAATGTGACTCATATATCCCCACCTTCTTATTGAAAAGAGTGTTTAGTATCGCGCCTGCGCAGAGACCACCAATACCCGCACCGACGATTGCCACATCCACTTCTTCTTCCACTCGTTTATCGTCAATTTTGTTTATTTCGCTTGCACGAAGATGATACGACGTCGACGACGACAACCTCCGCACTCTTGAAGTCGCAAATGATGCAGCAGAAGAATAACAATATGTGATCAGACATAGTATGTGAGCCAAGTAGACTATGATTGGACGCATCGTCGTGTGATCGTTGTCATCAGTAGTATCGTCGTCGTGTCTGTGTGAAAAACAATCGTCATTGGGAAATGAACCATTTCTCGTACCCCCACGCAGCATCCAATAGCAACCAATCATGGCGCATGGACCCCCGCCTCATCAGTGAAATGCTCCCTCGTCTGGTAGCTGCGTCCATGGTATTCTTCCTCCGAGCATCATCATCATCATCATCCGCGCTGCTCGGTAGGGGCGTGGGTGTTCGGCGTTGCCATCGTCGAAGTGTAAATTGCGCCTTCGTCAATGATCCCACATTCCCCGGTGTTGGACGACGCAAAATCATTAGCCTGCCGAGTAGTAGACCATCACATCTCAATTTCTCGTCTGCTTCTCGGGATGACAATGCTCAATCAAGTAGCGATGACAATTCGATATCATTATTATTGCAAAGTAATGACGTGGAGCTGAATGAATTGAACGACAATTGCTTACTCGCACTAAGACGAAGTCCTAGTCTAATTGCAGAGAATGCATTGAAAGCATATGTGAAACAAAAACGTCGACGTGAAGCGAATGGAACAGAAAAGATATCAGATCCGAGTAATTATATAATGGCTGTTTTGAGGAATGCAATTACTGCACCTCTCACCTCTGCTGACTCTATGAAGGCAGCACCCATTCGCCGATCTCCACAGATCATTGCTATTCCATCACCACCAACGGATATGCCACCACAACAACATACCACACCAGTGCTTGATTCGATTATGATAGAGGATCAAGAACCGTCAATTATTGAGGAGGAAGCCAGTGATTCCATAGAGATTATGCCGGTTGTATCAAAGAAAATGATGATGGCCACACCTAAACTTGAAATGACATCAGCAAAATTTCCAACAGAGATACCTCAATATTCGGGTAATAAACGGCCTGCTGTTGTAGATTCGGTGGAACGAGTTACAATGGAATATGTCGATGAATGCATCTCTTGTTTGGCCAAACTTGAAAAACCAATTATCGAGCTTTCAGGAGTAGGACCAAAGACAGAAGCAGCATTCCACAGTCTTGGTTTGTTTACTCTTCGTGACTTCCTTTGGTTCCTCCCACGCAATTACATTGACCGATCACGCTTCGAAAAGAGTATAACAAATGTTACCGATGGAGAGATAGGTACATTCCTTCTTACCGTGGGTAAAGCCAAAACATCCAATACTGTGTCTTGTACCGATGAAATTGGTAATGATGTTGATGTAACCTTCTTCTTTGGACGTTCTAGACAGGGTATGATAATGGCAAGTACTGCAATCCAAAAGTTCACCAAGAAGGGTACAGTTTCAATGATCGTTTCTGGCAAAGTCACACATTCCGAGGGAGGAAGAATTGTGCTCTTCAATCCGGATGTTGTCATTCCTCCGGATCAAGTAGATAGTCTTGGCATCGAGCCAGTGTATTCCCTTTCTTCTGGTTTAACTCAAAAGAAGGTTATGTCTGCTGTCGACGAGGCGCTGGTTGTGGCAGAGGAGCTGTTACAACTTTTACCAGAATCTCTCCCCGACGACATTCTTACCAAAGTGAATTGGCCAACGCTTGCACAGGCCATTGCATTAACACATAAACCCACATCAATGGAAGAAACGAAGCTCGACTCGCCAGTAAGACAGCGTATTGCGTTTGAAGAGCTATCAATTCAACAAGCTCGACTCGCACTTTCACGATGGAATCTCAAACACTATGGTGTTACTGCTGATATTCTGCAAAGGAAAAATAGAGTGCATTCTAGCTGGAAAGATAGCCCACTTGTATCAGCAGCAATTGCAGCACTTCCATTTAACTTGACGTCATATCAAACAAAATGTCTCACCGAATTGTGGGATGATGCCATCGCTGGTAATGACGGACGTATGTTACGCCTACTCCAAGGAGATGTCGGATCGGGTAAGACGGTCATGGCTTATTTACTAGGTCTAGGCTGTGTAGAGGCTCGACAGGGTGGTGGACGAGTCGTGTCAATAATGTGTCCCACTCAGCTACTAGCAGCACAACACGTTCGAACAATATCCGAGTACGCAGCACAATTACAAAGTCAAGGTGAATGGACAATTACTGTTGAATTACTGACAGGAAGTGTCATTGGGAAGTCGCGCGAGGACCTGCTACGGCGGCTTGAAACATTAAATGAGAAAGATGTTGTCTTTCTGATTGGCACTCGCGCGTTGGCTACACCAGAGATAGTAAATAGACTAACGCGGCTACCAACCGTAACATCCGACCATGACAGTAAAGGTCTTGCTTTGGCAATTGTAGATGAAGAGCAGCGGTTTGGGGTTCTCCAACGTCTCGCTCTGACGACATGTGCTGCAAATTTATTATTCATGAGTGCGACTCCTATTCCAAGATCAATTAGTCTAAAACGAAGTGCGTTGGTAGATTTTACAGTTTTGGAGTCTGAGCCACGATCTGTTTCCACTACCATCGTATCATCGGATATGTTAGAACAGGTTCTTTCTGTTTTGAGGTCAAAAATTGAGGATGGCTCGAAATGTTTTTGGGTACTTCCACGCATTGGTCTTGGCCATAGCAGCAGCGATGAGAACGAGGGAAGAGACGTCGATTCTGCCGATTCACTCAATGTTATAAGCAGATACAATATGTTAAAGGAAATGTTTGGACAGGAGAGTGTTTGTCATGTCCATGGGAAAATGGCACAGAATGAACGTGAAGAGCAGGTTGCCCTATTTTCGGATCCTTCCTCCAAAGCTGCCATTTTAGTTGGCACGACAGTAATCGAAGTCGGAATCGATATACCAAATACTAATATTCTAATTGTCGAAGATGCCGATCGCTTCGGACTAAGTCAGCTTCATCAGCTTCGTGGACGAATCGGGAGGGCTGGGAGTCGATCAGACTTGAAATGCTCGTGTATACTGCTATCGAATATTATTACCATGAAGAATCAAGATGGTCCAGCTCCTTCATTGACGAGGTTACAAATACTGCAAAAATCTAATAAGGGAGAAGAGATTGCTGATGCCGATTTTTTCCTTCGGGGACCTGGTAAGTGTGAATACATTTCAGTGCTTAGTCATCAATTAAGATACCCCCCCACTAATTTATGTCCGTACGTGTACTGCAGGTGATATGTTAGGCGTTTTACAGTCAGGTATTAAGGATGGTCTCACCGTGGATTTGGACAATCATTGGCATTTACTAGATGCAGCAACGCGACTTGGTCGAAGTTTCCTCCAACGTCCAACACAGGGCAACGAAAATGATATGTTGAGAGAGGAGTCCGCGAGCATAACTGGCACGACCATTATAAATTGGCTTGATGAAAGAGATGCTGCGTTTTACGGCAGAACTAGTGCAGCAGCAAAAGAAGGACTTGCGTTAAGGATTATGATGGCCTTGTTTCGGAGTGATGAGAGCAATGCTATCGAAGAAATCAACACACTGCAGAAATTGGATGCTTCAAAAGGTGAACAATTACAAGGAGACGAAATAATACATGGAAAGTTTGTTGAAGCAGTCTCTAATGATTGGAAAGACATACAGAGAGTGAAAACCAAACGTAGTGATAATCAGCGAGCTCAAAGTGGTATAGAAGAGCAAGTGCTGCCTCTGAAACCATACCTGGCTCTGAATACATATGTGAAAAGGGTAAATCTAGCAAATGATGACGTTATGTTTGTCGTGCTTGACTCTGAAACTACTGGACTGGATGATAAATCCTGTCATATTATTCAACTGGCTGCAAAAGTATTGGGTTCTGATGACGAGAAGGATTTGTTCTCTGGTAAGCATTGTTCCTCTTCTCCTTCTTCTGCTGTCTTGATTATACCAGTCTCATAAAAGTATACTTTTTTCCCTGTAGAATACATTCTTCCGCCAATCCCTCGCATCCCAGCGAATATTGAAGAAATGACAGGCATAACCGATGAATTCCTACGCAATGGTGGGTACGATGAAGCCCTAGGGAAGGAAAGAGCTGCTGCTAGAGAATTCCGACAAGTATACCTTGATTTCCAAACCTTTTGTAAAGAAAGAGCCAATGGACGAGAGATAGTGTTTATTGCGCATAATGCCAAATTTGATATTCGTATGATTAATGGTGAATTACGTCGATGGCGATTTTCAGAGTATGCAGACACGGCACCTGTCCTTGGTGAAATATTTACTTCCTCTTTCGATACATTGCAATTATTTCGTAATCGAAAATGGTGGAGATCTGACTTTACCAGCAATGGACCGCCTGAGAGTCTCTCTCGACCATCCTCATTTTCATTATCTGAACTTCATTCTCATATCTTCGATGAATCAATAACAAACTCACACAATGCTGTTGGAGATGTACGAGCATTGGAGAGACTACTCTTATCCAAGCAATTCGCTGGTTGGGAAAGTGTTGCAAACGAAATCCAAATCCCTTTTGTCAATGTGGACAAGTAGTTTGGAGTATTTGTAGTTATTTATTCTGAGTATTCATTAACCCAAAGCCCATTCTCTTCAAACCTTTTTCGTTTGGCATCATGTCCGACAATATAATTATTGTGTACAAATATAGTTTTCTCTTTCTTCGTTTTTTCTCCTGTCTCACCTTCATTCACCCATACATTAAAGTATAATCTACCAGGAGCAAATTTATTCTCGTCTAATCCACCATGTCGAATTGGTATCTTCGTTGAACGTAGTATAGTATTGAATATTGGTTGATTCAATTGAGGTTTGGATATTAACTCCTGTTCCCACTGTACTAAGAATGATATTGATGCATATGTTTGAGCAATAACAATGAATCCAGTACAATAATAGTCGGATACACCTCCATAATTATGATCGTCAATGGCCGCAAGAATATCGTACTGTGTATTACTACTACTACTACTACTACTACTACTTAACATATTGTGTATGTATGGAAATGGATCTTTTACCAATACTGTGTCAACATCCGAGTATATAATAACAACGTCTTTCTTGTCGTTTGTTGTTCTTGTTGCTGTTGTTGTTGCTTTTGCTGTTGTTGTTGTGGCATCAAGACTGCATATCAAATTCAATAAATGAGTAGCACGAGTAGAAACTAAAGATTTGTAATTGACACTATCATAGTCTTCAGCATTACTATTGTGCATCATCGACGAATGATTATTAGTGGTGGTGGTGATAGCATATCCAGGTAAAACAATTGTATTGCTTGTCATGGAATCATCATTATCATCAAACATTGCTTTTAGCTTGGTGTATATTAGTGAATCTTCGGCAATTACAATCAAAAGGTTGTTGTTGTTGTAGGGACTAGTGGTATGTTTAATATAATAATAATGCCAATTAATGAAGAAATCAAAGTAACCGCTATTGACTGTCAAGGTAATTGCATAGATAGGCATCGTGGTCTTTCCTTCTTCTTTTTCATGTGCTGCTGCCGTAGATTGCTCCTTCTTAAAGTACTGATCAAGATCTTTGCGCCATTTATTTCGTTCTGGAGAGGACAAGCAAACACTACTTCTCCTCACGCCATCGTCGTTATATTTTTGGACGGATGCAGCAGACGTCGTCGCAGTGGTGGCACGTAGTAAATGGGTCGAAGACTCAAGTGAGGGTGATGTCGTGCGATGATTACATACTAATCCAACAATAAAAAGCATTAAAAAAACAATAATCATCTTTCGTCTGCTGCTGCGGACGGCTGAACAACAGACCATTCGACGGCCTCTCGTCGTCCAGACGGAGCTCAATACACCAGGCGTAAGGACTCCAGCACCTCCACGTCCGCCTCGAAACGATGGCATCGTCGTAATACACGGATTTAACGTTGAACTTAGTTTCTCTCTACATAAATACGTGAAATAGGTATTTATGTACTTGACTCAATAAAATATGAAAACTGCTTCGCTCGGGCTTTTGGAGGTGAGGGTGGTACGTGTGAATGCCGGGGGGGATGCCCCCCCGGACCCCCCCTCTGTTGGTGACGACACGGGCCCATTCCCCCTTTCTTTTGACG
>Ga0247831_1001191_pt1 | contig 51331 bp, 48 predicted proteins | sample LaCruzMarch2015__9_FD_192406 | JGI IMG/M metagenome (GOLD analysis project Ga0247831, IMG submission 192406) | Freshwater microbial communities from meromictic Lake La Cruz, Castile-La Mancha, Spain - LaCruzMarch2015_1m | ecosystem: Environmental > Aquatic > Freshwater > Lake | place: Spain...
ACCGATGTTCCAGGTGCAACAACTGTTGCACTATCTGTATTGACATTATTTAGTGCGATTACACCTGGGGTTGCAGATGAGTAGGTAAATGTGCCTGCAGTTGAGGCGGTGGGGGCGGTAAGTGTAAAGGGAGAAGCACCGTAACTCTTAGAGACATTGGACCAGGTGAGTGTTGGGGTAGTTTTAGTGGAAGGTTTTGCAAACTTAATAATTATTAATCCACTTCCGCCATTTGATCCTTGAATCCAGTTGTTGTACGAAGCACCTCCTCCACCACCACCTGTATTTGCTAGACCAGCTGAACCGTTTCTGCTATTTTTCCAGCCACCGTTTCCCCCACCACCACTACCACCAAGTGCTTGAATGTGATCACCGTTTGATCCGTAATTTCCACCTCCACCGCCGCCACCGGCTATATATCCACTGACTCCTAGGGAAGGACTAAATTCATTAAGAATATTTGAGTAGGTATTGATACCAATTCCACCTGCTCCAGCATTTTGACTGGTTAAATTTTGTGCGCCTGCACCGCCTGCACCGCCGCCACCACCACCGGAGCAACAAGGAATCGACGCGTTATACCCGGCACCGGCATAACCATAAACAACTGCGCCATTGATAGCCGATTGAGTTGAACTACCTCCACTTGAGCCACTTCCAAACTCTGTTCCGCCGCCACCAGAACCACCGCTTCTTCCGTTCTGAACTGGATTTCCTGATGCATCGTTAGCGCTTTGATTGTATGAATAAGAAGCACCCGCACCGCCACCTTTTGCAACAATCGTTGAACTGGAGTTAATCCAAGAGTCACTTCCGTTGGTACTGAAATTACCTGGCGCAAACTGAGCTCCAGATCCCGCTGTTCCACCTGCTCCAACGGAAAGATTTAAAGGACTTGCATTACTGACGGTATATGAATCGTAGTAAACAACTCCACCTGCTCCACCACCACCACCCCAAGCTCCACTTCCACCGCCACCACCCCCTGCAACTATTAGAAAAGTAGCACTTGTTACGCCATTGGGTGGTGTCCAAACATTTGCTCCAACTGTTGTGAATGCCAAATAACAATCAGTCGATGATGATGCATATCGAACACCAGTTGAGTTAGTTACGTCTGATACACAATCACCCGAATTTACTGTTACTGCAACAGCAAATTCTTGAAATGCTGAATTGTTAGGCAACATAGTTAGAGCCAGTAATAAACTTGCCAAGAATCTATATTTTTTCATTATTGAGCACCCCAATTACGGTAGTAATTTAGTGGCGGAGAATTTCCTTAACAAGTGATTTGGGGTAAATCGTGTATAAATTTATAGAATTTTCATCGTGAAAATTCTCACATAAAGTGCGCCCGCAGGGATTCGAACCCCGAACCTTCTGATCCGAAGTCAGATGCTCTATCCAGTTGAGCTACGGGCGCCTTTTATTTTTACTAAAACTTTTTAGCTATGACCATCAAAGAGGCTAGTTACAGAGCCATCCTCAAATACTTCCTTAATTGCTCGTGCCAAAAGTGGTGCAATTGAGAGCACTGTTAAATTATCAAAGCGGCTCTCCTCTGAAATTGGAAGTGTATTTGTGACTACAACCTCAGATACTCGAGATTTTTTCAGGCGATCAACTGCTGGTCCGGAGAGAACAGCGTGGGTTGCCGCGATAATTACATCTTTAGCGCCAGCTTCAATTAATGCATCTACCGCTTTAGTAATTGTGCCGGCGGTATCGATCATGTCATCAATTACTACACAGGTCATTCCCTTAACATCACCAACAACTTTCCCGGTGGTTGATTCATTAGGCACTCTTGGATCACGGGTCTTGTGAATAAATGCGATCGAGGTTCCGCCCAGCATTTCACTCCAGCGCTCCGCCACTCGTACGCGACCTGAGTCAGGTGAAACAATTACTAAATTCTTTCGATCAACCTTGCTGCCAACATAATTTGTTAATAGCGGAAGGGCAAATAAATGATCTACCGGCCCATCAAAGAAACCTTGAATTTGTGATGTGTGTAGATCTACACACATCAGACGGTCAGCACCTGCTGTTTTAAATAAATCTGCCATCAACCTGGCAGAGATTGGTTCACGGCCACGATGCTTTTTATCCTGTCGGGCGTAAGCATAGAAAGGTAAGACCACAGTAATTCGTTTAGCTGATGCACGCTTTAGCGCATCAACCATAATCAACTGCTCCATAATTTGTTTGTTTACCGGAGCGCTATGACTTTGAATTACAAATGCATCACTTCCACGAACGCTCTCTTCAAAGCGAACAAATATTTCACCATTAGCAAAGTCATAAGCTGATGTTGGTGTAATTGGAATTCCTAGTTCGGCGGCGACCTCTTCTGCTAACTCTGGATAGGCGCGGCCAGTAAATAAGCGCAAACGTTTTTCGGAGGATAAGCGGATTTCATTCATTTAGTACCCTCCCTTATCTCAAAGTGGCGGTGCTTGATACTTCTATTCTACTAGTTGGTGATTATTCACTAGCACCAGCATTTTTGGCTGCATCTGCTGATTTACTTCCTTTTCGTTTCCGAAGAACCCAGCCCAAGATATTGATTTGACGAGCGCGGCCAATTCCGATTGCACCCGCTGGTACATCTTCATTGATTACTGAACCCGCTGCTGTATAGGCGCCATCTCCAACAGAGACAGGAGCAACCAACATGGTGTCGCTGCCGATTCTTACCTGATCTCCAATCTTTGTTTGGTGCTTATTTTCACCATCGTAATTTACAAAGATGGTTGCTGCGCCAATATTTGTGCCTTCACCAATTTGTGCATCTCCAACATATGAAAGGTGTGGCACCTTTGAACCCTTACCAATACTTGAATTTTTCGTCTCAACATATGCACCTATTTTTGCTTCAGCTGCTAAAACCGTTCCAGTGCGAAGATATGAGTAAGGACCTACTTTGGCTGAATTACCAATCTTTGAATCTGTTGCAAAGCTCTCAATTACCTGAGCACTCTCTGCTACCTCGCAATTAACCAGGGTGGTTCGCGGCCCAATAACTGCACCTGTTGCAATTGATGTTTTTCCAGATATCGCAGTTGCTGGATAGATTGTGACATCTTGGGCAATCTTCACATCTGAATCAATCCAGGTTGTGGTCGGGTCAATAATGGTCACGCCATTTAACATGTGTTGATGATTAATTCGATCCCGCATAATTGCTGCACACTCTGCAAGTTGAGAGCGATCATTAATCCCTAGCGTTTCGGTGTAATCATTTGATAAGACCGCTGTTGCAGCTTTGCCGGATGAGGTAATAAGGCCAATTACATCAGTTAGGTATAGCTCTTTCTGAGAGTTATTAGCTTGAAGCTTTGAAATCACTTCGCGCAACACCTTTGCCTCAAATAAGTAGACGCCGGTGTTAATCTCATCAACCTCAGCCTCAAGTTCGTTGCAATCTTTCTCTTCAACAACCTTTAAAATTGAATTGTTCTCGCCACGCAAAACTCTTCCGTAGCCAGTAGGGTCTGGCAATAAAGCGGTTAAAACTGAAGCCTGATTTTTGCCAGCTAAATGAGAGTCAACAAATTCACCCAGGGTTTGAGCGGTAAGAAGTGGGGTATCGCCAGCCAAGATTAAAACTGTGCCATCACCTTTGTATTCAGCGAGCGCTAATTGAACCGCGCCTCCTGTGCCATTTCTAGTTGCTTGAAAAATAGATTTAGCCGATGGTGCAATCAAAGTTAAATGTGCTTCAACCGATTCACGGTGAGCGCCAACAACCACTGAGGTAGTTTTTGGATTTAATGGTTTAACCGCAGCCAGAACATTTTCAATAATGCTTTTTCCAGCAATTTGATGTAAAACTTTTGAAGTTTGGGATTTCATTCGGGTGCCTTCACCCGCTGCTAGGACAATCGCAAGCCCTACTTTGCTCACTTTGATCTCCTAACCTTTGTTGGTTTGGTGGCTCCGCCACCAGGTATCGATCCTGGACCCTGAGCTTCAAAGGCTCATGTGCTAGCCACTACACAATGGCGGAACCTGAATTATCCCTTATAACAAGCTAATTTAAAAACTATCAATAATTCGTGCGCCTTGAGCGGGTCCAATCGCACGTGCAATTGAAGATACAACTCCACTTGAACTTAATGCCACTGCTAAATCCATGGCGTGATCCTCATCTGCAACCAAAAAAGCCACAGTTGGACCAGATCCAGAAACGATCCCACCCAATGCGCCGTAATCAATTCCAACATCTAGAACTAATCGAAGCGCAGGACGCAAAGAGCATGCGGCTGGTTGCAGATCATTTAGTAAAGATTTACCTAATGCTTTGGCATCTCCAGCACGAAGTGCCTGCATTAAAGGTTCACTGACCTGTGGTGAGGCGATAGATAATCCTTCACGCAATCGATCACACTCTTGGTAAACCGCAGGAGTTGATAATCCTTGTGAAGATAAAGCTAGTACCCAGGTGTAACTGCCCTTTGCAAGTGCAGATGTAATTTGATCTCCGCGGCCAGTTCCAATTGCAACACCACCTGAAAGAGCAAATGGCACATCGCTGCCAATCTGAGAAGCAATTTTCTCCATATCAGCTCTTGAAACTCCTAGATTAAATAATGAATCTAATCCAACAATTACGCCAGCAGCATCAGCACTTCCGCCCGCCATGCCACCAGCGACTGGAATCTCCTTCTTTAACTTAATCTCTAAATCTGGTGCTAGCTCATACTCTTTAATCATTAAGTTAGCTGCTCGAATTGCTAGATTGGATGAATCATTCGGAACGCCCTGTGCGGTTTGACCGGTGATTGAAATACTTACACCAGCCCCAGAGTTACCTTCACTAACTGTTACATCATCAAATAATGTAATTGCTTGGAAAACCGTTGTAACCTCATGAAATCCATCGCTGCCAAGTGGGCCAACTGAAAGTTGTAAGTTAACCTTTCCAGGAACTCGAGTTACTACACCGCGGGATTTCATATAACGAAAGCGTATTGCTTCTCTAACTTAATTGCTGGGCAATCTGCCCAAATTGCTCAACTGTTAAAGCCTCACCCCGAATAGTTGGGTCAATTCCTGCTCTAATTAATGCCTCCTGCGCCGGAGCTGAACCACCAAATAATTCACTTAGTGCACTGCGCATCATTTTGCGGCGCTTGGCAAATGCATGATCAATTACTTTAAAGGTTTTTAATCGCTGGGCTTCGGAGCCAATTGGTGCATGACGATCAAATCTAACCAATGCTGAATCTACATTTGGTACCGGCCAAAAAACTGAACGACTAACACCGCCAGCCCAAGTTAAATCCGCCCACCAATTACCTTTCACAGTTGGCGATCCATACTCTTTGCTATCTGCTTTGGCAACTAACCTTTCGGCAACCTCACTTTGCACCATCACAACACCACGTTTTATGCTTGGAAATAGCTCTAGTAAATTTAGTAATACTGGAACCGAAACGTTATATGGCAGGTTAGCAACCAATACATCTGGCTCTTTATCTAACCGAGTTACCTGCATTGCGTCCTGGGTTAAAACTGTTAACTTTTTGGTATCTACGCCATGAGTTGCGACAGTAATTGGTAATTGTTGCGCAAGCCGAGAATCAATCTCAATTGCAACTACCTCTTTACTAACCTCTAATAAGGCTAAGGTCAATGAGCCAAGACCTGGTCCAATTTCAAGTGCAATATCAGTACCTTTAACATCAGCTAACTTCACAATTTTGCGACAGGTATTGGCATCTACTACAAAATTTTGACCAAGTTTTTTTGTAGGCTTTAGATCAAGCTTTGTTGCTAACTCTCGGATCTGCGTTGCGCCAAGTAGATTGCTCAATTAAAACTGCCCAAAGATTCGCATTGCATTCTCTGAAATTGCTGCAGCCAGATAATCCTCTGATTCACCACGTTCTTGCGCCATCGCACGTAAGGTATTTGGGATTTGAGCTGGTGAATTTAATGCACCGCGATTTGGCATCGGCGCTAAAAATGGTGAATCAGTCTCAATTAACAAAAGCTCAATCGGTACTAATTTCACCGCCTCCCGCAGCTCTGGTGCATTTTTAAATGTTAATGTGCCGGCAAATGAGAGCACATACCCATTAGCGATGCATTCCTTGGCCATTTGCGCATCTCCGGAGTAACAATGAAAGATTGTTTTTTCTGGCGCCCCTTCTTCCAGCAAGGTATCTAAAACTGCGCGGTGAGCATCTCTGTCATGAATTACTAATGCCTTGTTATTCTCCTTAGCAATCTTTATATGGCGGCGAAAGGAGTATCTCTGTTTTTCTTGTAATTCAGGACCGGTTCTAAAAAAATCTAAACCAGTCTCACCGATTGCGCGAACTCTTGGATGTTTTGCCAACTCCTCGATTACCAATAAATCTTTCTCCAGATCTTCAACAACAGGTGCCTCATTTGGATGCAAGGCTACGGCGGCTAGAACTCTTCCTGGAAATGCTTCGGCACATTTAACCGACCAGATTGATTGTTCAGCGGAGTATCCAACTTGCACAACTCGATCAACACCAACACTTGCAGCGGTATCTAAAACCTCTTTTATTAATGGTGAATCTGGTTCGCAATTATGAAGTAACTCAAGGTGTGCGTGGGAATCAATCGTTTTTGTTTTCAGTGCAATTGGTAGCGGAGCTATTGGTCGATCAATGTCACGGTTATGGCGATCCGCCATTTACTTATTCTCTTCTAACCTTGGAAATAAAACTGGAGTTTTTGTTACCTTACTTCCGGCAGGTAATTGTCCCCACTTAGCTACCTCTGAAATCTTTTGCTCAGCAATACTGCCAATTGAAGTATTTGCACCAAGTGATTCCCACAACTTTTCAGTGCTCTCGGGCATAACTGGATGTAACAAAACTGCAAGTGCCCGCAAGGCATCTGCGGTGTTGTACAAGATTAAATCTAATTCAGCTTTACGCGCCGGATCCTTAGCAACTTTCCAAGGCTCTGTTTCAGTCACATATCCATTAATTCGTTTACAAAAATCCATGATTGAGTTAATTCCGCCTTGAAAATCAAGGGCACAAATAGCCTCATCCGCACTTTTTACCGTCTCTGCTAACTGCTTAGCTAGCGATGCTTCAGTTGCAACCGCCGGAATTGAATTTTCACAGTACTTCTCAATCATCGCAATTAATCTTGAAGCTAGATTTCCAAAATCATTAGCTAGCTCACTGGTGTAACGAGCTGACAAATCCTCCCAAGAGAATGAACCATCTGTACCAAATGGAATAGCCCTTAGAAAGTAGTATCTAAAGGCATCAACACCAAAATCTTTAGTGATATCACTTGGTGCAATTCCAGTTAACTTACTTTTGGACATCTTCTCGCCACCAACCAATAACCAACCATGCGCAAATATCTTCTTTGGAATGGCAACTTTGGCAGCCATTAACATAGCGGGCCAAATAACCGCATGAAATCTAAGAATATCCTTACCAACTAAGTGCACATCAGCTGGCCAAGTTTTTGCAAACTTCTTTCCACCTTCACTATCTGCATCATCACCCAAACCAACTGCAGTTGCATAATTTAATAAGGCATCAAACCAAACATAAATTACCTGTTTGGTATCCCAAGGAACTGGAATTCCCCAATCGAAGGTAGAGCGAGAGATTGAGAGATCACGTACCTCACCCTCTAAAAATGAGATCACCTCATTGCGCGCACTTGCCGGTTGGCACGCCTCTGGATTTTTCTTGTAATGATTTAATAACTCTTCGCGGAATGCTGATAACTTAAAAAACCAATTCTCTTCGCTAAGCATCTCAACCGGCTTAGAGTGAATGCGGCACTTACCTTCATCAAGGTCCCCAGGTAATTTAAACTCTTCACAACCGATGCAGTATGGGCCCTCAAACTTTCCAGCATAGATAAAGCCATCATCTTTTAAGCCTTGTAAGAATCTCTGAACCCGTTCCATATGCCTTGATTCAGTAGTGCGGATAAAATCATCGTTAGCAATATTTAAGTCACGCCAAACTGGTTTCCAGGAGCTTTCAACCAAGTTATCGCACCACAGTTGAGGTGCAACCTTGTTTGCTTGTGCAGTATTTAAAACTTTTTGACCATGCTCATCAGTTCCAGTTAAAAACCAAACTGCCTCACCTTTTTGTCGGTGCCAACGGGTTAAAACATCGCCAGCTACCGTTGTATATGCATGCCCAATATGTGGTGCATCATTAACATAATAAATTGGCGTTGTTAAATAAAATGACTTTTTATCACCCATGTTCAGATCTTATCGCCACTCTTGTGCGCCACCATGACATCAAAAACAGAGCGCTTTGCAATCCCATAACTCTTTGCAACCTCCGCCATCGCCTCTTTGCGACTCATGCCAGAGCTTTCATATCGCAAGACGCTTTCAATAATTGATATCTGATCGACATCACGCTCTTCTGGGTTGAATCCAGAAACAACTACTGTAATTTCTCCGAGGATCTCTTTGGATTTAGACCATTGCAGTAAATCATTCATCGAGCCACGTACAACCTCTTCATACTGTTTGCTCATCTCGCGGCAAATCACAGCCTGCCGATCTGCACCAAAGGCAGTGATGGCATCTTGCAATGATTCAGTAATTCGATGTGGCGCTTCAAAGTAAATTATCGTACGTGGCTGTTCTACCAACTCAGTAAACCAATTTACTCTTGTTGCTGAAGTACGTGGTGCAAATCCTTCAAAACAAAAACGATCAGTTGGTAAGCCAGATAAAAGTAATGCGGTTGTTACTGCACTAGGTCCAGGTAAAACTTTTATCTTTACATTGTTTTCAATCGCAGCTCTTACCAATCGGTATCCAGGATCACTAACACCTGGCATGCCCGCATCGGTAGCAACTAAAACATCCTTATTGGCAATCAGTAATTTAGTTAACTCATCAATACGTTCGATCTCATTGCCTTCAAAAAAAGAGATGATCTTGCCGCTGTATCGAATACCTAACTCCTGACACAATCTAGAGAATTTACGTGAGTCCTCAGCCGCAATGAACTCAACCTTTTCGATGATTGACTTTAAATTTGCAGAGGCATCTGCTGCATCTCCAATAGGTAAGCCGGCCAGAATTAGCATGAGGTGATTCTCTCAGGTTTTCAATCTGCTTATAGGCTTACGCAGTATGAAGCAGGCGAAAAGGTTTCTTCCCCTTTCATTAATAACATTTTTTGCTTTAATTCTGCGGCTATGGAATTTAAATAAACCTAGCGGATACATATTTGATGAGATCTACTATGCAAAAAATGCTGACTCGCTGATTTCAAATGGGGTAGAGCTAAATAATGCTGGTGAAGCTGAATTTGTTGTGCACCCACCACTTGGTAAATGGTTAATTGGCCTAGGCATAAAGGTATTTGGGAATAATGAGTTTGGCTGGCGGATTAGCGCGGCACTGATTGGCACCATATGTGTTGTTTTAATCTTTCTAATTACCCAACGGTTATTTAACTCATTTTACTTAAGCCACATTGCTGCACTGCTGCTGGCACTTGATGGACTTAATCTTGTGATGTCGCGAATAGCCCTGCTTGATATTTTCCTACTATTTTTTATTTTACTGATCTTTTACTTTTATCTTGCAAATAATTTTTGGCTGGTAGGGCTCTTTCTCGGTGCTGCTACCAGCGTAAAGTGGAGCGGCGCCTACTTAATCCCGATTTTCTTAATACTTTCAATCAATCTACTTCGGCATAGATTGTTAAAAGAGTATCTAATGCGGATGATTCAATTAACTCTATTACCACTGGCTATTTACCTAATTACTTGGAGCGGTTGGTTTAGCAGCAACTTAGGTTGGGGTAGAAATTGGGCTCAATCACAGGGTGATTCTCTGATTCCCGATGTGGTTAGAAGCTTTTGGAATTATCACGCAGAGATTTTATATTTTCATAGCGAACTTACCGAACCACACTCCTACGCTGCAAATCCCTGGAGCTGGTTAATCCTTGGTCGACCAACCTCATTCTTTTATGAATCACCAAAAAATTGTGGAGCAAGCAATTGTTCGCAGGAGGTATTGGCCATCGGTACTCCAGTGCTTTGGTGGGCTGGGGCTATCGCAACCGCACTGTTAATTGGTTTTTGGATCAATAAGCGAGATGCAATTAGCAATTTTATTATTGTTGGTTTAGCGGCCACATACCTGCCTTGGTTTTTGATCCAAGGCCGAACTACCTTTTTCTTCTACTCCGTTGTAATAGCGCCCTTTTTAATATTAGCCTTAATCTACTCATTTAATAAGTTTCTATCAGCTGGATATTCGCACAAGTGGATCAATTTATTTGTGATCATAGTTTTTGTTAACTTTATCTACTTCTTGCCCGTGTTAATGGGCTTTGAAATTACTTACGCAGAATGGTTAAGAAGAATGTGGTTACCGAGCTGGATTTAACTTACTCATTTACCGCTTGATTTTCCCGCTCTTCAACACTTACCTGATCAAATATCTCATCGCGTGAGCTAGGAATTACTTGCGCTTGCTCCTGCTTTGCGCTCCATTCACCAGGTGAAGTTAGATCAACAACTCTTTTAGTTGGAATCGCTTTTGGCGCTGTGGCATAGGTTGGTCGGGGCAGTTGAGTTGGTTGCCAACCAGTTCGATCCTTTGGCACAACAACTACACCAGTAATCTCAGTTCGCTCTGAAAAAGGAATCCAGTGATCATTTGAACTGGTGGATTGCCGGTTGTTTTTTTCAAAGAGTGGTGAAGGTAATTTCGCATTTGCAATTTTTTCCATAGCTTTAACTCTTCTTATCTTTGCCTGTGAAGCTACTACCTGTTTTCGCACATGTACTAAGTAAATTATAAAACCAGTTAACGGAACCAAAGTGGTTGCCCAGGAAAGTAATCCAAATAGTGCGCCTAGGTTTGCTAGTAAATAAAGTGAGAAAAGTGAGCCAAATATTAATTTACGGTGAAAAATTAAATTGGATTTATCAATTAATGACTCTTCCATCTTTTTTACACTTTGATTTTCCGCCACAACTTGCATGGCGTTTTTGTAACGATCAATTGATTTACCTGATGCATCTTCGTGGGAGCTAAACCATTGCGGTAGAAAATAGGCAGCCCACATGGCGATAATGATTAGGTAGATAAATCCCGATGCCATAAAGAAGAACGATAATTGTTGGGGTAAGGAATTAAGGGGATTTAGGTGGTATGTCCGATTTATTAATTTATTTTATGTTGGAGTTTTCTTTAACAAATGTAATGTGATTGCGCCAATCCCCCGCAATATGTAAGTAATTGCTCCTTGCGCCTTCCAGTACGTACCCAGCTTTGAGTGCCACTTTTTTTGAAGCCTCATTTTCTGGCCGCAGATTAATTTCAATTCGATGCAATCTCAAGGCGTCAAAGCCAAAATTTGTTAGAAGTTTGACCGCTCTTGTTGTATAGCCTCTAGCTGAATAACGTTGATCAATCCAATACCCAATATGAGCACCACGCATTGCGCCAAAAATGATGCCACCTAAAGTTATCTGCCCAATTAATAGCTCGCCTTTACCCTCTTTTAAAAAAACTCCCAGCGAGATTGATCGCAACGCTCTCATCTCACGATTTAACTGCATCACCATTCCATAATAAGTTGGTAGCGGATGATCTTGATCAACTCGTGGCCTGGTGGCCTCCCAAGGAGATAACCAATCTCGATTGATTGCGCGAACGCTATCCCACTGGGTTTTATCCCTAAATCTGATTGGCTTAAGAATTAATTCGTGGTCAATTAGTTTTTTCAAACTAAATCTCCCTGCAGAAAAATTACTTCTGCACTATCCCCTTTTCCTAATCTTTCACTTTTTTCCGGCAAGTAAATTAAGCAATCAGTAGTTGAGATAGTGGCGATCGCACCTTGATTTGGTAGCAAGGAAATCTCTTTCTCACCTGTAACTTTGCCGCGAATATAATTTGCTTTGCCCTCTGTACCAACCACCTCAAAATCTAATTTCATCTTCTTGCTATTTCGATAAATTGATCGGTAACCCAACATCTTTAAAATCATCGGTCTAATAAATAACTCTGCTGACAGGTAATTTGCCAATGGCTCGCCAGGTAGTGCTATTACCGGAGTCTTATCAGGTCCAATGCTGCCGTAACTGTGTTTGCCACTTTCAGCTAAATTTGGCACCACAGTTGTAACCTCACCGAGGCTACTGATTACTGAATTAATCAATTCAAATGACTCATCTTTAGATTCACCACTAATGACAATTAAATCCGCCCTTACAAGTTGATCTTCAACGATTAACTTTAAAACCTCGGTAGTTTGCGCGATCGTGTGAACGCGAAAAGCATGGGCGCCAATCTCACGGACAAAGGTGGTTAGAAACCAGGAGTTACTTTCAAACTCATCCCCATCATCGGCCAACTTACTGCCAGGTTCAACAAGATCATCTCCTGCTGAAATAATTACAACTCGGGGATGTGGTCGGCAAGGTAAGCGATCTAGACCAAGGGAAGCTGCTAATCCAATTTGGGTTGCACCAATTCGATCTCCAGTTTTAAGCAGCAACTGATCATCAACCATTAGGTTGCTGGAGAGCGTTGCCCCATGAGCATCAAGTAATGGCAGATCTAATGGTGTTAGAGGCTGCGCCAGTTCAAGTAATCGCTCCTGAAACTGGGCAACTGAATTCGATTGATCCATACCTAAACCCTACTTTGCACCGTTGATAAATTAAGGTAATGGCATGAATAAAGATCTAATAAATCAAGCAAAGGCGAAGCTTCGTGACAAGTATCGCAGTGAGCGAGTAGATAGATTTATTAATGATTCTTGGCTTCATCTTTTGTCTGCATCAGAGTTTGCTGGAAAACAAAGTATCGCTTCCTATATTTCATATGAGGTTGAGCCCAATACTGAAGATTTGAATCAAGAGTTGATCAAAAATGGGGCAAATCTTTATCTGCCTCGAATGCTTACAGATGGAGATTTAGAGTGGGTTTTATGGAATGGAGATCTAAGTAACTTAAAAAAGGTTGGGAAAATTTTTGAACCAATTGGTGAGCCAAGTGATCCTAAATTGGATGTAGTAATTGTTCCAGCGTTACATATTGATCAAAAGGGTAATCGATTAGGCCAGGGTGGAGGCTCTTATGATCGAGCACTCGCAAAAACCTCTGCCTGGAAGGTCGCGTTGGTTCATCCAGGTGAAATTAGTAATGAACCCTTACCAACAAATGAGTTTGATCAACCAGTTAATGCTGCTGCTACGCCAAGTATGTTGGTGCGTTTTTAATTTAAGGTATCTAAGTTTCTAGCCATAACAATTCGTTGAATCTGATTAGTGCCCTCGTAAATTTGAGTAAGTTTTGCATCTCGCATCATTCGCTCAACTGGATAATCGCTGACATATCCGTATCCGCCCAAGATTTGTACCGCATCAGTTGTAACCTTCATTGCAACATCTGTTGCAAAACATTTACTGGCTGCCGAGAAGAATGTTAGATCCACTTCGCCGCGCTCACTCTTAACAGCTGCTGCATAAGTTAACGATCTAGCCGCTTCAATCTGCATTGCCATATCGGCCAACATAAATTGAATTGCTTGAAAATCAAAGATAGCTTTACCAAATTGCTGGCGCTCATGTGAGTAGCGTTTTGCTACATCAAGTGCGCCTTGCGCAATTCCAAGTGCTTGAGCGGCAATTGTAATTCTGGTGTGATCCAGTGTTTTCATCGCTAACCCAAAACCAGTACCGACCTCTCCGATCAAACGATCTTGCGATAACTCAACATTGTCAAAGTAAACCTCTCGAGTTGGAGAGCCACGAAAACCCATTTTCTTCTCGTGTGCACCAAAGGAAACACCGGCATCTGATTTTTCAACAATAAATGCGGAGATACCTTTTGATCCTTTTGATGGATCAGTTGTTGCCAGCACTGTGTAAAACTCTGAAACACCTGCATTAGAGATCCATTTTTTACTTCCAGATAAAATCCATTTATCACCAGATGCAGTTGCTTTAGTTTTCATTGCTGCAGCATCAGAGCCAGCCTCTGATTCAGAGAGGCAGTATGAAAAACCTTTTCCCTGCGCTAATTGAGTTAAGTACTTTTTATTTTGTTCCTGGCTTGCACCAATTAATAATGGAACCGATCCCAACTTATTTACCGCTGGAATTAAGGATGATGCGCCACAAACTCGTGCCACCTCTTCAATAATAATGACAGTTGCTAATGCATCTGCGCCTTGACCGCCAAACTCTTCAGGAACATGTGCCGCAGCTAAACCAGCTTGTTGTAATGCATCCGCTGCTTCCTGTGGGTATCTGGCATTTTCATCAACATCTTGCGCAAAAGGTAAAATCTTTTTTTGGGCTAGCGCGCTAACACTTTCCCGGAGTGATTGGTACTCATCGCCAAAAAGTGGCGCCATATTAGATTCTGAAGAAAAAGCCATGTACCAATCCTAATCTGATTTTTCTCGTCCATCATCTCTGCTTAATTGAGCTAAGTACTTGTTGTACTTTGCAAGTTCATCATCCTCGCCCATGGCTGCAGCACGTTCTGCTGCTCGGTCAATTCGACCGCTCTCCTTCTTATCAGCCTTGATCCATTGAATAAATGTGGCAAGTAGCGCAAGCAGGATAGGTACCTCTCCCATGGCCCAACCAATTGCACCACCCAAATTTTGATCTGCCAATAAATCTGTAGCCCATAGCCGCTCAAGAGCGATGAAGTAACCATTATCCAAAAGAGCTGATGATGACATAAGTGCGACTGAGAAAAATGCGTGAATACTCATTGCGGCAAATAAGACAACTATCTTCACAATATACGGAATCTTTATCGGCATCGGATCAATACCAATGATTGATTGGAAGAAGAGGTAACCAGCCAAAATAAAGTGAAGATTCATAAACAAGTGACCACTGTGGCTCAACATTAACTCGCCAAATAGTGGTGTGAAGTAAAGTGCAAATAGGGAGCCATCAAATATCGCTAAGGCCACAATCGGATTTGCATAAACTTTGCCTAATTTAGAGTGGAGTAGGTTGATAAATACGCCCCGAATTCCTAACTCATTTTTGCTTCTGCCAATTGGCAATGTGCGTAATGCCAAAGTAATTGGTGCACCTAAAACAATTCCAATCGGTGCAATCATTCCTAAAACCATGTGCGCCAACATGTGGTTGGAGAATGCAAATCGAGAGTAAACGCCTAGACCGCCACTTGTAGCAAAATCAATGGCTGCAATGCCCAAGGCGAAGGCGATAGTTCTGCCTATTGGCCACTTATCACCACGTCGAGATAATGCAACTACACCTCTTATATACAAGGCGACTGCAAAAAGTAATATTCCAATCATTAAGCCATCTGGATCATAAGCAAGCAAAACACTTGAAAAAGTTGGTGGTGGTGGCATTTCTAATCCAGTAATCAACAACGCCGGTGAAACCGCTACCTCGCGAACCGGTGGTGCAGTATTTGAAAGCCAGCTGCCAACAAATACCGTCATTGACATTACAAAGATCTCACCAATTACCAATCGATAAATTGAAGGGTAATTACTCTTCAAAAGTAATCGGCGGTGTAGTGCACCAAATCCAATCAAAATACTGGTTAACACAATCTTTAAAATTACTAATGCGCCGTATCTGCTTTGCCAAGCCGCAATTGAATCTAGCCGTGTCAATGCATTTGCTACCCCTGAGATAGCAACAGTAATTGCGCTCCAAAGGGCTATGACGCTAAATCTAGGTAGAGAAAATTTAAACTCCTCTTTATTAAATTGCATCACACCTATCAAGCCACCCACCCAAAAAGTAAGTGCGATTATGTGGATCACTAAGGCACCAATTGCTAAGGCGTGATAACCAGAGGTGCTGCCATGGCTTTGAAATGCTGGTGCAACAACTGCAATTAAGCCGATAGCTGATCCTAAGTAGGCTGCCCAAATTTTTTTAAGTGGAATCATCAAAATTAGCAAGATACAGAAAAGCTGGAATAGGTAGGTTTTGCCGATAGCAATTTGTGTTAAATATGATCTGATTAAGTTTGAATCAAATGACTCGAGGATTGTTATTTCTAACAGGTAGGCAACTTGGATTACAACAAATATCGCAATACTTACTAACCAAATCCAGAAAAAGTTTTTGCAACGTCTTGCTAATTTAGTACTTCTAATACTTCCTTTATCATCTTCTGCCAAAGCTGCTAATGAGATCATCAAGCCGATCGCAACTAATGCAGCTAGCTGCATCAAGCCATTGCTTAAGGTTGCGAAGATTTCAATCATTCTATGAAGATATTACTTGGAAATTTTTCGTGATCTACCTGGTTTTTTAATTGTTTTAACCCTTGGAGTTGGTGAGCCTTTAAAGGTTTGTTTTGCATACTTCACCATTAATATCAAGATAAAGATTGCAAAGATCAATAGGGCGATCACAAGCAGATCGCTGGTGCGATTAACTGATGCAGAATCAGATGATTGCTCTGATGGAGTTGAAAGAGATGGTGTTGGTTCTGCAATTACGGCTGGTGCATTGAATAAAAAGGTAAAGCTGCCGGTCAAGGATTCTTCACCTACCGCCATCATTGTGTAATTAACCGTGTAAACACCAGTTGCAGTTAATGGCTTTACGCCTACCGTTAAAGTTGCGCCAGTCATTTGTAATGATCCATCATCAACTCGCACGCCAACTGGATCGAGCACAGTTACCTCATTAGCACCATCTGTTAAATCGGTATTTGCGGTAATTGTCACTGCAGTTGGCGCCAAACTGAGAACAGATCCGCCAACTGGTGAAGAGCTAATTAATGATGTGGCATTTGCGGGTGCAACAAAGAAAGTGGTTGTTAGGGCAAGCAGAGTAAGAGCATTAAGCAATATCGCCATTTTTTTCATCAATCACCGCTTTCAATTAGTCCTAATCTTGCCACTACTTTAAGATTCTGTCCTATGCCCACCTATGAGTATCAATGCAACCTGTGCGATCACCAATTTGAGGCTGTGAAATCTTTTTCAGAGCCAGCTATCGAGATCTGCCCACTTTGCAAAGGTTCGGTCCGCAAACTTTATAACAATGTCGGAGTTGTATTTAAAGGAAGTGGCTTCTACAAAACAGATTCAAGGGCATCCTCAGCGCCAGCATCCACTGCTGCAACAAAATCAGATACAACGGTTAAATCTGAGAGCAAGGTTGAAAAAGCGGCGCCACCTAAATCAGAAGCCTGATTTAACCTCCAAATCTAATCGCCTAATTTAACCACCGTGGTGAGGTGGTCTATCACCCTTAATCTCTTCATCTCGTTTCTCATCAGCTTCTAAGTCAATTTCATCATTTGTGATCTTCGCCAACAATGGCTTTATTTGATCTGAATCCTTATTTTTACTCATTAGAATAGTGATTCTACTCTACACAGATTACTTTAAATCTCTGAATGGATTGTTAATGTTTGAAAAAATTGGTCACACCATAGTTCGGCGCAAGAAATCAATTTTTTCTCTTTACATAATCGGCATAATTTTGGCGGGCGCTATTGGTACTGGCGTATTTGGAAAGCTAGATAGCGGCGGATACAGCGATCCAAACTCTGACTCTTATAAAGCTTATGAGTACCTCACCGATGTTTTTAAGGTAGAAGATCCTTCCGTAGTTCTTGTAGTTGAAGCACCTACAACTGCATCTGATCCTGCGGTGTATGCAACTGTTGCACAGCTAGAAGCAGATTTAAAAGCCGAACCAAATGTCGGCAGCACTCTCTCATATTGGTCAACTGGGGGCGCACCATCACTATTAAGTAAAGATAGTAAATCTGGATTTTTGTTTATCTACAGCGATGAATCTGATTGGGATGTGATTCAACAACTAGGTAAAGAGATCCAAGAAAAATATGATGGCAAGTACGAAAATTTAAATATCTATGCCAGCGGCACAGGAGTCTTCGCGCATGCGATCAATACCAAGATTGCTGATGATCTAAAGCTGGCGGAATCAATATCAATCCCATTGACCTTTATTTTATTAGTCTTTGTATTTGGTGGGTTAGTAGCAAGTGCCATGCCGTTGTTGGTAGGTGTTGGTGCGATTCTGGGATCACTACTAGTCATATACATTATTACGCTCTTTACTGGCGTGAGCGTCTTTGCCTTAAATTTAATAACTGGTTTAGGCCTTGGTTTAGGAATTGATTATGCATTGCTGGTGGTAAACAGATTCCGAGAAGAGTTGCACTCAGGTAAATCAATTGAAGATGCCATTGTTAACACTGTAAAAACTGCTGGTAAAACTGTTTTCTACTCTGGTCTAACAGTTGTACTTACCTTGGCCTCATTAACCTTGTTCCCACAAATGTTTTTAAAATCTTTTGGATATGCGGGAATTACCGTAGTTCTGATGGCGGTTGCCGGTGCATTAATCGCACTACCTGCTTTACTTGCAATTTTAGGTACAAGAATTGATAAAGGTTTAGTTCGCAAAAGTGTGAAGGTCACAAAAGATGATGGTAGATGGGCAGATGTTGCTAGATTTGTTATGCGCAAACCAATTTCAGTTGTTGTTCTATCTTTAATAATTTTAACTGTGCTAGCGGCGCCAGTTAAGAACATAGTTTTTTCTCAAGTAGATAGCCGAGTACTGCCAGCCAGTAATGCGGCAGCTACTGCTGCGCGAGTTATTTTGGAAAGATTCCCTGGGCAAGAGGGCAATCCAATTGAGATCATCATGCCAAAAGGTGCAACTTTAGGAGATCAAGTCAACCAATACACAAATGCAATTGCGAAGGTTCCTGGAGTTGTAAGAATTGGTAGTACTCAAGTAGTTGGTGAAGATCTGCGAGTCACCGCCATTCACTCAATGGGACCACGCACACCAGAGGCTGAAAAATTGATTAATGAGATTCGATTGATTCCAGCACCACCTGGAACATTGATTGGTGGTGTCGCAGCAGATTACGCCGATACCCAAAGTGGAACCGCTCGAACACTTCCTTGGGCGCTGCTATGGATTGCAATTGGTGTTCTGCTATTGCTCTTTGTCTTTACTGGATCAATTATATTGCCGATAAAAGCGGTGATTTTAAATATTCTCTCATTAGCTGCAACTATGGGCGCAATTACCTGGATATTTATTGAAGGTAATTTGAGATGGTTGGTTGGAGATTTCACAGTAACGGGTGCGTTGGATACTGGTTCGATAATTTTAGTTGCCGTAGTTACCTTTGGTTTATCAATGGATTATGAACTCTTTTTGCTTTCACGAATTAAAGAGGAGCATGATGCTGGAAAGAGTAACACTGAATCTGTGGCAGTTGGATTACAACGATCTGCCAGAATCATTACCGCAGCTGCTGGGCTCTTAGCTATTGTCTTTGCCTCATTTATGATCAGTGGTGTTACCTCAATCAAGATGCTGGGCTTTGGCGTTGCCTTCGCTATTTTGCTAGATGCCTCGCTAGTTCGAGGCTTATTGGTGCCGGCATTGATGCGCTTATTTGGTGAACGAAACTGGTGGGCGCCTAAATCTATGAAGCGATTTACAGTTTCACACTAATCCTTCGTAGAATTAACCATGGAGTTAATTCTTACCCTGCAATGCCAAGATCAGCCAGGAATTGTAAATGCGATCACATCTGCAATTTTAGAGTGCTCTGGAAACATCATTGAGAATCAACAATTTACCGATCCAATAACCAATGATTTTGTAATGCGAACAAAGTTTGAAACTTCATTAGATATCGATAGCTCTCGAAAGATAATTGATAAATTTGGCGAGAAATTCAAGCCATCAATTAATCTACGAGAGAGTTCAAAATTTAAACGAGCCTTGATCTTGGTCTCAAAAGAGAGCCACTGCTTACGTGATCTACTTTATTTAAAGGAGATCGGTGAGTTACCTATTGAGATTTCGATGGTGCTATCAAATCATGATGATTTAGCAGATTTGGTTCAGGCGCATGGCATTAAATTCCAGAAGATTGATAATAAAGACGAGAAGAAAATAGCTGAGGTTATAGAAAACTCTAACATCGAATTTTTAATTCTTGCTCGCTTTATGCAGATCCTCTCTCCTGCGCTGTGCAGCGAGATGAGCGGAAAGATAATTAATATTCACCACTCCTTTTTGCCAGGCTTTAAAGGCGCAAAGCCCTACCACCAGGCTTTTGAGCGGGGCGTAAAAATAATTGGGGCTACTGCCCACTTTGTAACCGCTGATCTAGATGAAGGACCAATCATTGAGCAGGATGTCTCGCATGTTACCCACGCTGCAGCACCCGATGAGTTAATCGCTATTGGTCGAGATATTGAAAGACGAGTGCTTTCAAAAGCGGTAAAACTTTTTGCTGAGGATAGAATTTTTCAAGTTGCTAATCGAACAATTGTTTTTCAATAAAAGAACCTTTAAAAATAATCTTCTAATTTGGTGTCCCCGGCGGGAGTTGAACCTGCGACCTACCGCTTAGGAGGCGGTTGCTCTATCCACTGAGCTACGGGGACAAAAAACGCTTTTAAATGTATTGGTTTAATAATAAGTAAGAAGTGATTAAAACTGTTAACCATCTTATATTTCATGCGTAAATTTGGCTTTAATTTCCGACCCTAGTAGACTTACAAAAAATTGGTTGGAGTGATTTAAAATATGAAGGCCCTCGTAATAGGTGCCGGTGGTGTTGGAAGAGCGATTGTAAATATCGCAGCCCGTCGTACATTTATAGAATCAATGGTTATTGCCGATCGCACTCTGTCTCGTGCGGAAGATGCAGTAGCTCGTGTAAAGGATCCTCGCTTTTCTGCTGCGATGGTGAACGCTGCTGAGCTAGAGGATGTTCGCGATTTAATCCGAAGAGTTAAGCCAGATGTTGTGATTAACGCGGTTGACCCAAGATTTGTGATGCCGATTTTTTTAGCTTGCGAGATTGAAAATACTAATTACATTGATATGGCGATGTCACTATCGCGTAAGCATCCTCATTATCCATACACCGAAACTGGTGTAAAGCTAGGCGATGAGCAATTTGCCCGCGACTACAACTGGGATGAGCGAAAGATCTATGCGCTGATTGGCATGGGTGTAGAGCCTGGTATGAGTGATTTATTTGCTAAGTACGCAAGTGATTACATGTTTAGTCGAATTGATTCCTGCACAATTTTAGATGGTTCAAACCTGCGAGTAGAAGGCTTTGAGTTTGCACCATCATTTTCAATCTGGACAACAATTGAAGAGTGCTTAAATCCACCATTGGTTTGGGAGGATGGTCGCGGTTGGTATACAACGACACCATTTAGCGAGCTTGAGATTTTTGATTTCCCTGAAGGAATTGGCCCAGTTGAGTGTGTGAATGTAGAGCACGAAGAGGTTGCATTAATTCCACAGAAGATTGATGCTAAAAAAGTTAACTTTAAGTATGGCCTTGGTGCAGAGTTCATCAGTATTTTAAAGACAATCAATATGTTAGGTATGGACCGTAAAGAGACTGTTGATGTGCAAGGCGTAAGCGTTTCACCACGTGATCTACTTGCTGCCTCGCTTCCCGATCCAGCCACACTTGGTGGCCGCATGAAAGGTAAGACTTGTGCGGGCGCTTTAATTAAAGGTTTAGATAAAGAGGGAAATCCAAAGGCGGTTTATATTTATAACGTAGTTGATAATGCATGGTCAATGAAGGAGTATGGTGATCAAGCTGTTGTTTGGCAGACTGCGATTAACCCAGTGATTGCAATGGAGTTAATTCATAAAGGAATCTGGCAGCCGTTAGGTGTTAATGGTCCAGAGTGGTTTGATGCAAAACCATTTTTAGAGTTACTAGAACAGTATGGAACTACCTGGAGCATCCGCGATGAAGATACGGCGGGAATTATCAAGTAATGGCAATTGCATTAATAACTGGTGCTACCGCTGGAATTGGTGCACAGTATGCAAGATTGCTGGCGCGAGAAGGTTTTGATCTAATCCTGGTAGCACGCGATAAACAACGCTTGTCAGGTACCGCCAAAGTTTTAAGTAAAGAGTTTGGTGTGAAGGTTGAATTATTGCCTGCAGATTTAACCAAACCTCCTCAATTAGAAAAGGTAAGAAAGCGCCTTAGCGATAGCAAAAAACCAGTTGATGTCTTGGTAAATAATGCTGGATTTGGCATTAACAAAAGTTTCTTAGATAGTGAAATCAAGGCAGAACAAGCCCTGTTAGATGTTTTAGTTACCGCTCCAATGCGATTAACTCATGCGGTATTGCCAGTAATGCTGGAACGTAACTCTGGAGTTATTGTAAATGTCAGCAGTGTTGCTAGTTGGATCGCTGGCGGCAGTTACAGCGCAGCAAAATCATATTTAACAGTGTTAACTGAATCCCTGCATACTGAACTACGCTCAACAAAGGTAAAGATTTCAGCCTTATGTCCAGGCTTTACAAGAACTGAGTTTCATCAACGAGGTGGCATGAAGATGAAGGGTCTACCTAATTTCATGTGGTTATCAGCTGAGCAGGTTGTAGAAAAATCTTGGCGGGATGTAAATGCTGGAAAGGTGATATCAATTCCAGGCTGGCAGTACTTAATACTAAGCAGTATTTCACGATTTGGACCACGCCCAATGGTTCGTCGAATCGGTATGAATGTCCGCAAAAAGCAACGATAAGTACCACAACTTCACATTAAATTCACGGGTGATCTACAAGATATCCTCGATCACAGGCAGCCTCGTAAAGTAGACTCTAGCCATACCAAAGATAGTTAATTAAGGGAGCAACTCATGAAAAGAAAAATATCAGCTGCCATCATGGCAAGCTTTTTAATCTTAGGTTTCGCAACTCCAGCAACCGCTGCAACCTCAGGCGGTGCATGTCCAAAAGCTGGTGCATCAATCAAAATTGGAAATAGCAATTATATTTGTGCAAAAAACCCATTTTTTAATACAACAAAATTAACCTGGGTTTGGGATGGTTGTATTGAGTTAAATACTGATTACCAAGCTGGCATCCGCGAAGCACAAACACTTCTTCGAGCATCTGAAACAAATCGCTTTCAACAGATCGAGCCAGTTGGTACAGCGCTAAAAGATTTGATTAAATGGAACGCCTTAATTACCTATGCCCGCGGAAACATCGTTCACTATGGATCAACTTACTATTCAGCTACAAAGGCCAGCACAAACAAAGCACCGACCGCTAGCAACATTGGCAGGACCAAATTTTGGGTGGTTAGCAATCCAACAAGTGCAAATGCAAAGATTGGCCAGATGCCATCTCCAACAGTTGTATTAGCAACTGCAACCAGGCAGATTACCGCGCTGACAGCAGCATCTGTGAGATCAACGGTGCCTGCTACTAAGTTGAAGCTCAATAATTTGGCAGCTGAGTTAACAACTAAGCGAGCAGCCCTTGAAGCAAATCAAGCACCAATTCAAAGTGTGGTCGATTCATTGGATCCACTATTAACCGAGCTAAAGAGTGCAGTTGCACTAGTCTCGGTTACAAGAGGCTTAATCAAAGATAAATGTAATCCAAAGTATTAATCTGTAGCCTTCTCGGCTTTAAGCTGTTGTAATCGCACCCAATGCGGTTACAACAGCTTTTTTAATTTTTTGACCTCTGTCAACCCTTGTTGGAAGTGAGCGCTGGTAAACCACATATAGGCGATCAAAAATAAGTGCTGGCAATAATTCTTTCGCAAAAACCCTACTCTTTACAAAAATAATCTCTTAACATTTGAATGTGCGCACCTTTCTTTTACTTAAACCGGTAGCCATTTTTCTCCTGGTTTTACACTTTGTACTCCGGCTATCCTTTGATCAACCTAGTATCTTCATCGATCTAATCCTCTTTAATTTAGTCGGTTTACTCGCTGCGGTGATTGCATTACGGGCACCAATTCTTACCGATCGTAAAGCAGCCTTTGCAATTGGCTATGCGCAGTTAATCTGGAGCTTTGGTTCAATCCTTTCTACCTCAAACTCATTTTTTGAAACTTCATTTCCTTCTGTAATTTCAGAGCTTTGTTACGCCCTCTTTTATCCCTTAATCCTCTTCGGTGTAATTAGGGCTTTCACGCAGCGAGTAAAGATTGGCGCGCTAGAGTTATTAGACACCGTTATCGTGGCTGTCGGTTTTACCAGCGTATTAACCGCCTTTTTGTTAAAGCCTGCGATGCTAACCTTTACTGGATCAGCCTTTAATGTTTTTCTATCAATTCTCTATCCAGTTGGCGATATTGTAATTTTGGCGATCTCCTTGGTCTACCTTCTTTTAAATCCAATTAGTAAGCGATCGCTTTTATTGTGTGCTGGATTATTAGCTTTCTCATTATCTGATTTACTTTTCATCTGGCTATCAATAAATGCTAGATATCGATTTGGATCAATAACCGATGATGGTTGGATCTTAGGCTTATTGCTTATCTCTTTATCTTTGTCATACTCTGGGGGCGAGGAAAAATTTTCGGAGAAGATCTCTTCATACTCTGCAACTATTGCATTAATTGCAAGTGGCTCACTGCTTGGAGTCGCTGCCTTTAATCCAGGCTATTTTCCGGCATTTGTTTTAATTCCTGGCTTCATCACAATTGCACTTGCCTTTATCAGAATGAGTTTTGCGTTGCAGGAGGCAAACTCTGCCGGAACTGAGAGAGCACTGGCCCGCACTGATGAGTTAACTGGTTTATCAAATCGACGTAACTTTCTTACCTTTCTAAATAATACAAAGACAGGTTTTATATTTCTGCTTGATTTAGATGGCTTTAAATTGGTGAATGACTCATTAGGTCATGATGCTGGTGATCAATTACTGCGGCAGGTAGCAACTAGATTCTCCAGAGTGCTGCCGCCCAACGCTCTGATTGCCAGGTTGGGTGGAGATGAGTTTGGCATCATTGCAAATATCGGAGAGCAGGAGGCGGTAGAACTTAGCCACGCAATTCAATCAACTTTGAGCTATCCCTTTTTGATTTCAGGTAAAGAGGTGAGAATTGGTGTGAGTATTGGCATCGCTGGCTTTACTGATCAGTCAAACGCCTCTGAATTACTACAGCGTGCTGATGAGATGATGTATGAAGCAAAGCGAGGTAAGGATGGGATGAAGATCTGGAAGTAATCACTCCTGAAAAGTAGGCTAAACTTTTTGCAGTTGCAGAGAGCAACGATGAAAATGGAGGTCCTAATTGGCAGCACGTTTCCAGAATCGAGTTCTGATTTTAGGTGCAGGTTCAGTATCACAATGTGTACTACCACTTTTAATAGAGCATCTAGTAGATGCTAAACAGATCACGATTGCGGATATGCGTGATAACCGCCATCGCGTTTCAGAGGCTATCGCCGCTGGCGCAACTTATATTCAGGATCAATTGACCAAAGAGAATATGGATCAATTTTTATCCAAGTACCTATCAGCTGGAGATTTCTTATTAGATCTAGCTTGGAATATCGATGTTAATGAGATTCTTGGTTGGGCACATGATCATGGAGTTATCTACTTAAACACCTCACTTGAAGAGTGGGATCCATACTCAGCTGGCGCTAATCGCCACCCAACAGAGCGCACACTTTATTGGCGCCATATGAAATTACGTAAGTTAACCGATACTTGGAAGGGCCAAGGACCAACTGCAATTGTTGAACATGGTGCTAATCCTGGATTGGTTTCTCATCTAACTAAAAAAGCTATGGTTGATATTGCAACCCTTGCTATCTCTGAAGGTAAAGCTGTGGCTGGAGTTGCAGAGGCTTTGGATAGTGAAAATTTCCCAGTACTTGCGCAAAAACTTGGTATCAAAGTAATTCATATTGCAGAACGAGATACACAAATTTCAGATAAGCCAAAGTTATTTAATGAGTTTGTAAATACCTGGTCGGTAGAAGGTTTCTATGAAGAGGGTATTGCACCAGCTGAACTTGGTTGGGGTACTCATGAAAAAACCTTGCCCGCAAAGGCTTATGAACACCAAACTGGTCCAAAAAATCAGATCTGTATTGCGCAACCAGGTGCTACTACCTGGGTTAGATCTTGGGTGCCAAATATGGAGACAACTGGCATGTTAGTTCGCCATGGTGAAGCATTCACAATAAGTGATCACTTAACTGTGTGGGATGGCGATAAGGCTATCTATCGGCCAACTGTTCATTACGCATACTGCCCAACCGATGCGGCAATTGCTTCGATGCGCGAGTTAGAGATGAATCAATGGCAGATCACCAGTAATCAGCGGATCATGAATGAGGAGATTATTGATGGTGCTGATCACCTAGGTGTATTACTTATGGGACATCCATATAAATCTTGGTGGACCGGTTCATTGTTAAATATTCATGACTCTCGAAAGTTAATTCCAAAACAATCTGCTACTACGGTGCAGGTTTCAAGTGCAGTTTATGCAGCTGTTGCTTGGGCGATGGCAAATCCAAATCGTGGTTACCTGGTTCCAGATGATATGCCTTGGCGCGAAGTTTTAAGTTACGCAGAAAAGTATTGGGGCGGTTACCACTCAGCCGCTGCAGATTGGGATCCACTGATGCACCGAAATGATTTATTTAAAGGTTGGAATGGTCGGGTTTACGATGAATCAGATCCTTGGCAGTTTAGTAATTTCCTAGCTTAACAATTACTTTACTTGTGGCCCTGGCTTGCTTGCCTTGATCTCATCAAGGCGAGCAAGTGATTCAACTCTTTCTAGTGCGTGATCAACAATTCGTTTTGGATAATTATTTTTGTAGCCATCACTCTCATCCCAAGGCTCCTGCACCTTAACTCCTGAAATATGTGAGAGCTCTGGAATATATCGGCGTACATAATCACCATCTGGATCAAAGCGCTTTCCCTGTTCAATTGGATTAAAGACTCGATAGTACGGAGATGCATCTGTTCCGCTGCCGGCGGTCCATTGCCAGCCATGTGCATTTGAAGCTACATCGTAATCAATTAAATGTTCTTTAAAGAAGCGCTCACCTAACTGCCACTCTAGATGCAAATCCTTAACTAAAAAGGAGGCCACCACCATTCTGGTTCGATTATGCATCCAGCCCTCATTTAACAATTGGCGCATAGCTGCATCTACAAAAGGAAAGCCAGTTTTGCCTTCACACCATGCCTTAAATTGTGCACCTGGTTTGTCATAACGCATCTTTGCAAACTGGGGCGCGTAATAATCAGTTTCAGTATGTTGATTATGAAATAAAACATCGGCGTAGAACTCGCGCCATGCGATCTCTTTTCGATACACATCATGTGCGGTGCTATCACCTAAATCTGCTAACAAGGTTCGTGGGTGGATCTCGCCAAAACTTAAGTGCGCACTCATCTTGCTGGTGCCATCAATCGCAGCAAGATTTCTGCTTTCATCATAATTAGATAGCGCAGTCTTTTTAAATACCTTAAATCGTGCGATCGCAGCTGCTTCACCAGCTTGAGATTTAATTACACCAGCTGGCCATGGTGCATCTGGAATAGCTTTATCTGCCGGATCAACCTTTACCGTTGGAATCTTTTTGGGCGTTGTTGCAGGTGCGCGCCAACCATGCACCAGCCAAGCTCGATAAAAAGGGGTGTACACCTTGTAAGCGGTGCCATCGCTGGGTTTGCGCACACGGCTTGGTGCAACTGCATATGGTGAACCAGTTCTAGTTAGTTCAATTCCCGCTGCTTCAACTGCAGCATCACGGGCTGCACCAGCCGGTTCATACTCAGCGCTAATGTGAATTGAGTTTGCTTGGTACTTTTTCTTTAACTCAGTTAATACCTTTATTGGATCTCCTGCAATTACATTTAAATTTCCATCTAGGCTCTGATCTAATGCTCGTAGCGAATCACTTAAATATGCAGCCCGCTTTGCACCCATCTCCTTTATTAACTTTGGCTCTACTATAAATACCGGAACGATCTCATCTGCCGATGCAAGCGCTGCATTTAATGCTGGATTGTCACCGATTCGCAGATCTCTTCGAAACCAAAGTATCGATCTGCTAGCCATTTAGATAAGCCTTACTTAAGTAAATATATAAAATTAATTATGGAGGGATTCAACAGTTTCATCCCAGCCCTTAACATCCTTTGGTTTCCGTGGACCAGGTCCAACGTAACGTGCTGATGGACGAATGATGCGACCAGTTTGTTTCTGTTCCAAAATGTGGGCAGACCAACCCGCTGTACGTGCAGCGGTAAACATAGATGTAAATAGATTTGCTGGAACTTGGGCAAAATCTAAAACAATCGCTGCCCAGAACTCAACATTAGTTTCTAGAACTCGATCTGGTTGACGCTCTTTAAGTTCCGCAAGTGCCGCCTTTTCAAGTGCAAGTGCTACTTCATAGCGAGGTGCATTTAGCTCTTTTGCAGTTCGACGTAATGTGCGAGCGCGTGGATCCTCTGCTCGGTAAACGCGGTGACCAAAGCCCATCAAACGATCGCCCTTATCAAGAATTGATTTCACGTAAGAGACCGCATCTCCTGATTTTTCTACCGCTTCAATCATGCTAAGTACGCGTGCTGGTGCGCCACCATGTAGTGGACCAGACATTGCACCGATTGCACCTGAGATAGAAGCAGCAACATCAGCACCAGTTGATGCAATAACTCGACCTGTAAAGGTTGATGCATTCATGCCATGTTCTGCCGCTGAAACAAAGTAAGCATCGATTGCTCGTACATGTACTGGATCAGGCTCACCGCGCCAGCGAATCATCATTCGCTCAACTACGGTGTGGGCTTTATCAATCTCTGATTGTGGCACCGCCGGCACAACTGTGCCACGTGCTGATTGCGCAACATATGAAAGCACCATAACTGATACTCGAGCTAAATTACTTCTTGCCTCTGCATCTGAAATATCAAGTAATGGTTTTAGACCCCAAGCTGGGGTAAGCATCGCAATTGCAGATTGAACATCGACGCGAACATCACCGGTGTGAACTGGAAGTAAAAATGGTTCAGCTGCTGGTAATCCTGGATTGAACTCATCATCTACTAACAAGCCCCAAACATTTCCAAAGGTAACTCGGCCAACTAGATCCTCAATATCAACGCCGCGATAACGAAGTGCACTTCCCTCTTTATCTGGTTCAGCAATCTTTGATTCAAAGGCGATTACACCCTCAAGCCCCGGCTTAAAATCATCGGCCATTATCTGCTCCTCTTCATCTGCGTAAAAATTCCAATGCCCGTATTCTGCTCTCTAGGTGAGGATGAACCAAACCGGGGATAAGTGAGGTTGGATACTCGTATGGCTAACCGCGAGGATATTGCTGCAATGCGTCGCCAGTACGGCGAGGTGGGATTGGTTGACTCACAACTTCCAGCAAATCCAGTTGAACTTTTTAATACCTGGCTGTCCGAGGCCACCGCTAATGAAATAGTGGTTGAGGCTAACGCGATGATCTTGTCCACAGTTATTGATAATCAACCAAGTAGTCGAACTGTCTTGTTAAAAGATTTAACTGATGAGGGCTTTACTTTTTTCTCAAATTATCATTCTAGAAAAGCAAAACAAATTTTGGAAAATCAAAATGTCTCACTTCTTTTTCCATGGTTTCCACTTGAGCGACAGGTAATTATCTTGGGTGTTGCTTCAAAAATTTCAACAGCTGAATCTGATAATTACTTTGCTAGTCGACCTCGTGGCAGCCAGATCGGCGCCTGGGCATCTATGCAATCGACTGAGCTAAGTGAGCGATCAGTATTAGAAAGTAAATTTGCGGAATTTGAAGCGAAGTGGCCAGTTGGCACAAACATTCCTAGGCCAGATCATTGGGGTGGATATGTTGTGTTGCCCACATCAATTGAGTTTTGGCAAGGCAGATACTCCAGATTGCATGATCGAATTCGATATGTGAGATCGGAAAATAATGATTGGCAGATAAAACGTTTTTACCCGTAATATCCCCCTATGAGCGAAATAAAGATTCCGGAAAATTTAAAGCCAAGTGATGGTCGATTTGGTTGTGGGCCATCAAAGATTCGCTCCGCATCCCTTGCAAATTTAGCTAGTAATTATGGAAAAGTTTTAGGAACCTCGCACAGACAAAAACCAGTGAAATCAGTTGTTGGAAATGTTCGTACTGGATTGAAATCATTATTTAATTTACCTGAAGGTTATGAAGTAATCATTGGCAATGGTGGATCTACTGCATTTTGGGATATCGCAACCTTTGGCTTAATTGAAAATAAATCACAACACTTAGTGTTTGGTGAGTTCTCCTCTAAATTTGCTGCTGCTGCAAAAGAGGCACCGATGATCGGTGATCCAACCGTGATAAAGGCAGAGCCTGGTTCTCATCCGCAAGCAACCGCTGAAGCTGGCGTAGATGCTTATGCAATGACGCATAATGAAACTAGTACTGGTGTATCAATGCCGATTATTCGACCAGCTGGTATCGCCGATGCCTTGGTTTTAGTTGATGCAACAAGTGCAGCTGGTGGGCTTGATCTTGATATCTCACAATCAGATGTTTACTACTTTGCCCCACAGAAATCCTTCGCCTCCGATGGCGGTTTATGGGTAGCAATTATGAGCCCAGCTGCAATCGCCAGAGTTGAAAAAATTAAAGCTAGCGGACGTTGGGTACCTGCATTTTTTGATCTTTCAATTGCAATTGAAAACTCAAGATTAGACCAAACATATAACACACCTGCACTTGCTACCTTAATTTTGTTAGCTGAGCAGATCGAATGGATGAATTCAAATGGTGGCTTAAAGTTTGCGGCTGGTCGCAGTGCTGACTCTTCATCTCGTCTATACAACTGGGCGGAAAAAACCTCTTACACAACACCATTTGTTACAGATCCAGCGATGCGCTCTAAGGTTGTTGGCACAATCAATTTTGATGATGCAATTGATGCACTTGAAATTGCAAAGGTACTTCGTGCAAATGGAATCGTAGATACAGATCCATATCGCAAATTAGGAAAGAACCAATTACGTATTGGTATGTTCCCAGCTGTTGAGCCAGCAGATATTGATGCATTAACCGCCTGTATTGAATTTGTAGTTTCAAATCTTCCGGCTAAGGCTTAAGGCAAAGATTTTGATGAGTTATCGCACCAGAAGAATAATTACCATCACAATACTGGTGGGTATGGTTGCCATGGTTCTACTCAGTGGTCTTTAATTAACACTGTTACGCAATTAATCTAAGGAGCAAATAATGAAAGAGGCTATCTTTGTAATTGCAATGGGAATCGTGCTTTGGATTATTGCCCTTGTTTTTGCAATTGTCATGAATGCAAGTACTGAGGTTTTATGGACCTGTGTCGCTGGTGCTGTGCTTGGTGCTATTGGATTGCGTTACACAATTAGGCGCGGACGCCGAAACCAACTCTAATTAAGCTTTACGCACCCTCGATTTGGCTAGCAATTCCACGCAAAACTTTTCCTAACCGCTCAGCCTCTGCGATTGATGGATGACGTCCTTGGCGTAATTGATTTCCAACTCGATCTAAAATTTTGATTGAGTCCTCGATAATTGCAGCAAGATCATCAGCGTTGCCACGTGAGTTATTGACCATTGAAGGCGGTGCTTCAACTACTGAAACAGAGAGTGCCTGTGGGCCACGTCGGCCATCAGCAATACTGAACTCAAGTTTGGTTCCTGGCTTAACAGTTGTTACACCTTCTGGAAGTGCAGCTGCTGCTAAGTAAACATCCTCACCCTCATCATTTGAGATAAAGCCAAAACCCTTTTCTAGGCTAAACCATTTAACGCGGCCAGTAGGCATTGGTATCTCCAATCTATTTAAATACTAATTAACTTTTTTTTGCTAGCCACTTGGTTGTGGTCAGGGGGATAGTTTAACCCAGATTAGCAATCTCCGGAATTGGGTTTATTCAGCCTTAATTAACGTTTCTGAGTGTGCGCCGCAGCCATGATCAATTGAAACCACCCGGGCATCCTCAGGTGAGATTGCATTTGAACAAACTCCGAAGGCACCACGTAATGAGCCAGCGATTGGAATAAAAAATCCACATGAGTGACAGGGTTTTGGCGCAGCATTTGCAATTGGTGTATTTGGACCACGATCACCTTCATACCAACGCTTGCTAGCTTGATCACGTCCAACAATTGAAAGTACTCGTGCTCGTCCTAGACCAAACTCAAACAATTGATTTAAATCTAAGGAATCTAACTCATCATCCTCTGGAAGTGATGCCAAACCTGGAACCAATCTTTCATCATCCGGTGCGGTAGAAACAACATCGCCAACACCTAGATCACCTGGCCGAATTCGCTCAACATATGGCACCCAATTTGGTGCAAGTAATGCTTTGCTTCCTGGAAGTAAAACCACATCACAAATAGTTGGTGCTGATTTATCATCTAACTTTGCAACAGTTACCGCCCAGCGCCAGCCGCTGTAACCTGGCAACTTTGCTTCAAAGAGATAGGTTGCAACTCGATCTTCATCTGAATCAATTGAGTAAAACTCGCCAACAAAATCCTTTTTACCTGCATCTTCAATTGCAGCTTGCTTTGCAATATCTAGTGCTCCGAAAATATCATTTTTATTAATACTTACTTCAACCACCGCTGGGTAAGTTTTAGCAGGTGCGATATATGGCTTTCGAACAATAATTGGTGCGGCATCAACTGCAGCTGGTGCAACCTCTGCCACAGTATCTAGGGATTGAATATCCAAATCATCTAGCTCTGCCTCTGGCTCGGCCACAACAGATGATTGCCCTTTACGGATTTTCTTGAAAAGGGATTTCTTTTTAGCCATTGGTAAAGTGTAATTGAGTTGTTGCTAAATAGAAAAAGCCCCCGATTTTAAGCGGGGGCTTTTGATAAATATTTGGATTAGAAATCCATATCTCCGCCACCAGGAGCTGCAGGCATTGCACTCTTTGGCTCTGGCTTATCTGCAATTACCGCCTCGGTAGTTAAGAACAGGGCTGCAATTGATGCTGCATTTTGTAATGCAGAACGAGTTACCTTGGCTGGATCAATAATTCCTGATTTGATCATGTCAACATACTCACCAGTTGCAGCATTTAAGCCTTGACCAGTTGGTAGGTTTCTAACCTTTTCAACAATTACGCCACCTTCAAGACCTGCGTTAATTGCAATCTGCTTTAGTGGTGCTTCGATTGCAAGTTCAACAATCTTTGCACCAGTTGCTTCATCATTACTTAACTTCAACTTATCAAAGGCAACCTTGCCAGCTTGTAGAAGTGCAACGCCGCCGCCGGCGACAATTCCCTCTTCAACAGCTGCTTTTGCATTTCGCACAGCATCTTCAATGCGGTGCTTGCGCTCCTTAAGCTCAACCTCTGTTGCTGCTCCAGCCTTAATTACTGCAACGCCACCAGCAAGTTTTGCTAAACGCTCCTGTAATTTCTCACGATCATAATCAGAGTCACTCTTCTCAATTTCAGCACGAATTTGATTTACGCGACCCTTAATTTGTTCCGCATCGCCACTTCCTTCAACAATTGTTGTCTCTTCCTTGCTGATAACAACCTTGCGAGCGCTGCCAAGTAACTCAACCGTAGTTTGATCTAGCTTTAGACCAACCTCCTCTGAGACCACAGTTGCGCCAGTTAAAATCGCAATATCTTGCAACATCGCCTTACGACGATCACCAAAGCCTGGTGCTTTAACCGCAACAGATTTAAATGTACCGCGAATCTTATTTACAACTAATGTTGAAAGTGCTTCACCCTCGACATCTTCAGCGATAATTACAAGTGGCTTTCCAGTTTGCATTACCTTTTCTAGAATTGGAACTAAATCCTTAATATTTGAAATCTTTGAGTTTGCGATCAAGATGTATGGATCCTCCATTACCGTTTCCATACGATCGGTATCTGTTACAAAGTAAGCAGAGATATAACCCTTATCAAAGCGCATACCTTCAGTCAGCTCTAACTCAAGACCAAATGTGTTGCTCTCTTCAACGGTAATTACGCCCTCTTTACCAACCTTGTCCATCGCCTCTGCGATCATTTCACCAATAGTTGTATCCGCTGCTGAAATTGATGCGGTTGCAGAGATTTGTTCCTTTGTCTCTACCGGCTTTGCCATCTTTAATAACTCATCAGAGATCGCTTCTACCGCTTTTTCAATCCCGCGCTTTAATGACATTGGATTTGATCCAGCTGCCACGTTACGTAGACCTTCGCGAACTAATGCTTGTGCCAATACGGTTGCGGTGGTTGTTCCATCTCCTGCAACATCATCAGTCTTCTTAGCAACCTCTTTAACTAGATCTGCACCAATCTTCTCCCATGGATCATCTAGCTCAATCTCTTTTGCAATTGAAACGCCATCATTTGTAATTGTTGGGGCGCCCCATTTTTTCTCAAGGACTACATTGCGACCGCGGGGCCCAAGGGTTACCTTGACCGCATCAGCTAATGCATTCATTCCGCGCTCTAAACCGCGACGGGCCTCTTCATTAAAAGCAATCATCTTTGCCATCTGATATCTCCTTCTTCAGTTAATCGCTTAGCTCTTACTCAATCTAGTTTTATCTAACTTAATCAAGGTGCGGCCTCATTATCACTCGGGCCACAAGAGTGCTAAGGCCAAATCTAAAGGATTTATTCCCTCCGCGCCAACTCAAAGTCAGGCCTTTGGGCGATGCCAAGCTTCGAGTTGCCGGCCTCTGCCTTTGATATGGCCGGCGGACACAATTTCATATGGTCCGCCTTACCCATATTCAAAGTTCGAGCCCTTCAACGTTGCGTGATGAGGCGGTTGGGTTATGCCTAGCCGTAGAAAGGCTAAAGATGCTTTTATGGCTTTCGAGGCTATGGCATAATCCATTAGCTTTGAAAGTTATTTAGAGGTTGAAGCCCAATCGAGTGCTGGAGCGGGCGGCGGTACGAGATTCACGGAGGCGACGAAGCCGCTTAACCAAGATTGGCTCAGCAAGTAATGCATCCTCGCGATCAATTAAATTATTTAACATTTGGTAGTAGGCGGGCGGAGTTAGATCAAATAACTCTTTAATTGCACTCTCTTTTGCACCAGCGTATCTCCACCATTGGCGCTCAAAATCAAGCATCTTTATCTCTAGCTCAGATAGCCCAGAGCTATTGCTGATTGGCATACTAATTTCAGACATGCTCATATCCTAAAAGATTTACCACAAAATTCACGCCTTTATCTAGAGCGTGGCGAGAATTTCTGCAATATCACTCTCTTTAGTCCATGGATTAACAATTGCAAATCGCAGTATTGGTTGGTTGTGGTGAGAGGAGGGGGTAACAAATCCAATTTGATCCGCTAATAATTTATCACTCCATTTTTGGTAATCAGCCATCTGCCAACCTTTTCGCGTAAAGGCCACAACTGAAAGTGTTGGTTCCATTAAGAGCTCTAAATTTGGATGTTGTTTAATCAACTGCGCTGCATGTTTTGCAATATCCATTGTTTGATCCATTGCCGCTGCATATTGATCTGTCCCATGCGCTGCTAATGAGAACCAAAATGGTAATCCTCGTGCTCTGCGAGTTAAATGAATTGCGTAATCAGATGGATTCCATTCACCATCATCATCTAATGTCTCTAGGTAAGCAGCTTTTTGCAAATGGGTAACCTTGGCGATCTCGGGATTGCGATAGATCAAAGCACATGCATCAAATGGTGCAAACAACCATTTGTGTGGATCAACAATTAATGAATCTGCGTTCTCGATGCCAGCAAATAGTGGTTGAGTTTTTGGTGAGCAGAGTGCAGCTAAACCATATGCGCCATCCACATGAAACCAGATACCACGCTCTTTTGTAATTGGTGCAATAGATTTTAAGTTATCAATAATTCCTAAATTTGTTGTTCCAGCTGTGGCAACCAATGCAAAGACTTGATGCGTTGGATTTTCGCTATGGTACTTATCAATTGCATCAGCACAAGCTGCACCTTGCAATACGCCATTTTGATCTGGCTTAATTAAAATAATCTCAACATCCATTACCTCGGCTGCAGATTTAATTGATGAATGCGCTTCTAAGCTAGCGGCAATTACCCACCTGGTTACATCTGATCTCTTGGTGCGAAAGTGAGCACGAGCAGTTACTAAAGCTGATAAATTTCCAATAGTTCCGCCTTGTACAAAAACACCACCAGCACTTGCCGGTAATCCGGCAAGATCGCTAATCCAACGAAGTGCTTGGTTCTCGGCAAATACTGCACCAGCTCCTTCTAGCCATGAACCACCATAAAGAGCTGAAGCGCCAACAACTAAATCAAATAAGTTTGCGTACTCGCTAGGTGCAGAGGGAATAAATGCTAGGTAACGTGGATGATCGGTAGAGATACATGCAGTTGCTAAAACATCTTTAAATAATTTTAAAGTCTCGTGTCCGCCTAATCCTGCTTTGGTGATCGTATTGCCAGCGGCCTCATACAACTCTTGGGCGGTCTTTGGTCCATCTAATGGTGGATCAATTCGAAGTCGAATTAAGGAGTACTCCAAAACCTCCTTGGCTAACTCTTCAACCTCAGTTGTGAATTGATGCATTGCTCTCTGCGTAATCTTTCCGGTTAGCACTGCGAATGAGATTTCTAATCATGGTTGGAAATACAAAACCGTGAAATGGCAGAACCGCAAACCAATACAACTGGCCACCTAAACCACGTGGTGAAAATGATGCCTCTTGCGTTACCTCAGATTGTCCATTTGGTAATTTCCGCACTCTAAATTCAAGCCAAGCCTTGCCCGGCATAATCATTTCGGCATAAAGCTTTAATGATTTTTCTGGTTGCAGTGATTCAACTCGCCAAAAATCAAGTGATTCGCCAACTCTTAAATGAATTGGATCGCGCCGGCCGCGTCTTAATCCAACTCCGCCAATCATTCGATCCAATAAGCCGCGCAGCTTCCAAAGAAAATCTGCGCCATACCAACCATTGTCGCCACCGATTTCTTCAATCGCTTTCCAGATATTTTTTACAGATGCATCAGTTACGCGCACCTTAATATCCTTGTATAGAGCCTCACCAGCCCAATCAGGATCACTCTGTGCTTTCTGCCAAGGTGCAGTTGGGAGGGATGCATCAGACCATCTAGTTGAAACCTGATTATCTGAAACCTTTGTCAACGCTAAATTAATTGCATTTTCAACATCGATTAAACCCTCTGGCGGTGGCGGAATTATCTTGTCAATTGATTTATTTGGATCCGCTACAACCTCACTAATTAGTGATCCAACCAGTGGTCGAGCCAATGCAGTTGGAACTGGAGTTACCAAGCCAATCCAAAGACTTGAAAGATTTGGCGTAAGAACTGGCACCTTAATAATTATTCGCCTTCTTAATCTGGAAAGCACAGCAAACTTCTGCATCATATCTGCGTAAGACAAGATCTCTGGTCCGCCAATATCAAAGATTCCCGATACCGGTTTTTCTAACTTGGCAGCATTTTTTAAGTACCAAAGCACATCTCTGATTGCAATTGGATGTGTTCGATTCATAACCCATTTTGGCGTGGTCATAATTGGTAATCGGTGAGTTAAGTGGCGCAACATCTCGAAGGATGCAGATCCACTTCCAATAATAATTCCGGCACGAAGCTCCATTACTGGAACATCAGTTGTTGCTAACTCTTTTCCGGTGTTAGCCCGTGATTGAAGATGCTTACTTGTCTTTTTATCATTTGCAATTCCACCTAAATAAATAATCTGCTTAACGCCCGCCTCATGCGCAGCCTTAGCAAAGCTACGAGCCATTTGCGCTTCGACCTCATCAAAATGCTTACCAGTGTTAATTGAGTGCAGAAGATAAAAAGCGGTATGAACTCCAGTTAATGCTTTTAATGTCGATTGATAATCAGAGGCATTTCCAACTGCAATTTCAACATCACTGGCCCAAGCATGACTTTGTGCCTTATTGATATCTCTAACAAATACGCGTACTTTTAATTTTTCATCAAGGAGTGATGTAACTAATCTGCCACCAACATAGCCCGAGGCTCCGGTAACAAGTATTTTCCGCCCATCATTCATGGAAGAAACAGTAGACTTAAGCCATGAATAAACCAAAAGTTGTGATTTTAGGAGGTGGCTTTGGCGGATTAACCGCTGCGCGTGCGCTGACTAAAACCGCTGATGTCACAGTTGTTGATCGTCACAACTTTCAAACCTTTCTGCCCTTGCTTTATCAGGTATCAACCGCCGGACTTGCTGCAGATCACGTGGCATATCCAATTCGAGGCGCGCTTAGAAAAACTGGCGCTAAATTTCGAATGGCATCTCCTATCTCAATCGACCATAAAAATAAACAGGTTAAATTAGATAGCAGCGAGCTTTTGGATTTTGATCATTTAATAATTGCATTGGGATCTACCACCGCTGATTTTGGAATTCCAGGTGTAACTGAGTATGCGCTGGGAATGAAATCAGTTCATGAGGCGCTAACCATTCGCGCTGAGGTGATGCGCAGATTTGAAGATTTATGCAGATTTGAAGATAACACCCGCCTAACTATCTCTGTAGTTGGTGGTGGACCAACTGGTGTTGAGATGGCTGGTGCTCTTGCTGAATTAGTCCGCGGACCACTTAAGTCAGATCAAGCAAATGCGGCGGCACATATTGATGTTCAATTACTAGAGGCTGGGGATCGATTACTTCCACCATTCTCACCATCCTTATCTGCACGCACAAAAAAGGATTTAGAAAAAATTGGCGTTAAGGTGATGTTAAACAGTGCCGTAAAAGCAATCGAGCACCGAAAAATTATTTTACGAGATGGAACGGTGTTGGACTCTGAAATTACAGTTTGGGCAGCTGGCGTTCAAGGCTCACCTGCAATGCAACAATTAAACCTTCCAGTAGTTGGAAACCGGTTATCTGTTGCGCCAACCTTGCAGATTAAAAATTACCCAAATATTTGGGCACTTGGTGATATCGCTGGCGCTCTTGGTAAGGATGGCCGGCCTCTTCCTATGGTGGCACCAGTTGCAATCCAACAAGGAAAATTCATTGCTAAACAAATTGATCGTATTTCTAATAGCAAGCCACTTAAATCATTCTCCTACTTAGATAAAGGTTCGATGGCAACAATTGGTCGAAACAAAGCGGTGGTAGAGGTTAAAGGTTTAAAACTTACTGGAACTATTGCTTGGCTTACCTGGTTGTGGCTGCACCTATTTTATTTATTAGGTGGTCGCAACAAGATTGGCACAATGGCAGATTGGACTTGGAATTACCTAACCTTTGATCGCGGAAACCGTCACATCATGGATGGTCAATAAGTTAAATGGCTCGATTGGTTTCACAAAAGTTTCTTACTATCGATGGTCACAAAATCTGGTGCAAACAGTGGGGCAACCATGGCGAACCAGTTGTCTTACTGCACGGCGGTCTAAGCAATACTGAAAATTGGGAAAAAGAGATTTTGCCAGCGGTAGAAAAAACCCACCAGCCATTTGCTTATGATCGAACTGCGCACGGTCGCACCAAAATTAGAGATGGTTTTATGCACTTTGATTTTCAAGTTGATGAATTTATCGCCTATATTGAAAAGGTGGTAAAAAAGCCGGTCCATGTAATTGGTTGGAGTGATGGTGGAAATATTGGCTTACTGACTGCAATTAAGCGTCCAGATTTAATTAAATCACTAGTTGGTATTGGAATGAACTACACATATAAAGGTGGCATCAGCTTTGATTTAAATAATGTCTCTGTTAGCGATGAAGAGAAAGCTAACTTTGTTAAGAACTCTAAGCAGGATCCAGAGCTACTAATCACCATTGTCCGTAAAGCCTTCAAGGTCTGGGCAACTGAGCCAAAGTTAAAGTTAAAAGATTTAAAGAGAATCAAATGCCCAGTGCTGGTTTTGGCGGCCGATGATGAACCATTTACAAGTGAGTTAACCTTTAAAATGTATGAGGCGATTCCAAATGGCCGGCTAGCGGTGGTACCAGGCACCTCACATGCATTAGTTAAAGAGAAGCCAAGGTTGATGCACGCGGTGATTAAGGATTTCTACAAATCACTTGAGTTTCCAATTACCAAGATGCCAAACCGTCGAAAATCAAAACAGGCAGAGATACTAGGAAAGCCTTAACTCTCCAACCGCGCCCTTTGGCACAAATGGTTTGATTGGTGCAACCGCACTTACTCGTTCGTACTTTGAGTTTTGTACAGGACGTGGATCTGCTTCACCTTTATTAGGCCACATTGAGAATGCCCGCTCTGCTTGCGCAGTAATTGTTAATGATGGATTAACGCCAAGATTTGCAGTAACACTTGCGCCATCAACAATGTGCATCGTTGGATAATTCCAAACCCGGTGATATGGATCAATCACACCATCATTTGCAGTTGCGCCAATTACACATCCACCAACAAAGTGAGCAGTAAATGGCGCATTCACTAAATCGCCAACATGTCCACCAGCAATGCCACCTTTGTTTTTTGCAATTCGGCGGGCTACCTCATTGGCCGCCGGAATATACGTGGCATTAGGAGTATCTGAATCATTCTGGGATGTTAATCGCCAACCAAGTAATCCACGTTTTCCTTTTACTGTTAGAGATGAATCAACATTTTGCATTATTAAAGCAACCACAGTGCGCTCTGACCATTGGCGTACATCCATAATCTTCAGCAATAGTGATGGTTTAGTAATTATTTGCTTTAACCATTGCTGGCGTCGTTTTTTAATATTAGTTCCATCTGTCATCACAGTTTGAAGCAAGCCCATGAAATTACTTCCTTTGCCATAGCGAACTGGCTCTACATGGGTGTGCTCATCTGGAAAAAATGAGGATGTAATTGCAGATCCTTTGCTGTAATCAACTCCGCCCTTTGGCATGATAGTGCCGGTTAAGGCTTCACTATTGGTTCTTGATAATTTTCCAAGCGCATTTGAAATCTTTGACAAAGTACCATCTGATTTCATCTTATGCATTAATTTTTGGGTGTTGTATGTACCAGCTGCAACTACTACTTGTGCGGCCGTAAATTTTCGAACTCCACCAAACCAAGCAGAGCTCTTTCGAGCAGTTATTTGCCAGCTGCCATCACTCAACTCTTCACTCTTAATAACAGTATGTTCTGGAAAAACTCTTGCACCTGCTTTTTCAGCTAAACCTAAGTAATTCTTTGGCAAAGTATTTTTTGCATTGTGTCGACATCCAGTCATACAGCTGCCGCACTGTAAACAACCATCACGATCTGGACCTACGCCACCGAAAAATGGATCTTTAGATTCAACACCGCTGCCATCACCAAAGTAAACGCCAAGTGGTGCCAATTTAAATGTATGACCAACACCCATTTGATCAGCCACCTGTTTCATCGCTTCATCAGATGGTGAAAAGTAAGGATTACTTGCCACACCTAACATTCTTGAAGCTTGGTCATACCAAGGAGATAACTCATCATCCCAATCTGTAATTTGATTCCACTGTTTATCGGTGAAATATGATGCCGGTGGTTTGTATAAAGTATTTGCATAAACAAGTGAGCCGCCACCAACACCGGCGCCAGCTAAAACTAAAACATCAGGCAGGACATGAATTCGTTGAATTCCACGAAGTCCAAGCCGTGGCATATACAAAAATTTACTTAAGCGCCATGAAGTTTTTGGGAAGTCTTTATCAGCAAATCTTCGGCCTGCTTCAATGACTGCAACTTTGTAACCCTTTTCAGTTAAACGAAGGGCGGCAACAGATCCACCAAAACCAGAACCAATGATTACTACATCAAAGTCTTGGCTTTTTTGTGACCGGAACATGAATTAACTGTACTTACGATTTTTCAAATGTGAAGTGATCTATGGAGCCCCCCGTCAGGATTGAACTGACGACCTGCCGCTTACAAGGCGGCTGCTCTACCACTGAGCTAGAGAGGCGTGTACTGCAACTTGCGAGGCGTAATTATGCCACGAATAAATTGCAGGAGTTCACCCATATTAAAGGGTGAAAATCTAGTAAGTTGCCGATATGCGCCTCGGGGTTTTAGATGTTGGATCCAATACTGTTCATTTGCAGGTGGTTGATACACACCCAGGTGCTCGACCAAACCCTACTTTTAATTACAAAGAAGAGCTGCGATTAACGCAATATTTAGGTGATGATGAGCAAATATCTGAAGAGGGCGTTAGTAAGTTAAGAGATTGCATCAAAAATGCAATTGAAAAATCTTTGGAAGCAAAAACTCAAGAGTTGCTGCCGTTTGCTACTTCGGCCTTACGGGGTGCCAAAAATGGTGAGGAGATTATTAAAGCTATTAACAAAGATTTTCAAATTGATCTACAAGTACTAAGTGGTGAAGAAGAAGCTAAGTTAACTTTTCTAGCAGCCCGACGTTGGTTTGGTTGGTCGAGTGGTCGCTTACTAGTTGTTGATATTGGCGGTGGCTCACTTGAAATGGCGGTTGGCACTGATGAGTCTCCAGAAATTGCTGTTTCCCTTCCACTAGGCGCGGCGCGATTAACTAAAGATTTTTTAAAGGGTGATCCATACTCTGAGAAAAGTGTGAGAAATTTACGAGATAAAATTGAAAGTTCACTGGAGCAAATTCTGCCAACTTTAGTAAAACATCAAGAGTCAGATCGTGCAATTGCTACTAGTAAAACACTTAGGACTCTAGCCAGATTATGCGGTGACTGGTTTGATGGCAATGGCAACAATATTTCAATTGATGCGATCAGAAAGATCTCAAATAAGTTAGCAGATATGGATACATCCGCCAGAACTAAGTTGCCTGGAGTTTCTGAAAACCGAGCATCTCAAATTGTTGCCGGTGCATTTGTGGCAGAGAGTCTGATGCGCAATCTCGACCTTAAAAATCTCGAAGTTTGTCCCTGGGCGCTACGTGAGGGTGTAGTACTTAAATGGATGGATTGGATGGAAGCTTAATTAACTGGTGAGTTAATCCGATCAATCTGCAAAACCTCTTTACCTGCTCTGTGCAGGATCCAAGCATCAGCTGGCTGTAATTTCTCATCATCTGGGGTTAACTCATTTTTCTTACTTACCTTGGCCAGTAGTTTTGGCAGTACGGGATTGTGACTACAAAGCAATGCGCTCTTATTAGACTTAATTACCTCTTTTAAGTAATCAAAGGCCCGCTCTTTATCCTTCTTAAATGCGCTCTCACTTAATTTGCCAGTAACCTCAAGCTGTATTCCTAAACTCTTTGCGAGTGGAGTTACAGTGTCATAACAGCGGATGGCATCAGATGTGTGAATTTCCTTCAGATTAAATATTTGATAGATGCTGGTCAATTTACTTGCCTGTAACTGGCCTAAAGCATCCAGCGGTCGATCATCATCATCGCCAGGCCATTCGCTGCGTGCCAAAGCTTTTGCATGGCGTAACAAAATTAATGGCTGAGTATCGTAAAAAGTATTAACAAATCGACCAAGAATCTCTTTATCCGTCTCGGATGTTAATTTATCAACTGCCTTACTAATTACTATCCAACCTAATCTATCCACCTCATCATTAGGTATAAAAATATTCTCTTCCCCAATTGATTTAGCAGCCCAGTAACTAACCTGTTTCAATCCAAATGGTGAAAAATACTCAACCGATCCTAGGAATGGTCCAAACTGGGTTATTAAATTAGTCTCCTCAAATACCTCTCGGTATGCTGTTGAAATTAAAGATTCACCTGGTTCAGATTTACCTTTTGGTAAACTGAAATCATCATATTTAGGTCGATGAATGACTGCTATCTCAGTTACGCCTTTAGAATTCTTTCGCCAAACCACTGCACCGGCTGCAATTATCACAGAGCTTATTGTCCGATCCGATACTTATCAATTAAAAGATGTTGAACATCATCAACAGCTGTGCCACCTGGTAACTTTGAAATACTTTGCCAAGTTCCATCAGGCAGCATCTGCCAATTAGCAATCTCATCACTTAAATACTCATCTAGTAGCTCTATTAATGCAGCTTTATGATCTGGTTCAATTATTCCTACCAAGCTCTCAACTCTTCGATTCAAATTTCGATCCATCAGATCAGCTGATCCAATATAAAGCTCATCAGAGCCACCATTTACAAAGTGAAAAATTCTAGAGTGCTCAAGGAATCTTCCTAGAATTGAGCGAATTTTAATATTCTCTGAAATGCCAGGAATACCGGCACGAACTGCGCAGATTCCACGGACAATTAACTCGATCTTTACCCCTGATTTTGAAGCACGGTAAAGCGCCTCAACAAACTCCTCATCCAAAATTGAGTTTAATTTAAATCTAATTCCTGCCGGCTTACTGGATAAGTGATTTTCAATCTCTCGATTTATTCTTTCAAGCAAACCTGACCGCACAGTTCTAGGGGCTACCAGCAACCTTTTATACTCAGATAAAGGTGCAAAGCCAGATAATTGATTAAATAACTTATTTAAATCCTCGCCTAAATCAGATTCGCTGCTTAACAAACCTAAATCCTCATACATTCGCGCAGTTTTTGGATTGTAATTACCAGTTCCAACATGGCAGTAACGCCTTACAACACCCGCCTCTTCTCGAACAACTAAGGAGAGTTTGGCATGTGTTTTAAAGCCAACTAAGCCATAAACAACATGAACGCCAACATCCTCTAATTTTCTAGCCCATCTAACATTTGCTTGTTCATCAAATCGAGCCCGAATCTCAATTACTGCCAGCACCTGCTTGCCAGCCTCAGCCGCTTCAATTAAAGCACTAACAATTGGTGAGTCACCTGAAGTTCGATAAAGTGTTTGTTTAATTGCAAGTACATTCGGGTCTCTGGCGGCTGTCTCTAAAAATTTTACGACAGATGAGTTAAATGAATCGTATGGGTGGTGCAGCAAAATCTCTTTCCGCCTAATTGCGGCGAAAAACTCATCACTATTTTCTGGATCTACTTCACGTAGCTCTTTTGCAATCTGATTTTTAAAGGGTTTAAACTTTAACTCTGGTCGATCAAGATCAGCTATGCGGTTTAATCCCGTTAAATCTAAAGGCTCTGGATAGCGCGAGATATCCTCATCTTTAATCGACAACTCCTCTTTTAATCGCTTAACTAAATCTGATTTAATATCAATATCAACCTCTAATCTGACAGGCGGACCAAACTTACGCCTGAGTAACTCCTGCTCCATCGACTCTAATAAATTCTCTGACTCATCCTCCTCAATCTCTAAATCTGCATTTCTGGTCAATCTAAATGCGTAGTAATCCTCAATCTCCATGCCGGGAAATAAATGCTCTAAATTTGCAATAATCACATTCTCAAGTGAAATAAATTTACCGATCTCTAACTCTTGAGTTTCAATAAATCTTGGCAGAGATGGTGGCACCTTTACCCGAGCAAATAACTCCTCATGTGTATCTGGTCGCCTAACTAAAACCGCTAAGTTTAATGAGAGTCCGGAGATGTATGGAAACGGATGGGATGGATCTACGGCAAGTGGAGTTAATACTGGGAAGATTCGATCTGTAAATATCTTTGAGACATACTTTTTCTCATCTAACAAAAGCTGATCCCAGGTTGTAATCTCAATTCCATGTTGTGCTAGCTCTGGTTGAATAGTCTCTTGAAAACAAATTGATTGACGATTAATTAACCGTTGCGTTTTCTCAGAGATCTCCTTTAGTAACTCTTGTGGTGAATATCCAGCACTGTTTGCTTTGAACAGGCCACTCTCTATTTTTCGCTTTACTGAGGCCACTCGAATCATGTAAAAATCATCTAAGTTTGAGGAAAAGATCGCTAAAAAGCGACAGCGCTCAAGTAACGGAATATTTGTGTCTTCAGCTAGATCTAGAACTCGTTCATTAAATGAGAGCCAGCTTAATTCGCGATCAACTAATCGCTCTCTGGGATTCTCTGAAATAATCGGCAAACTCACCCGCCTAGTTTGCTCTAGTTAGATGAATAACAGGTAATCAGCGGGTGTTTATTGGTTTAAGGAGAGTTAGGCCAGCGGATTGGTCTTTCATATTTGCCGCTTCGCCCATCACCAGATGACTTACCACGCACCCTTCGCCAGATCCACGGCAAAACAAATGTAATCATCCAAGCAAAAGTAGTTGCGGTCGAAAGTAATTTATTTTTCCGCTTTGCGGGCGGTAGGGGCTGGCGCCAATTTGGATCATGTGATTTTTCTAATCCAGCTAATACCGCTTGCGCTAATCGTCGGTGTCCCTCTGCATTCATATGCAAGCGATCAAAGGCTAAGAATCTGCGATCATTTAAAAATTCAGCCTCCCTTGCCTCAAATAAAATAACCGGATACTTGCTGGCAACCCTTCTGACATTTTCATTGAAGGCGCTAAATCTTTGATGCCATAAATCTGCGGTCTTGCCCTTGCCATCCACCTTATCTACCACCGTAAAAACAATTACCGTGGCACCCGCATCAGTTAATCGCTTAACACCTGATTCATACTGCGCCAATGAGATCTCTGGTTTGTAATTAGGTCTAAGTACATCATTTGCACCAGCATGAAATGAAACTAGAGTTTGCTTACCCTCAATAAAGTTAAGCGCCTTTGGAATCTGCTCCTCAACAACCTGCCTAAGTAATTTGCCACGGATTGCTAAGTTGGCATAGGTAAAGTTTGGATTCTCCGTCGCTAAGACATCAGCTACTCGATCGGCCCAGCCACGATAATTTCCATCAACTACATCATCACTCATCCCTTCGGTCATTGAATCACCAAGGGCGATGAAACGATCAAAATACATCTTTACTTAGCCCGCTCTGTTGCCACCCAGTGCATAGTGATTGCAGTTGCAACCGAGGCGTTTAGTGATTCAACATTAGATTGCATTGCAATTGAAACAACTAGATCACACTTTTCTCGAACCAACCTAGATAAACCTTTACCTTCACTGCCCACAATTATGTAGATAGATTCATTAGCTAAATTCATCTTTGATAACTCGCTATCGCCATCTGCATCTAGGCCAATTACAAAGCAGCCAGCCTTCTTTGCATCCTCAATTGATCGAACTAAATTTGTAACCTGTGCGATTGGCATACGTGCTGCAGCACCGGCAGATGCTTTCCAAGCAGAGCCGGTCATAGAGGCATTTCGGCGCTCTGGAATTACAACACCATCTGCACCAAAAGCAGCCGCTGATCTAACTACGGCACCTAAATTATGTGGGTCGGTTATTCCATCTAAACCAATTAACATCATAGGTTTTTTCGCCTTTGCAATCACTTGATCAAACTCGCTGTAATTAAATGGTTTGATTACTAATGCGATACCTTGATGATTTGCGTTGCCAGTTAACTCATCTAGCGCTCTGCGCGGCAACTCTTTGATTGGCAGATCAGAGTTTTTTGCTAATCGAATCGCCTCTGAAATTTTTTCATCTAGCTCGACCTTAATTGCAACAACTAGCTCTTTTGCTGGAATCTTTGCTCGTAACGCCTCGACCACGCTGTTCTTACCAGCGACCGCATCCTGTGCCGATTGTTTGCGATCAAATCTTTTTTCAGGACGATCTGGTCGGCGATTTTCTCTGCGCTCCTCGCGAAAGTTTGGCTTACGTGAAATCTCTCGATCTTTTCCTTTGAAGCCAGATTTTTTCTCATCCTTACTCTTGGCTTTGTACTTTCCAGCTGGCTTTGCACCTTCGCTGGTACGTGGTCGCTCCTTAGATCTTGATCGCTCTTTAGATTTTGGTTGATCTTTTCTTGATTTACCTGGACGCACCATTAGTAACTCCATCTTGGACCATTAGGGGTATCTTCAACAATTACACCAAGGGATGCAATCTGATCTCTGATTGCATCTGCGGCTGCAAAATCTTTACGTAATCTAGCTGCTTCACGTTGTTCTAGCGCTAACTTAATTAAGCCATCCATTGCGGCATCATTTGATTTACTAGCTGCAAATACTGCATCAACTGGATCACAACCTAAAATGGATAGGGCGCCACGAACTTCACCAGCGGTCTTTGCAATTACCTTTTTATCATCAGCTGAGGTATTGCCAATTCGCATACTTTCTGCGATAAAAGCTAGCGCTTGTGGGACCGCTAAATCATCATTCATTGCAGCAGCAAACTCGGCAGCAATTACTGGTTGTGGTTCAGCCCCCAATACTGATTTAGCTCGGGCTAGGAATGCTTCTACTCTACGAAAAGCTGTTGCTGATTCAGCTAATGCTTCAAAAGAGAATTCGAGCATTGACCGGTAATGCGCACTTCCTAAATACCAACGTAATTCAATGCCACGTACCTTCTTTAAAATCTCCTGCACCTGTAATGAGTTACCTAAAGATTTGCTCATTTTTTCACCTGAGGTTGTAACCCAAGCATTGTGCATCCAGGTATTTGCAAATTTATAACCAGCAGCTTGTGATTGCGCAATCTCATTCTCGTGGTGTGGAAAGATTAAATCTAAGCCACCACCATGAATATCAAATGCTTCACCTAAATACGCATGTGCCATTGCTGAACACTCTAGATGCCAACCAGGTCTGCCATCTCCCCATGGTGTTGGCCAAGATGGATCACCAGCCTTTGCCGCTTTCCATAATGCAAAATCACGTGGATCTTTTTTATAGGTTAAATCTGCATCCTCTGCTGATTGCAGATCATCTAATTTTTGATTAGATAATGTTAAGTACTCCTTCAACTTACGAACCTCTAAATAAACATCGCCATTTCCTGGGGCGTAGGCTGATCCATTATCAATTAATATCTGCATCAAATTAATCATCTGAGTTATATGGCCGGTAGCGCGAGGCTCATAGGTTGGCGGTAAAACATTTAAAGTGTTGTAGGCATCGGTAAATGCTCGTTCATACTTCATGGCAACCGCCCACCACGGGATCTCTTCATGAACCGCTTTGTGCAAAATCTTGTCATCAATATCAGTTACATTGCGAACAAAGGTAACCTCATAGCCACTTGCAATTAACCAACGGCGCAAAATATCAAAATTAACACCACTTCGAATATGTCCAATATGTGGTGGCGCTTGAACGGTGGCGCCACATAGGTAAATACCAACCTGCTTTGGCTTTAATGATTTAAATGGAGCAACACTGCGAGTTTTAGTGTCATATAAATTAAGTGCGCTCATTATTTAATTCTACTTGCTACTTTACTTAGCGCTGATGATTAAGGCGGTTGCGATAGCGGATAAGCCCTTACCTTCACCGGTAAAACCCAACCCATCTGTTGATGTTGCAGAAACTGAAACAACCGCACCATTTAATGCCTTTGAAATTGCACTGATAGCTTCTGCCCGCCGGGTACCGATCTTTGGTCGATTACCAACAATTTGAACCGCAACATTTTCAATTACAAAGCCTGCTGAAATTACCTTATTTAAGCTTTCGGTAAGCAAGGTGGCACCTGATGCGCCTGCATACTTTGGATCACTTACGCCAAAGTTGCTTCCTAAATCACCAAGATTTGCAGCAGATAAAAGTGCATCACAAATTGCATGAGCTGCAACATCACCATCTGAATGGCCATCTAAGCCAATCTCGCCATCCCAAAGCAAGCCAGCAAGCCAAAGTTTTCGGGAGGTATCTGCACTAAATGCATGAGCATCTGTACCAATACCGACTCGAATTTCTCGTTGGGTATTTGGTAACAAGATTTCAACTGCGCGAGCTAGATCAGATTTTGTAGTGATTTTTAATGCCCGCTCTTCACCTGCAATTACCTTTACCTTTACCCCAATTGCTTCAACTAATGCAGCATCATCAGTTGCATCTTCAGCTGATGCATGTGCATGTGCCAGTACTGATTTCACAAAGCCCTGTGGAGTTTGCACTGCACGAAGATTTGCACGTTCTGGTGTATTTCGAACATAACCATTTGCATCAACCTCTTTGATGGTATCGACAACATCTAGCGCCGGAATTACCGCTTGCTCACCATTTGCTAACTCATTAATTACCTTTGTTGCTAATTGCGTTGATGCGATCGCTCGGGCGGCATCATGCACCAATACAAACTCGTACTCATTACCAATCTCTGCGAGCGCAACTCGGATACTGTCACTTCGTAAAACTCCACCAGTGATAACTTTAACTTGATCGCCAAGAACCGATTTAAATTTATCTTCAAAACCAGCAGGTGCGGTTACCACAATTAACTGAGCAACAGGTGCCAGAGAATCAACTGCATGTTCAACTAATGTTTTATCAATTAATTTAAGTAGTGCCTTTGGTAAATCAGCGCCTAATCGGTGGCCACTTCCTGCACCAGCAATTATCGCTGCAGTTTTTTTAATCATGACCGGCAAGTGTGAACTGCCAACTTAAGAGGCGAGTACCTCATCAAGCAGGGTGGCAGCCTTTACTTCATCGGTGCGCTCGGCAAGAGCAAGCTCTGAAACTAAAATTTGTTTTGCCTTTGAAAGCATGCGCTTCTCGCCAGCAGATAGGCCACGATCTAAATCGCGACGGTAAAGATCACGAACAACCTCGGCGACCTTAATAACATCACCAGATGCTAACTTCTCAACATTTGCTTTGTAGCGACGAGACCAGTTTGTTGGCTCTTCGGTGTATGGCTGACGCAAAACATTAAATACGCGATCTAGGCCCGCTGAATCAACAACATCGCGAACGCCGACTAGATCAATATTCTCGGCTGGGACTCGGACAGTTAAATCGCCCTGGGCGACCTTCAAAACTAGGTAGATCTTCTCTTCACCTTTGATCGTGCGCTTCTCGATCGCTTCGATCTGTGCAGCTCCGTGATGTGGATAAACAACGGTTTCGCCCACTTTAAATGTCATTTAGGAAGAGCCTTTCGCTAGAGGCTAAGGATACCAGCAATTTGGGAGCCATTTCACCTGCGCTATTGGCCCCAAATTTTCCCTTTATTTTGGCGAAAAGATAACCTTTGATCATGAGCAGAACAATTACCTCGAAATCTAAAAAAATTATTGCTGCATTTGTTACTGCAATATTAATGACAGGTTGTGCAGCTGGCGGAAATGCTGAAACCAGATTGATTAACCAAGTAACTGATGGCGTCGAAGGTGAAAGCAATGAGATTCAAGTTCGTAATTTATTAGTTGTTAAGCAGGTTGATGGAACTGGTGTTTTGATCGGCACATTTATTAATTGGGCAGATGATGGTGATGCAATTTCATCAATTACTATCGATGGACAACCAGCAGTATTAACCGCTGATTCATTAGAGTTAAAGAAAAATACGCCAATTACCTTTGTTGGCGATATTGCCAATGCTGATGCATCGGTAGCAAATATGACCGCGCTAGCAGGCTATCGAATTCCAGTTGTTGTGACATTTACTAGGGCAGCACCAATTAACTTCGATGCATTAATTCTTACTGCTGATGGGATTTATGCAGATATTGAAAATATGAGATTCAAAGCTCAACCTTCAAATTTATAGCCAAGACCGCGAATTGTTAGGATAAAAACCGGATTGGCTGGATCCTTTTCAATCTTAGCTCGTAACCGTTTAATGTGAACATCTAATGTTTTGGTGTCACCAAAGTAATCACTTCCCCAAATACGATCAATTA